>RBWB01584437.1_pt1 | contig 10122 bp, 5 predicted proteins | sample 2014201 | NCBI WGS metagenome assembly RBWB01 (sample SAMN10133834, study PRJNA383868) | Human oral metagenome, whole genome shotgun sequencing project. | isolation source: supragingival plaque isolated from 88 juvenile twins | host: Homo sapiens | place: Australia
TCTTCGCTGCGGTTGTCGTCTTCTTCCTGGTGGTGGTCTTCCGGGCGGGTTTCTTAGCCGGGCCCTTGGCGCGTTTCTCCGCGAGCAGTTCGAAAGCGCGTTCCGGGGTGATGGTCTCGGGCGAGTCGTCGCGGCGCAGGGTGGCGTTGGTCTCGCCGTCGGTGACGTAGGGGCCGAACCGCCCCGACTTCAGCACGACGGGTTTGCCGCTGGCCGGGTCGGCGCCGAACTCCTTCAGCGGGGGCGCGGCGGCCGCGCGGCCGCGGACCTTGGGGGCGGCGTAGATGGCGAGGGCCTCATCGAGGGTGATGTCGAAGATCTGTTCCTCGCTGGTCAGCGACCGCGAGTCGCTGCCCTTCTTCAGGTACGGCCCGTAGCGGCCGTTCTGCGCGGTGATCTCGACGCCCTCCGGGTCCTTGCCGACCACCCGGGGCAGGCTCATGAGGCGCTGCGCCGCGGCCAGGTCGATGCTGTCGAGGGACATCGACTTGAACAGCGACGCCGTCCGGGGTTTCACCGACTTCGGGGTGCCCTCCGGCAGCACCTCGGTCACGTAGGGTCCGAACCGGCCGTTCTTCGCCACCACCATGCGCCCGGATTCCGGGTCGACGCCGAGTTCGCGTTCCTCGTCGAGGGGGCGGCTGAGCAGTTCCTCGGCGACCTCTGCGGTCAAACCGTCGGGCGGCAGGTCGTCGGGGACGTTGGCGCGACGCCCGTCGGCGGCCTCGACGTAGGTGCCGTAGCGTCCGACGCGCACGTCGATGCCGGAGTCGCCGAGGGGGAAGGTCGACAGCCCCTTCGCGTCGATGTCGCCGAGTTCGGTGACGAGCTTCTGCAGGCCTTTGGCGGTGTTCCCGTCTGGGCCGCGGTAGAAGTCGGTGAGGACCTTCAGCCGTTCGGCCCTGCCGCCCGCGATCTCGTCGAGCAGTTCCTCCAGCTGCGCGGTGAAGGTGTAGTCCACCAGCTCGGTGAAGTGTTCCTCCAGCAGCCGGGTGACGGCGAACGCCAACCAGGTCGGCACCAGCGCGGAGCCCTTCTTGAACACGTAGTCGCGGGCGGTGATGGTGCGGATGATGGAGGCGTAGGTGGAGGGACGGCCGATCTCCAGTTCCTCCAGTTTCGCCACGAGCGAGGGTTCGGTGTAGCGGGCCGGGGGTTTGGTCTCGTGCCCAGCCGCCTTCACCTTCTCGGCGGCGAGTTCCTGACCCGTGACAAGTTGCGGCAGCCGCGACTGCTTGTCGTCGCTGGCGGAGTCGTCGTCGGTGCCGGCGACGTAGGCCTTCAGGAACCCGTGGAAGGAGATGGTGCGACCCGATGCGGTCAGCTCGGCGCGTTCCACCGTGCCCGTCCCTGCCTGAACCGGCGCGGTGGGGACGGCGGAGATGGCGACGCTGACCTGTTCGCCCTTCGCGTCGGCCATCTGGGAGGCGAGGGTGCGCATCCAGATCAGCTGGTAGAGGCGGTGGGCGTCGCCGGACAGGCCGGTGGCGTCGGGGTGGGTGAAGACGTCACCCGCGGGCCGGATGGCCTCGTGGGCCTCCTGGGCGTTTTTCACCTTCGAGGCGTAGATGCGGGGTTTCGGGGGCAGGTAGCGGGCCCCGAACAGCTGCTCGACCTGGTCGCGGGCCGCCGCGATGGCGGAGTCCGCCAGGGTGACGGAGTCGGTTCGCATGTAGGTGATGAAGCCCTTCTCGTAGAGCTCCTGGGCCACCGACATGGTTCGTTGCGACGTGAAACCGAGTTTCCGGCCGGCCTCCTGCTGGAGGGTGGTGGTGCGGAACGGCTCGTAGGGACGGCGGGTGTAGGGCCTGGCCTCCACCTTGTCGACTCGGAACGCGGCTGCCTGGAGGGCCGCAGCGAGCGCGGTGGCGGTGGTCTCGTCCAGTACCACGGCGGAGGTGTTGGTGGGCTGACCTGTGGAGTCGAAATCGCGGCCCTGGGCGACGCGCACCCCGTCAAGGGAGGTCAGGCGCGCGGGGAAGGTGCGGGGATCGGCTTCGGCGCCGCCGTCGAGGGTCACGTCGAGGTCCCAGTATCCGGCGGGCACGAACGCGATGCGTTCCCGTTCCCGGTCGACGACGAGGCGGGTGGCCACGGACTGCACCCGGCCCGCCGACAGTTTCGGCATGACCTTCTTCCACAGAACTGGGGAGACCTCGTAGCCGTAGAGGCGGTCGAGGATGCGGCGGGTCTCCTGCGCGTCGACGAGGTCGGTGTCGAGCGGGCGGGGGTTGGCGACAGCCTCGGCGATGGCCGACGGCGTGATCTCGTGGAAGACCATGCGGTGGGCGGGCACCTTGGGTTTGAGTTCCTCCATCAGGTGCCACGCGATGGCCTCGCCCTCGCGGTCACCATCGGTGGCGAGCAAGAGTTCGTCGGCGGCCTTGAGTTTCTGCTTCAGTTCCCGCAGCGTCGCCTTCTTGTCGGCGGCCACGACGTAGAGGGGTGCGAAGTTGTCGTCGATGTTGACGCCGGTGCGCGCCCACTTGAGTCCCTTGTACCTGGCGGGCACCTCGGCGGCGCCGGTTGGGAGGTCGCGGATGTGGCCACGGCTGGACTCCACCATGTAGCCGTCGCCGAGGTAGCCGGCGATTTTCGTCGCCTTCGTGGGTGATTCGACGATCACGAGTCGCTGTCGCTTGTCCACCATGTGTTCCTACCTCCCGTCGTCCGCATGGGAACAATAGCCCACGGATCAATCCGGGCTGTGGCAAACGAGTCAAAAGGCAGGTCGTGAGCACGTCACGGACCCGACGCGACCTGCTCGGGGATGCGTTTTCCCGCGCTCAGGCGTTCTCGGAGCTCGGTGGCGCGTCGGTGATGCCGGGGGCCGGTTTCACCCTCACACCTTCGTGGTAGCTGACGGAGCCCTCGAAGGTTTCCTGATACCTGCTCTCGGTGGTCACCGTGGTGCTGACTCCCTGGAAGGATGCGGTGTTGACGTAGGTGGTGGCCTTGTCGACGGTTTGGTTGTCGGCGAACACGGAGCGCAGTTTGACGTGATAGGTGCAGCGGTTGCTCCACGGGCCGCTCATGGCGAGGGTGGTTTCCTGCTGACCGGCGGAGTCGACCTTCAGCTGGAATCCGTCCACGCTCTTCCCCACCCCGTCCGCGACGACACGGGAGAGGCTGGTGTTCGGGTTCCGCGGGTCGCCACACTCCTCGATCACGCGGTTGTAGGCCCGGTCCGCGGCCTCGGCGGAGAACATTCCCGAGGTGGTGGTGTCCTTGATGATCACCTGGGCCCCGGAGGGGTGGTTCGCGTTGAGCCAGGTGCCGGGCGCCATGACGTCCCAGTTGATGCCCTTGGAGTTGGAGGTGAGCTGCTCGGCCCGACCTTCCGGTTCGCTCGCGGGCTGCCACGGTTCGGCGGGCTTGACGCCGATGGGCTTGTCGTAGGGCAGGGGAATGGTCTGGGTTTTTCCGCTGAGGCTGATCTCGGTGGCCGCGGTAGTGGTGGTCTCGGAGACCTGGAGGTTGACGCGGATGGACCCCTTGACCTCGGTCTTCCGGCGGATCGTTTCCTTGAAGACGCAGCTGATGGTCGAGTTCGTGTCCGTGTTGTTGAGGGTGCACTCGCCGGCCTTGGTTCCGTCGGCGGTGGTCATTGGTCTGCGGGCGGCGGTGTCCTGGAGCCTGAGGAAAGCGGGTAGCTCGACCGTGAATTCGTCGCCAAAGGCGACTCGGGCGTTCGTTCCGTCGTAGTTGACGCTGAATTCGAGGTTGTCGCCCTGCCAGACCTCCTGGCGGCCCGTGACCGGGGTGCCCGAGGGGTCCACGTGCTTGAAAATGGCGTCGGTGAAGACGATGTCGGAGTTGATCTTCGCCTGGGCCGGGGGTGCCCCTGCGCCGAGAAAAGTGGCCGACGTCGCGAGAATGGCGGAAACCGCGGTCGCGACACGTCGTCGCGACGTGTGCGAACGATGAAGATTCATTTTCCCTCCCGAGGTTTCAACGCCGGAGAGCCTGCAAGGGTTCCCGGAAGCGATGAACATCGCATGGCTGACCATAACTCTTCACGACGGTTTTCGGTAGTCCCCGCGAAAGGCGAACGGTTTCGTCCCGGCAGAGGACCACGCGGGTCCGGCGGCACCGCTTCGGGGCACGCGGCCGGTCCCGCGCGAAGAGACCTGCCCGGCTGAGGGGAGGAACGGGCAGGCCTCCTCGCGTGGGTTCAGGGGCGGGATTCACCCGACCCCGAACCTTTCTCGTCCTGCCTGACGCAGCCGTTGTGGCCGGCCCCGGGCAGTCCGGGCTTGATGGGTGCCGGCACGGCCCTGGGGGTCGATGCGGGCGGTGTCTGCTGGGGCTGGGGCGTCGCCTTCGCAGATTCGGCGGGATCGACGGGGTCGTCAGCTCCGGGATCTGCGGGCTCCACCGGCCCGGTGGTCGCGGGGTCCTTCGGGTCGGGCGTCGGAGACGCCGCAGGAGGAGTCGCGACCCCGCCGGTCGTCCTGGTCGCAGTGTTGGTCAGCAGCACGGGCAGGGTGACCTGGTCGACGACGGTGAAGGTTGCCGACGTGTCGTCCCCACCGATGGCCACCCTGTTGTCCTCGGAGGAGAACTTCGGCGCCCCCCAGACGAGGTCGGTGGCGGCCGGGTTGGCGGTGGCGACGACGCGTTCGGTCTCGCCGGTGCCGTCCGGGCCCGCCTGGACCTCCACCAGTTTGATGGTGGCGGGGTCGGGAACCTCGAGGCCGTCCTGGATGACGTCGGTGGCGGTGACCGGGCCGCCGTTCGGATGGTTGGCCTTGAGCCAGGAACCGCCCAGCAGGACGTGCCAGTTGATCCAGGTGCTGTTGGTGCCCACGCCCTTGGCGCTCTTGGCGAGCCGGGTGCTGGGTTTGAACTGCACCGCCGGGCGGAGGGTGATGTCCTCGTTCCAGGGATGCGCGACGGCGTATTCCTTGCCGTTGATGGTGAGGACGCTGGAGGTCTTGTCGATGGCGCCCAGGGCCAGCAGCTGGGCCTGGATCTTGCCCGAGACGTCGAGTTTGCCTTCTATGGCATCGCCGAAGGTGCAGGTGATTCGGCTCCTGTCGACCTTGCACTCGCCGGCCTTGACGGTGGCGCCTTGGGAGTCGGTGTACTCGAGGGGTTTGATCACGTCACCGCGGGAGTTTCCGCCGTCCCGGTTGACGAAGGGTTCGGGCAGGTCGATGGCGAAGGACTGGCCCGGTTTGGGGTTGGCCCTGGTGGCGTCGAAGTCGACGTTCAGGTAGAACCAGTCGCCCTTGTGGAGCTGGCGTCCGGGGGCGGGGATCGCCTCACCCGTGTCGGTGACGTGGGTGAGGGTGACCGGCCCGAACTTGATGTCGGTGTTCTGGTCGGCCCTGGCGGGGGAATTGCCGGCGTTGACCAACGCTGCGGATGCGACCACGAAAGCTGCGACCGCGCCGACTGCCCGTCGCAGAAGTGAGCGCGGGTGTTTCATGGGTACCTCTCACTGACGCCATGGCCAGGAGGAACGATCTCCCCTGGTGCGACGGATCGTTGAAATACAAACTGTCGCCGAAAGTATAGGCAGCCGTCAGCCTTTCGGCCAATCCGCCTGCTCGGAAGTGATGCGTGAGCGTCGCACAGGGCTCCGTGGATGGTTACCTTTCGTCGATTCGGTCGGTTCTGTCCTACGCGCAGGAGCCGGCCTCCCCGTTCGGGGAGGCCGGCTCCTGCGCGTGGCTGGGTGTCAGCCCTGGGGCCAGGATGGCATGGAGAGCAGGGTGAAGATCGTCTGCACCTGGCTGGGAGCGACGATGGCGCTGTAGACCCCCGCCTCGATGCGCCGCATCCCGCGTTCCTGCGCGGCGTGGGCGTCGTGCGCCAGGGACATGACCTCCCAGTGTTCACCATCGTCGGTGATGCGCATGGCACGCACCGGGAAGCCGTCCCAGGAACCGTGGGTCTTGACGATCCCGGCCTGGGCGATCTGGTCGAGTTCGATGACAATGCGTCGCTGGACACCGTTGTCGTCGCGGCGGAGCCCGATCACGTCGCGCAGCCTGCCGATGTCGTCAAAGTTGAACTGTCCCGGGGAGAAGGAGTCGGCTTCCTTGACCCGGAATGCTTGCATGCTGAGCGGGTCGGGGCGTCCGGGTGGGGTTTTCGTCCCGTCGGATTTCTTCCAGCCCATGAACAGACCCCGGTAGGTCGCAACGACCTCGGAGGCCGCTCCCCCGGACTCCCGTCTCAGGATCTGCGCGCCGGCACGCAGGATCGTCGGATCGACGTAGAGATACGAGGCCTGGGGGTCGCTGGGAAGGTCGATGACGCCGCTGCCGATGAAGGGCGGGAATTCCAGGAAGTCCCCTCTGGCGACAGCGCGTTCCTCGTCGGTGGTGCCCCCCATGGCGGGGTAGACGGTGTCGGTGGGCATCAACGGGAAGCGCAGGGTGTGGATGACATCCGCCCCGGCCAGGGGACCTTCGGGGCCGTCAAGGTCGAGCGCGGCGACGAGGTCCTTGGCGGAGTCCTCGGAGCTGATCGAGTCCGCGGCCACGGCGTATCCGAAGTTGAACCCGTACCCGTGCTCGAGGTAGGCCTCGAGCAGATCGGGGACGAGAAGCTTCTCGAGCCAAATCGTCATCTGATTCTCTCTCCGTCGCGGAAACCTGTTACCAGGATCATGTCACTTCTTGGAGCCGCGTTCAGAGAACGAACATGTCGAACGAATGGACAACAACTCCTCCAGGTCAGGTTTCACGCGGCAGTAGGGAAATAATAACGTCCGGGCCCGGGAAATGGTTCCCCGGGCCCGGACGTTCGTCGATTCAGCGACTCAGCCGCCGGTTCTCGGCAGGCCGGGCCTCACGACCGGCTTCCCCGCCTCCTTCCCGGTGGGTGTCGGGACGCCGGGCGCGGTCGGGTGGATGGCGACGGTGGGATCCGCCGATGGGCTCGGAGTGTGCGAGGCACTCGGAGGGGTGGAAGACATGGGGCCAGGAGCGCCGGTCGGCCCGGGGCTCGGGGCGGAATCCTTGGTGTAGGTGTTGGTGACGTTCACCCTGACGGTGTCGCCCTTGACGACGGTCACCGCCTGGCCCTTGTCAACGGTCAAGGAGTAACCGGCTCGGGCCGCCGCAGCCTCGTCCTCGGAAACCACCTCACAGGTGGTGCCGGCCGGGAACCTACCCACAACCTTCTCCGCACCAGCACTCACATCCACTGCGCCTTCAGCAGCGACCCCACCCTCACCAGCAGCAGAACACCTGTAACTCACACTGAACGTGTCAGCCCCGGTGGAACCACCAGAGACAAGGGTCTTGGAAATCACAAAGGCACCAAGATCCTTGGTATAGGTGTTGGTGACATTCACCCTGACGGTGTCGCCCTTGACGACGGTCACCGCCTGGCCCTTGTCAACGATCAAGGCATACCCAGCTCGCGGGGACGGCACCTCGGAGACCACCTCACAGGTGGTACCGGCCGGGAACCTACCGACCACCCTGTCCACACCCGCAGTCACCGCCACAGTCCCCGTAGCGGCGACAGCACCATCATCATCCACACCCGCAGCGGAGCACTTGTACTCGATACCGAAGGTATCGGTACCCTCGGAGCCACCAGAAACAAGGATCTTGGAAATCACAAAGGCACCAAGATCCTTGGTGTAGGTGTTGGTGACGTGGGTCAATGTCACCGGATCGAATTTGATGGCGTCGTTCTCCTCGGCACGTGCCGGTGCGTCGTGTGTCGGGATGCCCAACACGACCAGCACTAGAGCAGCCAGCACTGCGATGAAACGCCGCCACGGCGACGCCTTTCGGACATCTGTCATGAATCCCCCTCCTGAAACCCGCGACCCCGGGGAATCGCCCGGGGAAACGCAATCGCGGGTCAGCATAGAGGCAATCCCCAGCGCTCGGAAAACGGGGTTGGAAATGCTTTTCCTTCGTCACAGTAAACCGCCGTTCAAACCCGGCTAACGAGATCTAACTTTCGGGTCGCGGAACGGTTCTCTCCTCTCCGAAACCGATTGAGCCAGCACATGAGGCTCACGCGAACGGCCGAGTCGAAACCACCCAGAACCCGAAAAGCAGACCCGACCACAAAGCCCCGAATACACCCACCATGGTTTCGACACGACCCACTCGCTGACGCTCGCAGGCCGGCTCAACCAGCTTTGAGGCAGGACGGTTTCGACACGACCCACTCGCTGATGCTCGCAGGCCGGCTCAACCAGCTTTGATGCGGAACGGTTTCGACACGACCCACTTGCAGAGCGAGCAGACCAACCCCGACCAGATTCCCCGTTTCCGTCCCCGCACCTTCCGCCGTACGCGGCGGATTCAGGTCTTGAGCAGCGCCCCCGTGAGGAAGTCGACGGAGCGTCGTACCCGAGCGGGAAGATCCGCCATGGCGCTGCGCCCGGTGATGACCTTGACGATGTCCAGGTACAGCACGGCGTAGATGGTGTGAGCGATGTCCTCGAGATCAGCCGAGGGGTCTCGCGGTTCCGCCAGGTGCAACAGCAGCACCTGGAGGATGGCCTGTTCGACGCGCGAGACGCTGCTGGTGGCCTTTTCCCGGTGCTCGACGCTACCGAACAGGGCCTCGCGCTCGTACGCGAGCATGTTCTCGGGGTGGGTCATCGACTCCTCGACGAACGGGCGCAGGATGGTGACGATCGACTCGGCCATCGTCCGACCTCCCGCAGCCTCCGACAGGCCGGCCTCGATTCCCTCGGCGAAGCGGTTGTTCATCACCGCGACGAGCAACTCGGCCTTGGAGCCGGCGTACCTGAACAGGGTGCCCACCCCCACCTCCGCGGCCTCCGCGATCTCCGCAGTGGTCGCCGCCTCGTAACCTTTCTCGGCAAAGAGCCTGGTGGCGGACTCCAGGATGCGTTCCTGCTTGGCCGTCTTTTTGCGTTCGCGCAGCGAGGTTCCCGGCGCCGGCGTCGGCTGCTGCATGTTCATCGTCACCACCTGGCTCACGGGACGTCGTCGGGACTGCTTCCACGATACCATTTTGGAGCGTACTCCGAACGGAGTACAATCCGTTTCATGGACGTCGCGGAGGGCGCGACGCAGATGGATGAAAGCTGGGAATCATGACTCGCAGGGCCTACATGATCGGCGCGGGGATCGGGAACCTCGCCGCCGCCGTCTACCTGATCCGCGACGGCGGCTGGCGCGGCGACCAGATCACGATCCTGGGGCTTGAAACGCACGGGGCGAACGACGGCGCGGCCGTCAAGGAATTCGAGGGCGAGTACGGGCACCGCCCGCTGGGCAATTCCGAGGGTTTCCTCAACCGAGGCGGGCGGATGCTCAACGAGGAGACCTACGAGAACTTCTGGGACGTGATGGGCAGCGTGCCGTCGCTGGACCAGCCGGGCAAGTCCGTCACGCAGGAGATCCTCGACTTCGATCACGCGCACCCCACCAAGGACATCGGCAGGCTGATCGACTCCGAGGGGCTGCGCGTCTCGGGCCCGAAGGGCTACCGGCACATGCAGTTCACCAACAAGCAGCGCCTGCTGTTGACCAAGCTGATGATGCTGCCGGAGTCGCGCGAGAACGAGCTCGACGACGTCTCGATCCGCGATTGGTTCGCCGAGACACCGGACTTCTTCGAGACGAATTTCTGGTGGATGTGGCAGACCACGTTCGCTTTCAAGGACGTCTCCTCCGCGGCCGAGCTGCGCCGCTACATGAACCGCATGATCCTTGAGTTCTCCCGCATCAACACCCTGGAGGGGGTCACCCGCACGCCGTACAACCAGTACGAGTCGGTCATCCTGCCGCTGCGCGCCCACCTGCAGGGGCAGGGCGTCACCTTCATCACCAACCGCAAGGTCACCGAGTTCGTCTTCGCGGACACCCCGCTGCGCGACGAGATCATCGTCACCGGCCTGAGGTACGAGGAAGTGGACAACGACGCCGCCGAGGGCCTGATCGAGGTACGCCCCGAGGATCTCGTGTTCGACACCAACGGCTCCATCACGGACTCGACGTCGATCGGGGACCTGGACACCGCGATCGTCGAGGACCACCGTTACGCGCCGTCGGCCCTGCTGTGGAAGCAGGCCGCGGGACGGTTCTACAACCTCGGCCACCCGGACAAGTTCTTCAACGACCGTTCGCAGTCGGAGTGGACGAGTTTCACCGTCACCACCTCCGA
>RBWB01584445.1_pt1 | contig 10109 bp, 9 predicted proteins | sample 2014201 | NCBI WGS metagenome assembly RBWB01 (sample SAMN10133834, study PRJNA383868) | Human oral metagenome, whole genome shotgun sequencing project. | isolation source: supragingival plaque isolated from 88 juvenile twins | host: Homo sapiens | place: Australia
TCGGCCAGGCCGGCGCGCAGGGCCTCGGCCCGCCGCTCGTCCTGGGCCTCGTCCCCACCGCCGGGGCCGGAGCCGGGCGCGGCGCCCTCGTCCCGGGCGACTGCCCCGGCGCCGTCCCCGCCGGGCGCGGCGACCCGCTCCTGCGCCGCCCGCACCAGGGCGGTGACGCGCTCGACGGTCTCCTCCAGGCCCATGTCGCTGGTGTCGACCAGGGTGACGCCCTCGGGGGCGGTGAGGAACTGGGAGACGGTGGCGTCGTCGCGGTCGCGGCGCACCACCTGGTCGCGCAGGGCGGCGGCGTCCACGCTCTTGCCGGCCGCCTCCAGGTCGGCGGCGCGGCGGGCCAGGCGCGCCGCCTCGGAGGCGGTCAGCAGCAGGCGCACGTCGGCGTCGGGGGCGATGACGGTGGTGATGTCGCGCCCCTCCGCCACAATGCCGGCCCCGCCGGAGAAGGCGGCGGCCCCGCCGTCGGCCTCGGCGCGGATGATCGCGCGCTGGAGGCGGGCGAGCTCGGCGCGCACCTCCAGGTTCGTGGCCACCGTCGAGACGACGGCGGCGATGTGGGGCTCGCGGATGGCCGCGGCGATGTCGACGCCGTCGCAGACCACGCCGGGCGAGCGCGGGTCCAGACCCATGTCCAGGGGCATGGCCCGCACGGCCCCGGCCACGGCCGCGGCGTCGCCCAGGTCCACGCCGCGGCGCTCGCACCACCAGGCGGCGGCGCGGTACATGGCGCCGGTGTCGAGGTAGGCCAGGCCCAGCCCGGCGGCCACGCGCCGCGAGACGGTGGACTTGCCCGAGCCGCTCGGCCCGTCGATGGCGACGACGATTCCCATTGCTTCCTCCAGCCCTTCCGGCCCTCGATCGACCCAAGGGTCCCACACGCGCCCGCCGGTATCGCGCGGGCGCCCCATGAGATCGCGCACGGGATTCGTGTCGCGCGCCCCCGCTAGCCTGCACCGCATGAGCCCGGCCGCCGCCCCCGACGCCCTCCCCCTCCTGGACGCCTACCGCGCCGACCACGACGTCGCCGCCCTCGTCGCCCGCCTGGAGGGCCTCGACGCCGCGGGCTCGCTCCTGACGACGGCGGCCCCGGGCGCGGTCCTGTCCGCCCTGCGCCCCCAGGAGGACCTGTGGTGGTCGCCCCTGCCCCTCGTCGTGGCCTGCCACCTGCCGTCGACCCCGGCGCAGGTCGCGGGCCGGCTCGCCGACGCGTTCCTCACGGGCGCCGACGGTGACCTGGTCGGGGCCTACGCGCAAAGGCGGATGGAGGGGCGCGGGAGGAAGTGGTGCGCCGAGCTGGTCGGGCGCGTCACCGCCCGTCGCGGCTGGAACGGGACGATCTGGCCCCTCCTGCACCGCCTCGTCCTGGCCCACGACCTGGAGCCGCCGGACTCGCCGGAGTACTGGCGGGCCTGGTGCGCCGCCTCGGCGCGACCGCGCCCCGGGACGCGCTGGGCGCAGTGCTTCGCCGCGGCCTGCGCGGCCCCGGGGGCGCTCGGCGAGCCCGCCGCCGACCCCGACGACCCGCAGGACCCGCCCCTTTCCCGGGATCGGCGGCGCGCAGCGGCCGAGCGGGCCGTGCGCTGCGCCATGGCCGGGCTCAGGCGGGCCGAGGACGTCGACGACGACGCCCTGCTGGGCGCCCTTCTGGGCGTCTTCGAGCGCGGGGACCGGCCCGGCGTGCAGCGCGCCGCCCTGGCCTGGCTGCGGGCCCTCGACCTCGAGGACCGCCTGGCCCTCCACCGCGACAGGCTCATCGGCGCCCTGCCCCAGGCCCACTCCTCGGTCGTGACCCGGCTGTGCCCGCGGCTGCTGGAGGCGGGGCCGGACGACGAGGCGCTGACGTCCCTGGCCCTGACCGTCCTGGCGCGCCCCGAGCGCACCGCGCGCAGAATGGTGCTGCGGGCCCTGACCGGCCTGGACTCCCCCGGCCAGGAGCTGGTCGAGCAGGTCCGCGAGCTCGTCGCCGAGCCCGATGTGACCACCGCCCGGCTCGCCTCCCGCCTGCTGTCCGCGTGGGCCGAATCCGGAGCCGCGCCGGAGCGCGCCGGCCGCGGCGCCGGGCCCGCCCCGCTGGGCCTGTGGCGGGAGCCCGAGCCGCGCCCTCCCGCCGAGCTGGCCTGGTCCGCCCCGCTCATCGCCGCCGACCCGCCCTGGCTGTCCGGCCTCCTGGGCAGCGACCGGATGCTCATCGAGGCGGACCGGCCGTCGGAGGCCGCGGAGAGGCTCTACGCCCAGCTCGTCGCCGTCGGCTTCGACCTCGGCGCCGCATCCGTGGCCCGCACCGTCCTGTCCCGGGCCCCCGCCAGCGGCTTCCTACAGGGCCTTCCCCTGCTCAAGTGGGCCCGCCGCGCCGCCCGGGGGCGCCCCTTCAGACGGGGCCCGGGCGGGTGGTGGGACGACCTGGACACCGCCCGCGCCGTCGAGGCGCTGAACGCCGTGGGGCGCGTCCCCTGCCTGCTGTCGACCCCCACCCACGAGGCGTGGCGCCTGAGCTGGCCCGCCTTCGTCGAACGGGTGCGGGCCCACGGGCGGGCGGGGGCCGCGCCGGGCCGGTGCGACCTCCTGTCCGCCCTCGACCGGCTCGATCGCGTCGAGGCGGAGGACCTGGGGCGCCTGCCCGACCTGCCCGTCGCCGGCACCGGGACGGGGCTGCTCGCCGCCCTGCGCGTGCGCGCCCTGGCGAACCCGGGCGGAGGGTCGTTCGAGCTGCGGGAGGGCCGCGCCCCCGGCTCGCCGCGCGTCCCCCGGGTACGGGGCGACGAGCCCGCCTGCCTGGACCTGCTCGGCCTGCGGCGGGCCTGGAGGCGCCGGGGCTCGGACTGGTTCTCGGGCCATCCGGCCCTCAGCGCGGGCCTCCTGCCCACCCGCACCCTGCGCCCCACCGCCATGATGCTCCGCCGCCACCTCACCGGTCACCGCCAGTCGCCCGGCAACTGCGCCGTGCTCATCGGCTCCGCCCGCCGGGTCCACCCGGCCCTGGTCCTGCTCGCCCTCCACGTCCTGCCCGACGCCGACGCCGCGGACCGCGAGGAGCTGGCCTCCGCGCTCCTGGGCGCCTGGGAGGACGGCAGGCTCCGCCCCGACGCCCTCGTCGAGGCCTGGCGGGGGCCGTGGCGCGACGACGACGCGCCCCTCGACGCGCCCGCCGCCGGCGCCCTCCTCGTCGCCGTCGCCCGGGCGGGCGCGCTGGCCCTGGTCTGGCCCGCGCTGCGCCTGGTCGCCGAGGACCTGGCGGCCACGAGCCCCATGACGGCGAGCGCCTCGGCGGTGCTGGAGTCCCTCACGGGGCTGCTTCCCGACGTGATCGACGCCCGCCGCCGGGGCGCGGCGGGGGCCGAGACGCGCATGCCCGCGATCCGGCGCCTGGCCGCGGGCGGCGGCGGCAACCGGGCGGTCCGCTCGGCCCGGGTGCTCGTCGGCCTGCTCGACGACCGGCCCGACGGGGGCCTGCCGGACCCGGCGCCGGGGGCGGCTCAGGGCTCCTCGGGCATGCGCGCCGGCTCGGCGGAGGCCATGCGATCGTCCGTCCAGTAGGAGGCGACCTCCTGCGGGGACTGGGTGACCGTGTGCGAGGTGCTGCCCCCGTCGTCGGCCCCGGGCGAGGAGCACGCGGCCAGTCCGGCCAGGGCGGCGATCCCGGCGAGCCCGGCGATCGCAATGAGCGCGCCGCGCAGCGCCGCGGCGCGGCTGGGCAACCCGTTCATCGTTCCTCACTCCTCATCGGCCTGCGGGGCCGTCCGCCCCCAGGGTAGCGCACGCCCCGGCCCCTCAGCCGACCACGACCCGCCAGCCGCGCGCGTCCAGGGCCGCCTCCAGGTGCGCGGCGGCGGCGGGCAGGACCGAGACCATGGCCAGGCCGGCGCTCTGCCCGGGCGAGTGCTCCATGGAGAAGTCCTCGACGTTGACGCCCGCGGCCCCCACGTCGGAGAACAGGCGCCCGAGCTCGCCGGGCGAGTCCGGCACCAGGACCTGCACCTCGGCGTAGCGGCGCGGCGCCCCGCCGTGCTTGCCGGGGATGCGGGCCCGGCCCGCGTTGCCCCGGCCCATGACGTCGGCGATCGCCCCGACGGCGCCGGGCGCGATCTGCTCCGCCCCGCCGGGCGCCGCGTACTCCCGGCTGCCGGGGTCGACGACGGCGGCCTCGACGCCGGCGATGAGGGCGTCGAGGTCCTCGCGCACCCGCCGCAGCACCCCGGCCACGGGACCGGCGTTGCCCACGACGATCGCCGCCCACAGGCGCGGGTCGGAGGCGGCGATGCGGGTGGTGTCGCGCAGCCCCTGCCCCGCCAGGGCCAGGGCCGACTCGGGCAGGTCCTCCAGGCGCGCCGCCAGGAGGGAGGACACGAGCTGGGGCACGTGGCTGACGGCGGCGACGGCGGCGTCGTGCTCGGCCGCGCCCATGCGCACCGGGGTGGCGCCCACGTCCACGGCCAGGTCGCGCACCGCCGCCTCGGCGGCCGGATCGGCGCCGTCGGCCACGATCACCCAGGGGCGGCCGGCGAACAGGTCGGAGTCGGCGGCCGACGCCCCGCTGCGCTCCCGGCCGGCCATGGGGTGGGAGCCGACGTAGCGGCGCGCGCCCGCCCCCCCGCGCCCGCGCACCTCGGCGCCGACGCGGTCCTTGACGGAGGCGACGTCGGTGACGACCGCCCCGGGGTGCTCGGCCAGGGAGCGCAGCACGACGTCGGCGGCGACGTCGGGGGGCGTGGCCACGACGACGAGCCCCGGCGGGGCGTCGCCGCCCGCGCGGATGGCGCCGGCGCCCATGTCGCGGGCCAGGGCCAGGGACGTCGGCGAGGTGTCGGACAGCTGGACCTCGACGCCGGCGGCCGTGAGCGCCAGGGCCAGGGACGTGCCCAGCAGCCCCGTGCCGATGACGAGGACCGGCCCGGCGGTGGAGGCGCGGGCCGGGGGGTCGGCCGGCGCGGGGCTCACAGCCCCACCTCCCGCTGGAGGGCGGCGATCTCCCCGCCGCTCAGGCGCCGCATCCGGCCCGGCCCCAGGCCGCCGATCCCCAGCGGCCCGAGCCGGGTGCGCACCAGGCGCGTCACGGGGTGGCCCACGGCGTCGAGCATGCGGCGCACGATCCGGTTGCGCCCCGAATGCAGGGTGATCTCCACGATGGAGCCGGCCGGGCCGGAGTCCTTGATCGTGACGCGGTCCGCCCGGGCGGGGCCGTCCTCCAGCTCGATGCCGCGCCTGAGCTTGCGCGCCGCCCAGGGCTCGACCCGCCCCGACACGATCGCCACGTAGGTCTTGGGGATCTCGTAGCCGGGGTGCATGAGCCGGTGGGCGAGCTCGCCGTCGTTGGACAGCAGCAGCAGGCCCTCGGTGTCGGTGTCGAGCCGCCCGACGTGCACCAGGCGCACGGCGTCCGGGCGGGCGAGGTCCCCGGCGTGCTCGTCGAGGTAGCGCCGGGCGAAATCGGCGACGGTGGGCCGCCCGTCCGGGTCGGCCATGGTGGTGACCACGCCGGCGGGCTTGTGCAGCACGACGGTGAGCACGTCGGGGTCGGTGACGATGCGCGAGCCGTCGACGCGGATGACCTGGGCGGCGGGGTCGACCCGCACGCCCTGGTCGGTGACGACGGCGCCGTCGACGCTCACGCGGCCGGCGGCGATGAGCCCCTCGCAGGCCCGTCTGGAGGCCACCCCGGCGTGGGCCAGGACCTTGTGGAGGCGCTCGCCGCCGGGCACGTGCGGGTCGCCCGCCCCGCCCCGGGGTGAGCGGGCGCCGTCGGGCCCGTCGGCGCCGGCGGTCCCGTCCAGTTCGTCCGGCTCCTCCAGCTCCTCCAGGTCGTCCTCGTCGTAGAACTCCTCGCCCGTCAGGTCCACCGTCTCGCGGTCGTCCATCATCGGATCCTCCCGGTCATCTCGTTCTCGATCTCCCCCAGGGCGGAGGCCTCGGGCAGGTAGGGGGCCAGCGGGGGCAGGTCGTCGAGGGAGTCCAGGCCCAGGTACTCCAGGAACTCGTCGGTCGTGCGGTACAGCAGGGCGCCGCCGGGCTCGGCGCCCGCCTCCTCGATGAGGCCGCGCGCGCACAGGGTGCGCACGACGCCGTCGACGCTCACGCCGCGGATGGCGGCGATGCGCCCGCGCGTCACGGGCTGGCGGTAGGCGATGACGGCCAGGGTCTCCAGCGCCGCCTGGGACAGGCGGGAGGTCGCCCCGCCGATGACGAAGCGCTCGACCAGGTCGTGGAAGGCGGGGGCCGAGGCCAGCCGCCAGCCGCCGGCGGCCCGGCGCAGGACGAAGCCGCGGGCCGGGCCGTCCCCGTCCCCGGCGTACTCGGCCGCCAGGGACTCGAGCAGCTCGCCCGCCCGGGCCTCGCCCACGCCCAGCGCCTCGGCCAGGGCCGCGCAGGTGACGGGCCCGTCGGCGACGACGAGCACCGCCTCGGCGGCGGCCCGCAGCTGCGCCTCGGGCACGGCGCTCATCTCGCCCTGTCGGGGCGGGGCGGTGGTCATGCGAACTCCTCCTCCACGTCCGGGGCCATCATGCCCGCGCCCTCCCCCTCCTCGCCGCACCAGGTGACCGTGATCTCGCCCATCGGCTCGTCCTGGTCGAGCTCGACGTCGCCCTGGCGGTGCAGCAGGAGCAGGGCCAGGAAGCGGGCGACGACCACGGCGGTGCGCCCGGCGTCGGCGATCAGCCGGCTGAAGGGGAGGCGGCCGTGGCGGCGCAGCCGCAGCGCCAGCAGGCGCATCTGCTCGCCCACGGGCACGCCCTCGTGCAGGTGGACCGTCTGCACGCCCGCCTCGGCCGGCCGGGTCAGGACCTCGGCGGCGATGCGGGCCAGGTCCTGGGGGCCGATGGCGGCCACGAGCCGGGGCAGGAGGGCGGCCAGCTCGGGGGGCGGCCCCGCCGTGCGCGGGTGGGCCCGGGCGGCGGAGCCGGCCAGCTCCCGCAGGTGCGCGGCGGCCCGCTTGTAGGCGCGGTACTGCAGGAGCCGGGCGAAGAGCAGGTCGCGGGCCTCGAGGAGCTCCAGGTCCTCCTCGGCCTCGTCGGGGTCGTGGGGCAGGAGCCGGTGGGCCTTGAGCGCCAGCAGCGTGGCCGCCACGACGAGGAACTCGCTGGCGCGCCCCAGGTTCCAGTCGGCGCGCATGTGGGCGATGAACTCGTCGGTGACCTCCGCCAGGGCGAGCTCGGTCACGTCCAGGCGCCGGCGGGCGATGAGCGCCAGCAGCAGGTCGAAGGGCCCCTCGAACTGGGGCAGGGCGACGGTGAAGCCGGGGATGCTCCCCGGCCCGCCCGCCCCGGCGGCCTCGTCCCCGGCGTCCGCCCCGGCTCCGGTGCCGGGGCGCCGGACGGCGCCGGGTGCCCGGGCCGGCATCTCAGGCGACGCCGCCGCGGGCGATGAGCTCGCGGGCCAGGCGCCGGTAGGCCTCGGCGCCCGAGTGCCTGGGGGCGTAGAGGGTGATCGGCTCGGCGGCCACCGAGGCGTCGGGGAATTTGATGGTTCTGCGGATCTGGGTGTCGAAGAGCTGGTCGCCGAAGGCCTGGGCGAGCCGGTCGAGGACCTCGCGCGAGTGCAGGGTGCGCTGGTCGACCATGGTCGCCAGGATCCCGTCGATCTGGAGGTGGAAGTTGATGCGGTCGCGCACGCGGTCGACGGTCTCGACCAGCAGCGCCACGCCGCGCAGGGCGAAGAACTCCGTCTCCAGCGGGATGATGACCCCGTGCGAGGCGGTCAGGGCGTTGATCGTCAGCAGTCCCAGGGAGGGCTGGCAGTCGATGAGGACGACGTCGTAGTCGTCCAGGATCGGGCGCAGGACCCGGGTCAGCGCCTGCTCCCGGGCCACCTCGTTGACGAGCTGGACCTCCGCCGCGGACAGGTCGATATTGGCCGGCACGATGTCCAGTCCGGGCGCGGGCGTGGGGTGGATGACGGAGCGCACGTCCGGATGCAGGGCGACCAGCAGGTCGTAGACGGTCGTGTCCAGCTCGTTGGCGTTCACGCCCAGGCCGGCGCTGGCCGCGCCCTGCGGGTCGAAGTCGACGATGAGGACCCTGCGCCCGTACTCGGCCAGGGCGGCCCCCAGGTTGATGGTCGTCGTCGTCTTGCCGACGCCGCCCTTCTGGTTGCACAGGGAAATGACGCGAGCCGGCCCGTGGGAGTCCAACGGCGCGGGCACGGGGAAGTCCCCGTCCTCGGCGTCTGCGACGGGATCATCATTGAGATCGGTCTGAGTCGAGTCATTCACCCGATCACCATATCCGACGTGCGCCGCGTCTCAGCCCCGGGCGCGCGGATGGCTGGTGGCGTAAACCCTGCGCAGATGCTCAACCGTGATCTTGGTGTATATCTGCGTGGTGGTCACCGAGGCGTGCCCGAGCATCTCCTGGACCACGCGCACGTCGGCGCCCCCGGCGAGCAGGTGGGTGGCGAAGGAGTGGCGCAGGGTGTGGGGGGACACGTGCCGGCCCTCCCCCAGGCCCGCGCGCTCGGCCGCCTGCCGGAGCACGCCCCAGGCCGACTGGCGCGACAGGGGCCGGCCCAGGGTGTTGAGGAAGACCTCGGGCGCCCCCCGCCCCCGCTGGGCCAGGAGAGGGCGCCCGCGCACCAGGTAGGCGTCCAGGGCGTCGCGGGCGCAGCGGCCCACGGGGACGATGCGCTCCTTGCGCCCCTTGCCGAACAGGCGCACGCAGTGCGAGTCGCGGTCCAGGTCGTCCACGGCCAGGCCCACGGCCTCGGAGATGCGGGCCCCGGTGGCGTACAGCAGCTCCAGCAGCGCCCGGTCGCGCAGCCCCGCGGGCGAGTCGGGGTCCGCGCTCGCCTCCAGCAGGCGGCGCACCTCCTCCACGGTCAGCGCCTTGGGCAGGCGGCGCCCCACCTGGGGCGGGCGCACGGCGGCGGCCGGGTCGACGGCGGTGGAGCCCTCGGCCAGGAGGAACCGGTGCCACCCGCGCACGGCGGTGACGGTGCGCGACGCCGAGGACGCGGCCAGGGGGCGGGCGCCGTCGCCGCCCGCGCGGATGGCCTCGACGAAGGCGGACACGTCCTCCTCGCTCACCGCGTCGGGCCCGTCGATCCCGCGCGAGGACAGGAAGTCGGTGTAGCGGCTCAGGTCGCGCTCGTAGGCCGCCAGGGTGTTGGGGCTCAGGCCCCGCTCGACGCGCAGGTGCGCCAAATACCCCCGCAGCGCGCGCACGAGCGCGTCATCGCGGGGGGTCGGGGCGGGGCGGGCCGGGCTCGTCGTCGTGACCGGTCAGGACGTGGCCTTCAGGACGAGCCCGAGGCCGATGATCGTCATGGTCCACACCAGGGCCACGCCGACGGTGATGCGGTTGAGGTTGCGCTCGGCGACCCCGGAGGAGCCGGCGGACGAGGAGATGCCCCCGCCGAACATGTCCGACAGGCCGCCGCCCTTGCCCTTGTGCAGCAGGACGGACATGATGAGGAAGAAGCTGGAGAGCACGAGGAGGACCTCGAGAATGATCTTCAGGATGTTCATGCCGGTTTCAGTCTTCCTTCGTCGTCCAGAGCCGCGCGGCCGGGCTCGGCGCCGACTCTACCCGATGCGCGCGCCGGGGCCCGGCCGCCCCGCGTGTGAGATGGCCGGGCCCCGGTCACGATCCGCCCCGCCGGTCTGCGGCGGGGCGGATCGGGCTCAGGCGTAGAAGTTCGCCATGGCCGCGAAGGAGTCCGCCTTGAGCGAGGCGCCGCCCACGAGCGCGCCGTCGACGTCGTCCTGGGCCATGAGCTCCTTGATGTTGCCCGGCTTGGCGCTGCCGCCGTACAGGATGCGGGTGGCGTCGGCGGTGGCGGCGCCGAAGTCCTCGCGCAGGGCGGCGCGGATGGCGCCGCAGACCTCCTGGGCGTCGGCGGCCGTGGCCGTCTCGCCGGTGCCGATGGCCCAGATGGGCTCGTAGGCGATGACGATCCTGGCCGCGTCCTGGGCGCTCCAGCCCTTCAGGGCGGCGCGGATCTGGCCGAGCACGAACTCCACGTGCGTGCCCGCCCTGCGCACCTCCAGGGCCTCGCCGCAGCACAGGATCGGGGTCATGCCCGCGTCCAGGGCCTTGCGGGCCTTGGCGCCCACCAGCTGGTCGGACTCGCCGTGGTACTCGCGGCGCTCGGAGTGGCCCATGACCACGTAGCTG
>RBWB01584449.1_pt1 | contig 10106 bp, 12 predicted proteins | sample 2014201 | NCBI WGS metagenome assembly RBWB01 (sample SAMN10133834, study PRJNA383868) | Human oral metagenome, whole genome shotgun sequencing project. | isolation source: supragingival plaque isolated from 88 juvenile twins | host: Homo sapiens | place: Australia
CATTCGCACTCGCCACCCTCTACCCCAACTACTTCGTCCTCTGGACCGCACACCGCACACGCACCGCAGACGAAACATTCAACGACATGAAAGGCATGGCACAAATACCCAACATAGCCCCGTACGTGCACAAAATACGGCAAGCAAACGGGCAACAAGCCATCATGTTCAACAACGGATCACGAATCCTGTTCGGAGCCCGTGAAGGCGGATTCGGACGCGGATTCCACGGCGTAGACATGATTCTCTTCGACGAAGCCCAGATCCTGGGCGCAGCCGCACTAGACGACATGATCCCCGCCACAAACACCGCCCCAGACCCGCTCATCATCAAAATCGGGACACCGCCAAAACCAAAAGACCCGTCCGAAGCATTCAGCGAATTCCGAAACCTCGCCTTGCAAGGCGAAATAAAAGACGGCCTCTACCTCGAGCTCGCCGCCGACTACAACGCGGGCAGCGACGACAGGAAACAATGGGAAAAAGCCAACCCCTCCTACCCGCGCCGCACACCCGAATCCGCCATTCTAAGAATGCGCAGACAACTCGGGGAAGAATCATTCCGACGTGAAGGCCTCGGAATATGGGACCGCGCCAACGACAAACTCGCAATAGACCCTGTCGCCTGGAACACTGCCACAATACGGCCAGAAAACACTCCCAGTGGCATGCGGTGGTGCGCCGCCATCAGGTTCGCACCCGACGGGTCAACATGCGCCCTAGCCCGAGCAGGACACAAGCAAAACACTCCCACTCACGTCGAACTGTGCACCCACCAAGGCGTCCGCCGCATGAGTGAAGGCACACAATGGATCATCGATTACATTGCGGACACCAGGGACAGGTGGGCGCAAATCATCGTAGATGGAAAATACGGTGCCGGTGACACAATCGAAAGACTCCGTGCTATCGGAGTACGCCCCCAAGTCATCATCACCCCCACGATCACACAAATCATAGACGCCTACAGCATGCTAGACGCCTCACTACGCGAAAACACAATCACACACCTAGACGACATGCAACTGAGAACCGAGGCCGCATCTGCGACGCCGCGCCCAATCGGAACATCCGGAGGCTGGGCGCTACAAGCACCGCCCGGCGCCACCGTAGCCGGCCTAGAAGCATGCACACTCGCAATGTGGGCGGCACGAACAACAAAAAGACGGCCACGTTACAAGCCTTATGATAAAATCGAAAACGCCAATAGTAGAAATGATCGTGGCGGCGGAGTATTGTTCCTATGACTGAAATTTATCCTGACGACGGACGACTCGTTAATGCTACGCCGGCTCCTACCCGCATTTCCGGACTCCCCGACGAAGACAAAGTAACATTCCTGCAACTGTGGCAGAAATGGCAGCAGCACTCGAACAAAAACAAGCTGCTCTCCGTCTACTATGACGGCCACCGCGCTTTCCAGGATTTGGGGATCAGTATTCCGCCGCAAATGACGCGCACAAAAGCCGCGTTGGGATGGCCTCAGAAAGTCGTCACCATGCTCGCCAGGAGGCACGTGTTCGAAGGCTACTCCCTGAACGGCGCGCCCGACGCCTTCGAAGCAAACGAAATACTCTCCGCCAACAACTATGATCTTGATCTTGCGCAGGCGATCACTTCCGCCTACAAACATTCTTTTTCGCTGCTCACAGTGACGCAAGGGGACGAGACCATCGGCGAGCCTCCTGTCGTCGTGCAGGCCCGTGACGCGGAATGGTCCGCGGCGCTCTGGGACAGTAGGCGCCGCATAATCGAAGCCGCCCTCACAATCGACAAGACAGACAAGTACGGGCAGCCGGCCGGCGCCATCATGCATACACCCACCGCCATTTGGCGAATCGACGCCCGCGAAAACGGCGGAGGCTGGAAAGCCGAAAAGCTCGGAGACACACCCAACCGCATTTTCGTCGAAGCACTCTGCTACGATCCCCAATTGAATAGACCGTTGGGGCATTCGCGAATCACCCGTGAAGTAAGATATCTCACGGACGCGGCGGTGAGGACAATGGTCCGCGCAGAAACCTCCGCAGAATTCTTCTCCTCACCGCAGCGGTACGTGCTCGGCGCGGAAAGAGCAGATTTCGCCGGCCAAGACAGGTGGTCCGCAATCATGGCCCGAGTACAGGTACTCGAGCCGAACGAAAACGGTGACATCCCGTCGGTTGGGCAATTCTCACAAATGACCATGAGCCCACACCTGGAAATGTACCGGCAGTTGGCGCAGAATTTGTGTGCAGCCACAAACCTTCCTCAGTCCGCTATCGGAGTATTCGCGGATAACCCCGCCTCGGCTGAGGCTATGCAGGCGGCTGAGTCGGCGCTCGCGGACGAGGCCGAGTATCAGTGGCGCATTTTCACGGCCCCATTGCGGCGCACGCTGCAGAACGTTGTTATGGTCAGGGACAAGCTCGACGAGCCTCCTGCCGAGTCGTGGAAGACGTCCGTGAAGTGGACGCCCGCCCGCTATTCCTCGCCTTCGTCTGCCGCCGATTTCGCGGTCAAAATGGTTAGCGCATTCCCGTCGTTGCAGGAGTCGCAGACTCTCATGCGGCGTGCCGGACTCACCGAGGACGATCTCGCTGACATTAACGCCGAGAATCGTAAAAAGAATGCGGTGTCGTTGCTTGATCGTGCTCTTGCCGCCACGAACAACGAGAATGTTGTGGACGAGAATGATGATAACACCGAAAACGGCGACACAAACAACAGTGATGAAAATGGTGGCGCTGACAACACCACCAACGTGGGCAATAACAATGGCGGCGGCAACCTGAACGTCAATAACCCGGTCAATACAAGGAACAGGGTTAAGCGCAATATCAAACTGCCCGACGGCACCAAAACACCAATAAACTAATACCATTATGCTGTCAACCGCAGAAATCGGGGCATACGGGCGAGCAATAGACTCACTCACCACACTCGCCCAAAACGATCTACACACGCTCTGGTCCCACGCCGCACGGCAAAGACCACAGGACGCCCGCGATCTTCTACTCGAAATCATGCCCGCCCTCGTAGACCAATACGGTAGCGCGGCTGCCGCAATCGCCGACGAATGGTACCGCGACATGCGTCTAGACCAGGACATCCCAGGCGACGCCCCCACAGTACAAACGTCACTCACACCACAGGGCGAAATAGACGATAGCGTCAGATTCAGTGCAGGAGCACTATACGCCGGAACCCCTGACATCGCCCTATCTTACTTGACCGGGGCGCTCATCCGATACGTCAGCGATGGCGCCAGAGCACAAATCGCAGACATGACATGGGTCGACCCGGAAGCCATGGGCTGGGAAAGACGAACACGCAACCCACAAGCCTGCAATTTCTGTGTCATGCTCACAATGAACGAATGCTACTACCGGTCACAAGGGACCGCATCATTCGGGGCGCACGATAACTGCAAATGTGTCGCCGTGCCCGCATGGGACCCGACATCTCGGGAAGTGCCAGCAAAAGCATACGCGCTCGCAGCCAGACACAAAACCGAAAAAGGTCGTGAACGCCACCGCGAACTCGTCTCCTCGTGGATAGACACTCACCAAGAAGAGCTCGCAGAATGGCGCACAAGACCAATTGAATGATTGTGCTACAATGCATAAACAAAGGGCCGCGAAGACGGCTGCAAAGCCTAAAAATAGTTGCCTGAAACATCACAATAACCGCACGGTCAAAATATAGGAAACGCCCAATGAGCGACAATGCTGCCAGCGACACTCCGGCCGACAACAACGCCACTAACGGCGACAGTGCCCCCACGAATGAGGGCAACGCCGCTAATAAGCCTGAAATCGACTGGAAGAGCGAATCTCGGAAGTGGGAGAATCGCGCCAAAGAGAACCGGCGCGCCGCCAACGAGCGAGATGAGCTCGCCAAGGCAATCGGCGACAAAGATGCCACAATCGAAGCCCTAAAGGCAAAGGTTGCAGATTTCGAAACCGCCGCTAAAGTCCGCGAATGGTCCGCCAATGCGGCTGCAGAGCACGGTATCAGCGCTGATTTGATTCGAGGAACTACCGAGGATGAAATCAACGCTCATGCTGCCGCAATCGCCAAGGCACTGCACGACGCTAAGCCGTCCGTTGCTCCCGTGGTTCCTCAGGCCGGAGCCACGCCCGACAATGATGGTGGCAATCTTGCGGAGTTTGCTCGGAACGTTTTCGCCGGCGACTAAACGCCCGCCGCAATTCTAAAAAGTAAAACACTAGAAAGAAACGGAAACAACCATAATGGCCGTGTTTGATTCAGGCAAGGCGAAGGTCCTCATGCCTCGGCAGATCGCCGACGGGATCATTACTCGCACCCAGACCCTCTCCACCGTCGCTAAGCTCAACGGCGGAATCCCCATGACCTTCGGCGACGTGGACATTATCACTTTCGATAATTTCCCGCGCGCCGAGTTCGTTGACGAGGGTGCTGAGAAGGCCCCGACCTCCGGTGAATTCGGGTACGTGACCGCTAAGCCGCACAAGGCTCAGGTTACTATGCGTTTCAACGAGGAGGTTCAGTGGGCCGATGAGGACTATCAGCTGGACGTCCTCAACCAGCTCGCGCAGAAGGGCAGCGAGGCGCTTTCCCGCGCTCTCGACCTCGGCCTTTACCACCGTGTTAACCCGCTGACGGGCGCTGTTATTGACGCGTGGACCAACTATCTGACCTCCACTACTAAGAATGTCGAGGTCGGTGCTACGGAGATGGATCAGGCGATCCGCCAGGCCGCTGGACTGCTCATTAACGACAATGCCGCGCCGATTACGCCGACGGGCCTTGCGCTTGCTCCGTCCGCGGTTTGGGCGCTCGGTAGCCTCCAGACCAAGAATGCCGACGGCTCCCCGTCAGGCACGCCGCGCTATCCGCAGATCGGCCTTGGTGTCGACATTGATAATTTCATGGGCCTTCCGGCCGCTGCTGGAAACACGGTTGCTGGCAAGCCCGAGGCGACTGTCGCCACCAATGTCGAGGGCATCGTTGGTGACTTCGTCGACGGCATTCGGTGGGGGATCCAGCGTTCTCTGCCGCTCGAGATCATTCGTTTCGGTGACCCGGACGGCCAGGGTGACCTGAAGCGGCGGAACCAGATTGCGCTCCGTCTCGAGATTCTGTACGCTTGGTACGTTTTCTCGGACAAGTTCGCGACGATTAAGACTAAGGCCGGCGCCTGATAAAATCGCCGTAAACAAAACACAACCCATCCAAACAAGTTTTTCTTAGGGGCGATTTCAGAAATGCGATCCTACAAGCACCGAGACCACGACATTGTGATTCATCTCGCAGATGACCACAATGTGATGCTCGGAGACGAATACACCGAAATCGACCTTGAGAATGATGATGCCGGCGGGGCGGACGAGCTCTCCTTCTCCTCCTCCTCTCGCACTGCCCCGCCGGCCTCTGCCCCTCGTCGGGGACGAGGCCGCCCCAGAAAGACGGCAAAGTGATTCCCGACGATATTATTCCGTTCGCTACGGTCGAAGACTTGGAGGCCCGGTGGCGGGCACTTTCGGACAATGAGCGTATTCGCGCCGACGTGCTTCTCGCTGATGCGACCGATCTCATTGTTTCGAAATGTCCCCGCTGGGAATCCGCTACTCCTCGTACGCGAAAGCGTGTAGCATGCGCCGTAGTGCGTCGCGCAATGCAAGGCGGAGACGCTATCGGCGGCGTCACAGACAGTGGCGGTGGAATCTACTCAGAACCCCACGGGATTATCGCGTCAGAATCACACACAACAGGCCCTTTCTCCGACCAATTCACGTATCAGAATCCTGAAGGCGGCCTCTACCTGAAACGCGAGGAAAAAGACGCTCTCGGGGGCTCTGGTGGCGCGTTCGAAGTGGACCTCCTACAGGACTATGATGTGCGATCAGCTACCGATCAGCTAATCGATGACATTAACGCGATCAGCGGACAGGAACCGTAATGCTGTCCGGATATGTTCCCGTTGTGCGGCGTAGGCGAGGACCCGCATCGAAAGACCAGTACGGTAACCCCGTGCCAGGGCAGTGGGAAAACGTTGCCCTGCCGCCCGCGGTGTTTGCTCCAGCCACGTCTACTGAGCCGATCAGTGCTGGGGCAATGCCCGTCACCGTGCCCGCCGCCCTTTATTGGCGGAATACCACAATCGACGTGACCGCCGAAGATCATCTTATTGTAGATGGCATAGAATACCGTGTTGAGGGTCGCCCTTCCCCCTACCCTAAGGGGATGGTTGTGCAAATTCGCGCCAACGAAGACAAGGTGAGCGAATAATGCCGAAAGTAAAATTCCAGCTCAACCGTGACGGTGTCGCCGACCTTCTGCGCGGACCCGACGTAGCCCGGACCGTAGCATTAGAGACCGGGCGCGTAGCCAACGCCGCCGGGCAGGGATTCGAGGGTGAGACGACTCATGGAAATCGTACCCGCGGATATGTCAGAGCACGCACCATTGCCGCAATGCGCAGGCAGATGAGAGAGCACACGCTGGAGCGTGCGATCGGCCTCACAATGGGTGGCGGGAAATGAGTCCAACATATGATCGCGCCCCCGTTGTGCCGGACATAAAGAAACGTCTCATGGACTTCCTGTCCACGCACATGAGTGTGCCGGTCGTGGCCCGCAGACCCGAAAGTCCGGACCGTCCCGCCGCATTCATTCGAGTCCTCTCCACGGGAGGCACTGGAGTCACGCAGAAAGCGCTCTGCACCGCGCTGGAGACGATTGACGCCTACGCTCAGTCGTCAGGTGAGGCGATGAAAATCGCGTGCGAGGCCGTTAATGTGGCACACACTATGCCCAACTATCGGGATGGTATAGTGATGGTACAATCATCCTATCCGATAGAAATGCCCGATCCGGACACGTCTCAGGCGAGGGCGACTGCAACATTAACAATTACAGCACACAGGTGAACAAATAATGGCTGTTAACGCTGACAATGCACTCATTTTCTCGTCCGACAATGACGCGCTCTGGCTGGGCGACTACGTTGAGAAGTTCGGCGAGAAGGTCACGTCACTCACCCAGGACCTCTCCGGTGTGACTGGTCTCACCAACGTCGGATGGATTAGTGAGGATGGATTCAAGCTAACCTCCGACGACTCTGTAACCAAGATTAAGGGGCACCAGGGTCACGGCGTCGTTAAAACATTCCTGGACTCCTCGGAGACGACTTTCAGCGCCACTCTCCTGGAGACTATGCTCGCCCCCCTCTCATGGTATCTTGACGCCACTAGCGAGAAGGTCGAGGATGGCGGCGCCACCAAGGGTGTGAAGATCACCGCCAAGTCTTCCCGTAAGGTCAAGCTTCTCTGCGGTGTCGCCGATTTCTTCGACGTTTCCGGTGTGGGCGCGCAGATTCGTATCGTGTTCCCGCGTCTGGAGCTCGGCGAGCGTGGTGAGATCACTTTCCAGCAGGCTGAGATCACCGGCTACGAGTACAACCTTTCCGTGCTGGGCGACTACATTATCTACTCCGACCACAAGGCCCTGTTCCCGGCCTGACGGTCACATGCTTCCCCGCTATTTCGTGTTTCGGATGGGTTGTCGCGGAATAGCGGGGAAGGCTCAAAACAAATACAACCCACCCACTTTATAAAACAATTTTGAGGACAACCCATTATGTCTGACAAGGATACGAAGAGCAAGGCAAAGGCCGTCGGAGCTAAGGCGCCGGCTGACAGGCTCGCCAAGGCCGAGGCCACTCGCGACCCGATTCACGTGGACTACAAGGGGATCGAGTTTGACATTCCTCCAGAGGCGCTGGAAGATTTCCGTGCATTCGAGGCCCTCGACGCCGGAAACCCATTCCCGCTTTTCCGCCTCATCGTAGGCGACCATAAGGATGAGGTCTACTCCGCTTTGGAGGACGAGAATGGTCGTGTTCCGATTGACGCGGTGACCGATTTCATGCAGTCAATCGTGTCCGAGGTGGGCGCGGGAAACTGACGATTCTCCCACCACTACTCCGCGAGTATGGGTGGGAGATAGAAGCCGACCTGCAACGATACTACAACACAGATCTTCTCGATCTATATCGAGGCAGGATAACGCCCAGGCGGGTAATGGCCCTCGTCGGCGGCCTCCCGCCAGGGTCGACGTTCGATAGGGCGCGAGGCGGAGACAGATACTGGTCTGACGAAGTAGCTGCCACAATAATGTCAGCACACAACATTCAGACCACGCTACTCGCCGTCAATGGCGTCAAGAAAGATAAATGGCCCGAAGCGCCGAAACCGCCGGCTGAAGGATATCGGGAAACCGGTAACCCCAGAGTGTCAAGCAAACACGCTAAAGCGCAAAAAGCCAAGGGTGAGAAATGGCTTGCTCGATACGGCGGCTGAGCCGCGTTTCTATCGGATAGTGTAAAATGGTTCACGCCAAGACGAACATGTAAAATTGTTTGTTTGGCGTGAACCATTTTCGCTGTACATGATTTCGGAGAGGTATCAATGGCCGGATATGATCTCGGGACCGCATGGATTCAGATCAGCCCGTCCGTGCGAGGCCTCGCCCGAAGTATTAATAGCGAAATCGGTAACGTCGACACCGGGCCGGCTGAAAGAAAGATCACGTCCGGTTTGGGTGGTGCGTTCAAATCGGTGGCGAAAGTCGCCGGCGCCGCGCTCGGAGGACTCGCAATCGGCGGCATCGCCGTCGCATTCGGCGGCGTCGCAAAAGAAGCATTTAACGCTGCCGACGCCACAATCAAATTCAAACAAACGCTTGCATTCGCCGGTAAAAGTGCGGATGAAATCAACGCGCTCACAAAAAGTACGCGCTCCTATGCGGACCGCACAATTTATGAGCTCGACGATATTCAGTCAATTACCGCGCAGCTCGCATCCAACGGCGTAAAAGGATACGATAAGCTCGCCGAGGCTGCCGGTAACCTAAACGCCGTTGCGGGCGGAAACGCGCAAACATTCAAAACTGTCGGTCTCGTTATGACGCAGACCGCGGGCGCCGGAAAACTCACCACCGAGAACTGGAACCAGCTTTCCGACGCAATTCCAGGCGCATCCGGTAAATTGCAGGAAGCCATGAAAAAGAATGGCGCCTACACCGGCAATTTCCGGGAAGCCATGGAAAAAGGCGAGATCACCGCCGAGGAATTCAACCAAGCAATCCTCGACCTCGGTATGGAGGATGTGGCCATTGAGGCCGCTACATCCACCAAAACCCTGGAAGGTGCTTGGGGGAACTTTAAAGCGACCCTTGTGACCGGGGCGCAGGAAATCGCCGAAAAAGCACTCCCATGGATCACCGCATCCCTTGACGCCATGAGCAAAGGGTTTGAAAAAGTATTCAACTGGGTGAGCAATTCTTTCATTCCCAGTATTACGAATGCTTTCAACGTTATCCGCAAGGGCGATTTCACGGGCCCGATCTTCTCATTCGAGGAAGATTCAAGCTTCGTTGATTTCCTTTTCCGCATGCGTGACGCTGCCGCCGCTGCGGGGGAATGGATCAACAAGACGCTCGTCCCGTCGTTGAAGAATCTTAAAGACCTACTTCTGTCCGGTGATTTCACGGGGACGATTTTCGGATTCGACAAAGACTCCGGAATCATCTCATACATCACCAACGTTCGCAACAGTTTCGTCGAGCTCGGCAAATTCATTGCCGGGACACTCGTCCCCGGCATTGCTACTGCTCTCAGCACTATCGCGAACAGCAGTCTTGTCCAATTCATGGAGAATTTGACCGTCGCTATTCTCAATAGTAAGGTGGCGGTTTATAGTATTGCGGCTGCGTTTACGGCGTGGAAGGCCGTCATGGTCATGTCCTCAATGCAGCAATGGCTGAACGACATGGAAGGCGTAGCCGGTGTCGCAGGGCGTGTCACCACGGCCATTAACGCGATGACCGTGGCGAAGGTCAGAGACGTTGTTGAAACCGCGCAGCTCAACCTCATGTACGCCGGAGAATTCCTGTCGAATATCGCACGCGCAACAACACAGATCACAATGCAGGCGGTCGCTTGGGGGAGGGCCACGGCAATGATGGTCCTCCACAAAACTGCAACAATCGCTTCAACTGCGGCGCAGTGGGCATTCAATGCGGCGATGGACGCCAACCCAATCGGCCTTGTTGTAATCGCTATCGCAGCATTGGTCGCAG
>RBWB01584457.1_pt1 | contig 10095 bp, 10 predicted proteins | sample 2014201 | NCBI WGS metagenome assembly RBWB01 (sample SAMN10133834, study PRJNA383868) | Human oral metagenome, whole genome shotgun sequencing project. | isolation source: supragingival plaque isolated from 88 juvenile twins | host: Homo sapiens | place: Australia
ATTCACGAAAAATCATATGAAAAATCGTTTCTGCTGTTTCAAATTTAGTGTACATGTGTGAGATGCATGAGAAGCCGCCTGTGCTGCGGGTGGGGATGAAATAGCAAAGGATCTGTTTCATAAGTCCGAATGCGACTTGTGCAGCAGATCCTTTGCTTTGTTCAGGGGGCATTTCTGCCATCATACTACTTCCGATCGAAATAAATCTTTCGCACATTGTTCCGCAAATCTTCTAAGTTGCTCGGGCGAAAGCGGATGTTGTAGCCGATGAAGAGGGGGGAGGTAGCGAATCTCGGCATGATTTTGGCGCGCAGGATGCCGCTCTCCTGGTAAAAGAAGATGTTGTAACTGTTGCATCGCTTGTTGAAGTGGTGCATGAGATAGTCGACGGCAATCTGTATGTCGTCGGCTACGGTGTCCAGAGGCTCGTTCGTCTTGGGGACGACATTGAATTCGCTGAAGCCGATGCGCGGGCATGTCGCGATGTTGAAGTCGACATCGTTTTCCTCGTGTATGGTCAGTCCCTCGAATTCCAGGGGGTCGAAGGTCAGGTTTTCGTTGAGCGAGTGGAAGCCGACAATCTGCATGTGGGGGTGACGCAGCGTACCGCCCGAGAGGGGGCCGAAATTCTTGAAGAAGATGACGGTCTCGTACTTTCCCGAATTCTGCATCTTCTGCCAGTGATGCACGCCGAAACGAATGAGGCGGTGCATGTGTTCGGCGGAATAGTCGGGCATGTCGGAGTGACAGACTTTGCTCTCAATGAGAACGAACTGGTCGGCGTCTTCGATGACGTTGTACTTGTTCTTGAGCAGCACGAGGTCGCCGTCTGTATCGACGATGCCCGAGAGATTTTCACGGTCACAGAAAGGACATGGGGCGGTCTTGTTGATGATATTTTCCGGCTTTTTCTTGCCGAGCGTCGTATTGAAACCGATGAGATTGATTTCCATAGAGAAGACACCTCAAGTTTTGTAACAAAATCGACCTAGTATATTTCCGGCAGAAATGGTATAATTCCTACGTTGAGCCTTAGGGTGCAGAAGATGCATCATTCCCCTTATTATATAGAAATTCGTACATTTTTGCAAAGCGGCTTTTTCATATCTCGGATTGCAGGGAAGAAGCGAAGAGGGGAATTGGGCAGTTAGGCGGTGTTTCGTATCAGCAGTCAAAAATCTACAGGCAAGAGCAAAGCGGAGAGTTTCCTCAAGGGAACTTTGATCTTGACGGTGGCAAGCTTCGTCGTGAAGGTCATCGGCTCCTTGAATTGGATTTTCGTTTCGCGCATCTTGGGCGGCGAGGGCATCGGGCTTTATCAGATGGCTTTCCCGATTTATTTTTTCGCCATGAGCATTTCGCAGGCGGGCGTGCCTGTCGCCATATCGATCATCACGGCGGAGCGCGTCGCCTTGAAGGACGTTTTCGGCGCACGGCGCGTATTCCGCATATCCATGACCTTGATGGTTTTTACGGGGCTTTTGTTTTCCCTTTTGACATACTTTGGAGCAGGCTGGCTCATCGAGTGGCAGTTCATTCGTGATCCGCGCGCCTATATGGCAGTCGTGGCGCTCTCGCCGACGATTTTCTTCGTGACCTTGCTCGCGAGCTCGCGCGGCTATCTGCAAGGCTGGCAGCGCATGACGCCGACGGCGGTCTCGCAGATCGTCGAGCAGATCTTCCGCGTGCTCACGATGGTGCTCTTCGCGAGCCTTCTCCTGCCGATGGGACTCGACTATGCGGCGGCGGGCGCGAGCCTCGGCGCGTTTGCCGGCGCTATCGGCGGACTTCTCGTGCTCGTCTACTATCATTGGAAGCTGGACAAGGACATTGAGCGTGAGTACGGCCCGAATCTTGCGCCGCCGCCGGGGGAAGCGCCAGCGCCTCTCGGGGCGATCGTCCGACGCATCTTTTCGCTCGCCCTGCCCGTGTCGGCGGCGAGCATCATGCTGCCGATCGTGTCGAACCTCGACCTTTTGATCGTGCCGCAGCGTCTTGAGGTCGCGGGCTATACGGTGCCGCAGGCGACGGAGTTGTTCGGCTATCTCACGGGCATGGCGGTGCCGCTCGTCAATCTCGCGACAATCCTCACGGCGTCCTTGGCGGTGAGCATCGTGCCGGCGATTTCGGAGGCGCGAGCCTTGAAGGACACGCAGCGCGTCTACAATCAAACGGCAGCCGCCGTGCGCATATCGAACTTCGTTTGCTTCCCTGCATTCGTCGTCGTGTTCGTGCTCGCGACGCCGATTTCGACGCTCATTTACAATGCGCCGGGCGCGGGTCCCGCCGTGCTCGTCTCGTCGTTTTCCATCGTGCTCCTCGGCCTGCATCAGGTGTCGACGGCGGTTCTGCAAGGACTCGGGCATCCGAAGATTCCGATGATCAACATGATTCTTGCCGCTGCTGTCAAGGTCGCCCTCAACTGGATCTTGACGGCGGTCCCTTGGCTCGGGATCATGGGTGCGGCTTGGGCGACGGCAGCGGATATGGGGGTTGCCGCTGTCATCAACCTTTACTTCATCTGGCGTTATATCGGCTATCGCATGGAGCTGCTGCAGCTCTTTAAGACGATGGCGGCGGCTGCCTTCATGGCGGGCGCTGTGTATCTCTTCTACAGCTTTGTCATGAGTACGCTCGCCGTCAATGCCGTGGCGACCTTCGGCTCGGTGTTCGTCGGCGTCATCGTCTACGTCGCGGCGCTGATTCTCGTGCGCGGACTGCTCGAAGAGGATATGGCGCGCATTCCGTTCATCGGCTCTTTGAGCATTCGTTTTTTGCGCCGCATTGGCATTTTCCGCAGCGTTGAGGGGGCGAAGGGATGAGAAAGTTTCTGCTGGTCTATAATCCTGTCTCGGGCAATGCATCGTTCAAGCAGCGGCTCGATGAGATGATCTGGCGCTTCCAGACACTCGGCTGCATGCTTATCCTCTACCGCACGGATCGCGAGCTTACGAATCTTGCGCTCTATGTGCGGGAATCTGAGGCTGAGGGTGTGCTTGTCGCGGGCGGCGATGGCACAGTGCATGAAGTCGTCAACGTAATCGTGCGCGAAAAACTTGCAGTTCCCCTCGCGATCATCGGCAGCGGCACGTCGAACGATTTTGCGACGTACCTCGGTCTTGCAGATGGCTTGGAAGCCTATATCGAGCGCATCCTCGCGCGCAAGACGATGCGCGTTGATCTCGGGCGCATCGGGGAAGAATACTTTATCAACGTCGCGAGCGCCGGCGTCATGACGAATATCGCGCATGAGGTCGATGTGCGGCTGAAGAACACACTGGGCAAGATGGCATACTACCTGAAGGGCATCAGCGAACTGCCGAAGTTCCGTTCGGTGAAGTTTTCCATCGAGGCGGATGGCGAGATGCGCGAGGAAGAGGGATTCCTCTTCGTCATTGCCAACAGCGGTATCGTCGGCAGTTTCAATAACGTAGCGACGCATGCGAGCATCAATGATGGTAAGTTTGATTTGCTGCTCGTGAAGAAGTGCAGTCTGCCGGAACTCGTCGCTCTGACGGCGGAGATTGTCTCGGGCAGGGGAATCTCGGAGAAGAACGTGCTGTATCTGCAGGCAAGTGAGTTTCGCATCGCGGCGGATGCACCGCTTTTGAGTGATGTGGACGGCGAGCAGGGGCCGCCTCTTCCCATGCACGTCGAGGTTGTGCCGCGTGCGATCGAGCTTTTCATCTGAAGTTTGTGAAGCGTGCATTCGTAACCGTAAATCCGCAACGCGGCAGCCGCTCAAAAACTCTTGACGCTCCTATTGACAAAACCACAAGAGAATGGTATCATTTCTTCTGTTACCGCATCATGTGCCGAAGTGGCGGAATTGGCAGACGCACTTGACTCAAAATCAAGCGTAGTTCCCTACGTGCCGGTTCGAGTCCGGCCTTCGGCACCATAGAGATTTCAAGGCTTCTGGGTAATTTGCTTAGAAGTCTTTTTCTATTTTATGGTATGAGAGGAGGCAGGCATATATGAAAGACGTGGGAAGCATTACGGTCGTGGGACTTGGCCCCGGACGCTTCGGGCTTATCACGCTCGAAAGCATGGAGGCGGTGACGAGCGGGCGAAGCCTTCTGCTGCGCACGGCAGTTCATCCATCCGTGGCGGAACTTAAGAGGCGCGGCGTTCCTTTCATGAGTTATGATTCCTGGTATGAAAAAGCGCAAAGCTTCGAGGAGCTTTACCATGCGATTGCGGAAGATCTCACTGCAAGGGCGCGTGCAGGCGAGGAGATCGTCTATGCCGTACCCGGCAGTCCCTTTGTGGCGGAACGAACAGTTCTCTTTTTGCGTGATTTGTGCGCGAAGGAAGGATTGGAGCTTTCTATTCTGCCGGGCATGAGCTTCGTTGAGACGCTCTACGGCAGTCTCGGCATCGATCCCGTCGAGGGTCTTATGATCCTCGATGCATCGGATGCGGAGAGCATGCCCTTCCGTTTTCCGACAGGTGTGCTCTTCACGCAGGTCTACAGCCGCGAGATTGCTTCTGAGTTGAAACTCGCCTTGATGGAGCGAATGAATGACGAGAAGGAAGTCATCTATCTGCACAATATTGCACTGCCCGATGAATCCGTGCGCCCGATGCCGCTCTATGAAATTGATCGACAGACGGATACGGATCATCTGACGAGTCTTTTCATTCCTCACGGTAGCTTCCAGGATGATTAAAAAAGCCTACGGAAGGCGGTTTTTCAAGTTTTTTTGCACTTTTTTCATTGTGAGAAAGAGGATTCTAGACAACTACAGCGAATAAAAGTAGCGTAACAAATTCAAAAGGAGGCTACAAACGTGAACAAAACGGAATTAGTGGCTAATGTAGCGGAAAAAGCAGGGCTGTCGAAGAAGGATGCCGAGAAGGCTCTGAGCGCAGTCATCGAGAGCGTTGAAGAAGCTCTTGTCGAGGGCGACAAGGTTCAGCTCATCGGTTTCGGTACGTTCGAGGTCAAGGATCGCGCTGCCCGTACCGGCCGCAATCCGCAGACGGGCAAGGAAATCAAGATTGCCGCTTCGAGGAATCCTGTTTTCAAGGCTGGCAAGGCATTGAAGGACGCTGTCAACAACAAGTGAGCACGGTGGCTCTCCGAGGGCTGGGTTTTTACCCAGCCTTTTTTCGTAGCATTTTGCAGTTTTTGGGAGGTGGTTCGCATGAATCGCGTTGTTCTTCTTACGGGCGGCACGTCGGGCATCGGCCTTGCGGCGGCGCGTCTTTTCCTGCAGGCGGGCAGCACGGTCGCTCTGGCGGGGCGCTCGGCGACGCGCGGCGAGGCGGCGCTCGCTTCGTTAGGTGAATTGGCGCTCGATGGGCGCGCCGCGTTCTTCGCCGCCGACCTGCGCCGCGCCGATGAGGCGAGGCGGCTCGTGGGTGCGGTGTGCGAACGCTTTTCGCGACTCGATGTTCTCGTGAATTCGGCAGGGATCTATTTGGAACGCGCGTTGGAGGATTTGACAGAAGAGGAATTCGAGGACGTCATGGACACGAACGTCAAGGGCGCTTTTTTTACGACGCAGGCGGCGCTTGCGCCCTTGAAGGCGAGTCGCGGCAGCATCGTTAATCTTTCGTCGGATGCGGGAATTCACGGCAATTTCCTGTGCACGGCCTACTGCGCATCGAAGGGCGCCGTGACGCTCTTCACAAAATCTCTGGCCTTGGAACTCGCGCCTTTCGGCGTGCGCGTGAACTGCGTGTGCCCTGGAGATGTTGCGACACCGATGACGGAGGCGCAGCTGCAGGATGCTCCTGACCGTGAAGAGGCTCTGCGGCAGATGTCGGGCGTCTATCCGCTCGGTCGTATCGCGCGGGCGGAAGAAGTCGCCGATATTATTTTTTTTCTGGCCTCCGATGCCGCTTCCTTCGTGACGGGCGCGGCGTGGAGCGTGGACGGCGGCCTTACGGCTTGAGGAGGCAGGCGGCAGCGAACGTCTGTTTCGTTGTATCTGCTCCTTGCTTGTGCTAAAATAGAGGGCATGACAAAGGAGAATTGTTTGATTATTTCATTTTCAAGAGTGAGGGAAGGTCGGTCATGGCGGCTCGCAGCTATCTGATCGTAGCGGCGTCGATCGGCTCGGGACACATGAAGGCGGCGGAAGCCTTGGCAGCGGCTCTTTTGCGGGCGGAGCCGGAGGCGCATGTGGCGGTCGTCGACTTCACGAAGCGTGATACGGCGTGGGTCACTTGGTTCATGAAGGCGGCCTATCTGAAGATGCTGCACTTCATGCCGAATCTTTACCAGCTTCTCTATCGCTTCACGGGGCACAGGCAGGGCGCTTCGCCCGTGCAAAAGCTCATCGCTTCGCTGACGAAGCGCAACATGCGCAGCCTCGTGCGCCTCCATGCAGCGGACACGGTGATCTGCACGCATCCGTTTCCCGAGGGTGCGGCGTCGTGTCTTAAGAAGAGCGGCGAGGAAGATTTCTTTTTCGCCACGGTTCTTACGGACTACAGCGTGCATCGAATGTGGTTCTATCCGGGTGTCGACGCTTTCTTCGTCGCGACGGAGAGGATGCGGCGCAGCCTCGTCAAGGAAGGCTGTGCAGCGACGGCTGTTCATGCGACGGGCATTCCGATTCTGCCGCTTTCCTTGGCAGATTTTGACCGTGCGGCGATTTGCGAAAGGCTGGGACTCAGCGAGTCGCTTCCTACAATTCTCGTCATGGGCGGCGGGCTTGGACTCGGCGATGTGGCTCAGTCTCTTGAAAAGCTTGAGGATGTCGCAGAAAAGTTGCAGCTCCTCGTTGTTGCAGGGAAGAACGAGCGCCTTCTTGCTTGGGTCAAAGCACACGCCGTGCGCTCGCACCATGCGGTTCGCGCCTGGGGGTACACCAATGCGGTGCCTGATCTGATGGCGGTTGCAGCGCTTCTCATATCGAAGCCTGGCGCATTGACCATCAGCGAGGCGTGGGCGATGGGCGTGCCGCTGATCCTGCATGAGCCGATTCCAGGGCCGGAGCTTGAGAATGCGATGATTGCAAGCGAGCGCGGTACGGCGGTTTGGCTCGGCAAGGGCGAGAATCTGGCGGCTCTTGTCATGGGGTTGTTGGGGGACGCGTCGCGTCTCGCCTCCATGCGCGAGGCGGCGCTTCTCTCAAGCCGCCCCGCAGCGGCGCAGGAGATCGCACAGTTTCTGCAGACGGCAGGCGCAAGCGTCGGTTGACGAATATGGTTTTTACGATTTCGGGCGAGGGTGGTTTTTGTGGCAGTATCGAAATTGGAAAAGGACGCGAATGGCGCGTTTCTCTGTCCGCAGTGCGGTAGGCCACTTCGCACGATTGAGGGCGGTACAGTCATGATTCAGGGCGGCAAGGTGGATTTGGAAAGCGTGAAGCCGCGCTACGAATGCGACAAATGTAGGGTGTTTTACCGCGAGCTTCTGAATTCGGGTTATTACGATGTGTTTGACATGCCGAAGATCAAGGCAGTCGGCGATCTCGCGCCGACGATTCTGCGCGCTGACGCCGAGGGACACGCGCCGTGCCCTCGCTGCGGCGGGCAGCTCGACCTCGTCGAATGGCAGCCCGTTCATCTCGTGGACGGCAAGGCGGATATGGAAAACGTCTCGCCGCACTTTCGCTGTGCGAGCTGCGATTCCATATTTCGTCGCATAGCGACGACAGAATATTTCCAGTGGGCGGAGAAGTAGCTGCCCGATCGCAGGAAGAAGATGCTCCGTGCAGCTGTACGGGCAGGAGAAGCGTATTGGTGTAGACGGAAGGTCGTGATGGAGATGGCAACGGAAAGCAAGCGCAGGGGACACCGGCTCGACTGGTTCGTCGTCGTCATCCTTTGCGTGCTCGGGTACTTCTCCTATACGATGATTGATCAGCAGATTCACTTGAACGAGCTTGACCACGACTGCGCGGCGGCACAGCAGCGTCTGGAAACAGCGCAGCGGGAGAATGCAGAACTTAAGGATCTCAAGGCAAAGCTCGACGATCCCGCTTACATCGAGAAGACGGCGCGCGAGGAGCTGGGTATGACGCACGAGGGCGAACTGCCGTATATTGCTAAGAAGTGAGAGGAGGCTGCCGCATGAGTCGATGAAACTCATGCAGCAGCCTCTTTTTGTTTTTCTCGTTTCGCGCGGGGATTTTCTTGACAGCGCAAAAGGCGCAAGAGTATAATAAGAAAGCACACTCAGCGCGGGAGAAGACGCTGGGATGGTGGGTGCTGATGCAGTCGGTAATTCCCACAGTATAATTAAGGAGGAAATGATTTGTCCATTGAAGTAGGCAGTATTGTTGAGGGTGTTGTGACGGGCATTACGAATTTCGGAGCGTTCGTCGAGCTGCCTGAGGGGAAGGTCGGTCTTGTCCATATCTCTGAGGTCGCTGACGAGTATGTGCGGGACGTCCACGATTTCCTCAAGGAGAAGGACAAGGTGAAGGTCAAGGTCTTGACGATCGACGATCGTGGTAAGATTGGTCTTTCCATCAAGCAACTGCAGGAAAAGAAGCCGATGGAGAAGAAGGTCGGCGAGGTTCCGCGCCGTCCGATGCCGCCGCGCCGCGGTGCAGGCGGGGATTTTAGGCGGCAGGGGCGCTTCGGTCCAGGCAGTGCCTCCTTTGAAGACAAGCTGTCGCGATTTCTCAAGGACAGCGATGAGAGGCTGACGGATTTGCGCCGCAAGACAGATTCCAAGCGCGGCGGTCGCGGTTCGCGCAGGGATTGATGACATGAGAAAAGCACTCTTACAAGGAGTGCTTTTCCTGTTTATGGTCTTGAGAGACGTACTGGGGAAGAGTCGTGCAGAGCTTGCCGGACGGCGGCAGATGGGAGAATCTCATGCTGAATAAGGTTTTGGCTTTTTGCGAGGAGCATGGACTTCTGGCGCATGGCTCTTCCATCGTGGTCGCCGTCTCGGGCGGCGCAGACTCGATGGCGCTGCTCGATCTGCTGGTGCATTTGCAGGAGCGGCTGGCGCTTTCCGTGCATGTCGCGCATTTCGAGCACGGCATTCGCGGCGAGGCGTCGCGTGAAGATGCGCATTATGTAGCCGCGTTCTGCCGTGCGAAGGGCGTTGCTTGCAGCGTGGAGGCGGCGGATGTGCCGCAGTATGCGAAAGAGCGCAGGATGTCGCTGGAAACGGCGGCACGCGAACTGCGCTACGCTTTTTTGCGTCGTGTAAAGGCGCATGTAGGCGCTCAGGTGATCGCTGTCGCGCATCATGCGGACGATCAGGCGGAGACGGTGCTGCAGCATATCCTGCGCGGCGCGGGGCTGCACGGCCTCGTGGGCATGAGGCCGCGCACGGGCGATGTCGTGCGCCCCCTGCTCACCTGCAGGAAAGAGGAACTTGTCGCTTACTGCGCGGCGCATGGCATCGAGGTGCGCCACGACGCGACGAACGATGCGGCGGATGCGCGGCGCAACTATCTGCGGCTGGAGATCCTGCCGCGTCTCGCCGCGCATGTCAACGCGTCGGCGGGTGCGGCGCTCGTGCGCCTCGCGGAAGCCGCCCGCGCAGACGACGTGCTGCTCGATGAGATGGCGCACGCGGCTTTTTCGCGCGTCGTCTGCAGCGAGGGGCAGGCAGCGGGCGCGGCGCATGAGAAATGTCTTACACTTTCGCGCACGGCGTTTCGCGCCGAACCGCTCGCCTTGCAGCGACGCATCGTGCGTCTTGCTGCGCGCGCCTTCGTTGATGAATCGCACGATTGGGGCTGGCGGCAGGTCGAGCAAGTGCGCCGCATGATGGTGGAAGGAAGGGGCGGCCTCTCGTGGGACTTGCCTGGCCGCGTGCGCTTTTTCCTCGATGGAAAAAGGGGCGTCTTTCTTGTCGACGCGCTTCGTACTGCCCATAAGGATGGCGGTGCAGGAGGCAGGTCGGCTTCCACGCGCAGAACGGCGGACGGCATGGCGGAGAGCGCGCTTTTGAGCGGCGTGCCGCTTCGAGCGCCTGGTGTGACGCGTCTGCCCGCGCTTGGCGTTTCACTTATCGTGGATTTCCCCCGTGAGCGCGCGCGGACGGACGGGCGCACGGAAGTCTATATGCCCTCTCGCGTCCTTGCTGCAGCCGTCGTGCGCACGCGCCGCGCGGGCGACCGCGTGCGCCTTCCTTGCGGCACGAAGAAGCTCAAGGATTTCTTCATCGAT
>RBWB01584461.1_pt1 | contig 10090 bp, 9 predicted proteins | sample 2014201 | NCBI WGS metagenome assembly RBWB01 (sample SAMN10133834, study PRJNA383868) | Human oral metagenome, whole genome shotgun sequencing project. | isolation source: supragingival plaque isolated from 88 juvenile twins | host: Homo sapiens | place: Australia
GCTCTGTAGGTTTACTTCTTATTAAAAGGGATTTGCCGGTTCCAGCGTAGAAACTCTGAAAGCTTATGCAAGCAGGGCTGAACAAATGGCTGCAAGCAAAAAAAGGGAACAAAATTTTTCATTTAAAAATGAGCAAAGATATTTAGCAAGAAAACAAAGAGAAGAGCAAACCGAGAAAACAAAGGAAATTATGAAAGAGGAAATCTCTTGCATTTTGGAGGGGAAAAAACTACACTTCTTGGGTCAGATTTTTTTATCTTTTTTATAAAGAGATGTTTGAAGGAGCATCGGTATTGGTCAAATTAAGCCAAATCCTCTTTTATGCGCTAGTGAGTTTTGGGATTTCACTCTTACTTTATCCTGCGTATATCAGGTTGCTTCAAAGAGTAAAAGCAGGGAAAACGATCCGCGAAAATGCGGCAACAGGAGAAAAGTCTGAAATCTTCAGCAAAATGCATGCCCACAAACAAGGCACACCAACCATGGGAGGAGGAATGTTTTTGATCGTGATGTTGGTGATGATTCTGGGGTCGTTTTTGCTCCAACATTTTGGATGGATCGGCAACTCGCTCTGGAATGCAAAAGAATCCTATATCATTTTGTTTGGATTTTTTAGTATGGGATTGATTGGGCTAGTTGACGACTTTCTCAACATCAAGAATTATGGGAAAGTGAAGGGATTGAGTGCGAGAGCGAAGTTGATTGGAATGGTGATTTTCTCGGCATGGATTTCCTATTGGTTTTATGTGAAGCTCGGGATTGATTATATCAATCTTTGGCCAATCGCATGAAAGATTGAAGTCTGAATTTTGTTTCCTATTTTGACTTTCATTGCGACGATCACGATCGTGAATGCAATCAACATTACTGACGGATTAGATGGCTTGGCTGGCGGCACGATGGCAATTATTTTGGTAAGCCTAGCGATTGTGACCTTTTTGAATGGAACCTATATTGCGACGACAGTAGTTTGCATTCTTGTTGCGGTTTTGGTTGCGTTTTTGTTTTTTAATATCAACCCGGCAAAAGTTTTTATGGGGGATAGCGGTGCGTTTGCACTCGGAGGGCTACTTGCCTCTCTGATCTATCTGCTCAATATGAGATTCTGAATTTTGATTCCTTTTTTGATTATTTTTGGGATTTTTATTGTAGAGCTTTGTTCGAGTTTTCTTCAGATTTTCTGGAAAAAGGTTTTTAAGAAAAAGCTCTTTACGGTGGCACCGTTCCATCATCTTTTGGAATATAGAGGAATGCATGAAACAACGATCGTTATGAAGACTCGACTAGTGCAAGCAATTCTCGCAATCGCTGGAGTATTGTTGATTTTTGTAGAATCATCCTTGATGAAATAAGAAATTATTCGCTTTTTTTAATATCGGTAGTAATAAAAGATTTTTCATAAGGGGAAGCTAAGATTTGGACGCCAACGTGCTGGTTTCCGACGAACATCAAACCTTCTCCGACTCCGACAGAAACTAGTCTTTGCTGTTCTGCTTCCGAAAGTCCGAGGAGCTGATTGAGTGATTTGATAGAAGTAACGGATTGTTTGAGGAGGATTTGCATTCCGGAGTTGGAAACGATTGGTTTTCCATACGGGCTACGGATAAAGTCCTCAATATCCTGCGAGATGGTCGTGATTCCGAGTCAGTATTTTCTGGCTCTTTTGATAAGACCGAAGAGGAAGTTTGCAGAAATATCGTTTTGGAGCATAATCCACGCTTCATCACAGACGAGAAGTCTCTGCTTTTTCACCGATCTCACCTTGGACCAAATAAAATTAAGCACATTAAACATCGCAGGGGTTTTCAGAGCTTCTTCCACATCACGGATACTAAAGACCGTAAGCGCATTATTGATGTCAATATTCGTGTAATTATTAAACAGTTTTCCGAAGGTTCCAGTTACATATTTACTGAGCTTGAGGGCAATTTGCTCTCCTCCCTGCATTCCATTCAAAACATTCATCAGATCTTCCATCAGCGGAGGGAGTTTCCCCGTGTAGTCATCCATTTCAAATGTGAAGCCTTTCAAGGCGTAAGTATTTTGGAGTGCTTTATCAAGGAGGGCTTCTTCTTCTGGACTAAGTTTTCAAACTAAAATCTGAATCAAGCCCACGAGATTCATAATCTGCGAACGAAGCAAATCTCCCTTTCCATACTCCACATCTTCAATCATCGGTGGCATATCAAAAGGATTGAGAAACTGCTGAGAAGAAGTCGCAATATTCACATAGGTTCCGCCTACTCTTTCACAAAGCGCTTGATATTCGTTTTCAGGATCAATCACAATAATATCTACCCCATTGAGCAAATACCTGAGAATCTCTAGCTTTACTGTAAAAGATTTACCGGCACCGGAAGTCGCCAAAATCACGCTATTCATATTTGGCAGTTTGGAGTTGAAACGGTCAAAAATCACAAGTCCTCCGGTATGGGCATTGACTCCATAAAGGATTCAGGTTTTGGTAATAAGATCACTAGAAATAAAAGGAAAGCTGGCTGCCAACGAAGAAGTCACCGCACTACGAACGATTCCCATATCATCAAGGCAGATTGGTAAATTCGCCGTAAAGCCATTATCCATCCTATGAATCGCGTTCTTGACTCTGATTCCATAACCGGAGATTTTCTGCTCAAATTTTTTCCCGGTTTCTCTGAGTTTTTCCTCGTTGTGATCGTAAATGGTGGTATAGTTTCAGAGTTCAAAGTATCTTTCCTCTTTGGTCGTCAGTTTTTCTCTGATCATCTCTACATCACGGTATTGCTGTTCAATTTCCTTGTCTATGGTAATTCCTTTTTGCATTGCATCAGAAAGCTCGGCTTTGAGCTGGGTAGATTTTTGCTTGAGCATGGACTGGATTGCAGAATCATCCTCAGGATAGAGGTAGAAACTCATATCTCGCTTGGCATGCATACTCATAATATCTCTCGTCCAGAGCGCATCAATATAACTCGGATACTCCTGAGTATAGTAGCATTTTCCGAGGATTCCAGATACATTAAACTGCTGCATCGTAAACTCTCGGTAGGACGGTGCAATATGCGATTTATAATCAGAAAGTAAAGCTGAATAACGATTATCAACCTCTTTGATATATTGCCTGAGTTCAGAAGTCAGCTTTTTGTCGCTATATTCCGCATCTGGAAGCTGTAAAAGTTGCTTTACTTGATCTGCGAGAGCGAGCTGTTTGTCGGTTTGAGGCTGTTCTTCGGTTGGGAGTTCAGGTTTTTTAGTGACTTCTGAAGCTTCTCAAGGTTTTTTTGGAGCAGGAGCAAGTCCGAGTTTCTGAAGTAAGGAATCCATCCATGCCATCGAGTTTTTTTTCTCGGGTTTTGGTGCTTCTCCTGAAGATTGTGGTGTATTTTTTGGGAGAACTACAAAACCTCCATTCGGAACTATGGTAGTGTAATTAGTATCATAGACAATGTTTTGTAGCTTCTCAAGCATTAATTCCTAGGTTATCTTTTAATGGTAAAATTCATCTCTAAGTATAAGCAAAAAAGCTCATTTTTCAAAAACTGGGGTAATTTCTTGTAGAAAAGCTACTTGACTAAATACAAAAAAACAAAAAAGACGAGGAATCATCTCTCGCCCTTTACGAAATGAAAAGTCTGATTTTAGATCTTATTCTTCCAATAAATCATGAACACCTTTGAGGAAATGATCATCTACGTGGGTATAGATCTGAGTTGTCTGAATAGAAGAATGTCCAAGCAGTGTTTGAACGGATCTAATATCGGCTCCTTTCTTGAGCAACGTAGTGGCAAAAGAATGTCTCAGCGTATGAGGCGTGACTTTCTTTTCGATTCCAGAAAGTTTGGCATAATTTTTGACTAATGCCTCTACTGCGTTTCTGGAAAGCTGTTTTCCATAGCTATTTTTGGAAAGGCTGATAATGAGTGGTTCATAAGTATCAGTTCTCAAGTTTAAGTAGGTATATAGTTTTTCCATCGCAAAAGAGGTTAAAAAAACAGACCTTACCTTGGAACCTTTTCCTCTGATTGCGAATTGCTTTTCTCAGAGAATAAGCTGACTCTTTTTGAGGCTTATTAATTCTGAGACTCTCAATCCGGTCCCATAAAGAATATGAAGGATTAGTTCATCTCTTGCCTTTTGCAGTTCTGAAGTCGCGAAGTGAATTGGTGCGCTCAGAATTTTATCTATTTCATTTTCCAGTAAAAAACTTACCTCTCTCTGTGGTATTTTTGAAAGTTCTATTTTGTCTGGACTGAGGCAATCAATATCATTTTTGAGGAGAAACCTTAAGAACGATCTCAAGGCAATGATATGATAATTAACGGTCTTTTTAGAAAGTCCTAAATTATTAAGTGCCATTCTAAACTGCAAAATATCTATTGCTTTTATCTTGTCTACCTCAGGATCTCAGAGAAATTCAACAGCTCTTTGGAGCCATAAGCGGTAATTCACTATTGTTTTTGGGCTTACATTCTTAGTATGTTCCAGATAATCAAGAAATGTCGTCAGTAACGCTCACATCTTGTATAATCCTTTTTTTGGAGTTTCAGAAAAAGAAGGTTTTGTCCCCTCTTTTTTCTGATGATATCCAGTCCATGAAGAACTTGTGATAAAGTTTTTGTTAGCCATTTGTTGCTTTAGTTAAATAGTCATCAAGCTGGGATTTTAATTCTGACCATGTAGATATATCAATATTTTCACCATTTGCAAGCCTATCCAAGATTTTTTCAGACTCTTTTTCTACTGCTAATCCATACTTGATCATTGTTCTTTTATTTTGAGCTTCTCACATCTCCCTTACTTCCTTTCCTTTTCTCTGAAATTCCATTACCTCTTGCTTAAGAATGTCATTATTATTAACAGGACCTACGAGATTCTCTATTGCTCCGAGTCCATCTGCATTGTTGACTCCTGAAGCAGCTGCGTTCCCAGTTGAAGGGTTTGTTGTGGTGGATGGGGTATTTGTTTGAGAGAGATCAATAGTTTGGATAGCATCTTCATTATCATCGTCAAAGGTTCCGGAAACAGAAACAGGATCTGTTTGCTGAATCTCTCCATCATCTGAAGTCTGCTTTTCTCCTGTTAAAAGAGGATTTTCTGGTGCTGCATTGTGTTCCTCTCCTGTTCATAAACTCACCTCTCCTTGTGGAGCGCTGAGAGAAAACAGGTCTGGATATCTAATATAAGCAATTACCCCTGTAGCGATTACTATTACGGCTCCAAATACTACTCCAAGCATTTTCTTTAGAGGCAAGTTGGCAGTTGTTAGCTTTGGAGTTTGCGATGAAGCTGTGAGAGGTGCTATCTGAGGAGGAAGCTGTGCAGATAACATATCCAGATTTAGTGATTGTGCTTGAGGATCAGATGCTAGATTTTCCTGAGAAGGAGTCTGCAAGGTTTCATTCAGTGCTCCAGTTTCTGGCATAGGAGAAAGTGTAGGTGCCTGAGTAGGTTGCTGCTGCGCCTGAAGAGTTTCTTTCATTGCGGTAAAAGGATCAACAGCAGCATCTGAAGTAGAATTAGAAACATTTTGAGGGGATTGGGCTAGCATCTCATCAAGATTAAGCAAATTTCCATCTCCTGCTGGTACAGATAGAGATGAAGGCACTTCTGTTGGCTGCTCCTGTTGGATTGGTTGATTTCCAGCGGATTGGCCGCTCGTCATAAATGGTTCAGAAGGTTGAGTGTTAGCTTCACTTTCAGGAGATGCGTCCATAAACATCTGTGAAGGAGCGTCTTGATTAACTTCTTTTGGGACACTTTCATTTGCTGTAGGTAAGGCATCTTCAAGAAATACTGCCTCATCTTTAGCTCCTGATATCTCATTTGGTGAGAGGTTTTCTGTTGAAGGAATTGCATCAGTAAGAGAAATGTTGTCTTCTCCTTGCAAATCTGACTGGAAAGAACTTTCTTGATCTACCGGAGCAATATCCTGTCACGTAGCGGAAAACATACTTCCAGCTTCTTCTGGAGAATGCTGCTCTTGTGCGGTTGTTTGTGATAGTTCATCTTGTAAAAATTCATTCGTAGGGAAATCTGACTCTGGTGAAGGTGCTGTTTCTTCCTGTAAAGGCTCTTCTGACATCATCAATGGAACCTCTTGGTCAGAAGGAGCTTCTTCGAGTAAAAAGTCAGTATTATTTTCTGGTGATACCATTTCACTACTTTCTGGATTTTGTTGCTGATTTTCAACTCCTACAAAAGGAGTAGATTCTTCATTTAAAAAACCATCGCTAACCTCCTGACTTGGCATAGGGTCTGCAGAAAGTGTTTCGTCTTGGGCGTTAAGGCTAGGCATTTCTGAAGCATTCGTATCTTGAAGAAGTCCCGTGGATGGCTGATCCTGTGCATTCTCTATAACTGGAGTTGGCGTCTGCTCTGCATAGGTATCAGGCAAATCTAAAGAAAAATCAAAAGACTGATCTCATTCTACATTTTCAGAAGAAAGCTGCGCAGAAGGAGCGTCCTGTGGCATTTCTTGCGTGATACCGAGATCAAACTCATCGTTTTGAACTGGAGGTTGAGCTACTGCTGGGGATTGTGGAGTCATGGTTGAATCCGTAGTTGGCATTTTTATACACTGAATGAATAAAATTTTCATTCCCTATTATAGTGACGAAACAAAAAAAATGCAAATTTTTGCACCTTTTATTATGATGATCAAGAAAGAGAGGAATCGAACCTCCACTTTCAGCTTCGGAGACTGACGTGCTACCACTACACCACTTTCTTTTGAGTAGCAGGATTGTAAAGATTTTCCTTAAATTTTCAAGGTTGAAAAGCCAAAAGCTCTCATGATTTTTTTCTTCATTGTATTGCTTTGAAGAGAGGCTTTTCGTAGGAGCATGGATCTGATTTTTTCTCTTTGAATTAAGATAGAGTCGTTTATCCTGTATGTCTTGCGAGAACAAGCCCCCAAATATGCAGATCTGGTCTAGAGGATTTTGCTCTTTTTGCAAGTTCATTGAGCGTAGCTCAGGTCGTCGTCACATCATCTACGATGAGCAAGGTTGCATTTTGAGGGAGCAGGCTTATTGCAGAAGGAAGAAAAACGAATGCAGCATTCAGATTTTTTAGCCTCTCTGATCTCGTAAGTTTCACCTGAGAGGTCGTAGCCTTTACCTTTTTGAAGCAAGGAACTCGAGGTATCTCAAGCTGAGTTGCTAGTTCTTTTGCTAGGAGTTCAGATTGGTTATATCCCTTCTGAAAATATTTACGATACCGATGCGAAGGAACAAAAGAGATAAAAAGCTGATCCTTTTGCATAGCAAGGGTAAGATCTGGATTAAGCTGCGTCAATAAAGCTCACCTTTCTGCCAAAAATCCAGTAATATCGCTCTTGTGATGAAACTTGAGCTTAAGGATGAGTTTTTTGAGAAGTGTTTTGTAGGAAAATCCGACTACAAGCCCATCAAGGAAATTTGCCCCTTCGAATCTGCAAGAGCTACAAGTTTTAAAGTTTTTACTCTCTTTATGACAAAAAGGACATAACTCTGGATGTGGAAAAAGTTCCTTTTTACACTCAAAGCAGAGATATGCTCACGGCTTATCGCATCCGTAACAGGAACGAGGGAAGAGATATTCTAGCCATTTATGCATTGAAACACGGAATGGCGAATAAAAACTAGACTGTTCATGCATCTTTTTTGAAGCTAAAGCGGAGATTGATTTGCAAAGTAGCAACTAAACTAATAATCGCTGATATACAGCCAATCATAGGAATTCGTGCAACATAAGGAACTACCATCGGTTGCATAAAAATCCGTTCGTAGAGATCGCCTTTGAAATATGCAAGGGAAAAATAGAAGCAGGAAATCAGATTTCAAAAACTTAAAACACATCGAAGCAAAGTTTGGAGTTTTTTTTCAAAAATTTCTGAAAAGATTTTGATGCTTAAGTGTCCGTATTGGATAAAGAATCGTAGCCCTGCTACAAAAAATATGAGGAGTATGGTCGGCTGAGCATTGATGATAAATTCTGCAATTTTTGCACAGCGGAATCCTAGAAAGGTTTCATCTGGGATACTTTGCAAAAGTGATGCGCCCTGTAAAATACCTGTTCCCAAAGCAAGAGATCAAGCCAGAAGCAGATAACTTCAAAATGACATCCTAACCAGCTTTTCGACCTTTAGCAACGAAAGCAAGGCGACAACTAAGATAAGTGAGAGCACAAGGCTTCGTTCTGTAGACATCACAATGATCAATCTGAATAAAAACTATTGCATCTTTGGGAAAGATAACTACATATAGAGGCATATTATGTTTTACCTGATGAATGTCAATTTTATTTTTGGGAAGAGAGGCATGAAAAAGAGAAAATACTGATTTACAATGCTAGAGGTTATCCTTGTTCTGATGATCATATCTACCGCGTTGATAAGTGTAATTACTGGAGTTGCGAGAACAGTAAACTACGTCTCAGAGATGAAGCAAAGAACCCTAGCACTTAACCTTGCGAAAGAAGGAATCGAAACGGTATATAATATTAGAGATACTAATTGGAGAAGATGGTCTGCGACCAAGGATAAATGCCGACTTAAGGTTACCCCACTTGATGAATTAAATGAAGGCTGTGAGGACGATCAATGGATTACCGCTCGTACTAATTGGGTTATTGAAGAGCAGTTAGCTCAAAAAGACCGCTACTTTTCGCTTACTTCATGAGATGACGATCAGCCTCTTTTTGGGCAGAATGTAAAGCCAAGCGATGTCTATACCTTACTAGATCAAAAAGATCAGACTCCGCAAGGGACACTCTATAGACTCTACCTCCAGGGAGGGAAATGGATTCCACACAATGTTTTTAAAAACCTTAATGCGGTGGAAAAGGATAGAGTAAAATCAAACAATAAACAAGGGAAGTTTTATAGAGCGATTAGGGTACTAGGACTTTATGAGAAGAATAGCAATCGTCCTGATGAAAAAGTAAACAATGGGAATAATTGTCCAAATTGATTTGACAATGCATGTGGTTCAAGCTCTGCGAAAGAACTTCGTTTTTGTTCGACGGTGTTTTATACCCATCCTTATCAAGGCACGGTTAATATCTGCGCGATTATGACAAATTTTTTGGAATAATAGTTTAAGTCTGATTCTTTTGGAGAGTTTTTATTTTCCTGCTATATAAGCGACTTTCTTGGAAAAGAGGGTTGCTTTTTTATTTTTTATTATCATTCTCCGCCACTGAAATATATCAAATACAAAAAAACACTACCAGGAAGCGAAGCCATGGCTTCCACTACCAGATAGTGCTTATTTGCAATTTCGATTACATTTCTACCTCAACTCCCATATTTCTTGCGGTTCCTGCAATAATTTTGTAGGCTTCCTCTGGAGTATTTGCGTTTAGATCTGCCTTCTTGAGTTCATAAATTGCTTCAAGATCTGCTTTGGTAAGCTTTCCGATCTTTTTCTTGTTTGGCTCTCCAGATCCGAGATTTTGATTGATTCTTCGTTTGATGAGTCCTGAAGTGATTGGAGCACCGATCTCCATCTTGAAAGTTCTATCAACATAAACAGTCAGCTTTACTTTAATTTTTACTTCAATTCCTCAAAACTGCTTCATCAAATCTGCAGTTTTTTCGTTAAATTCTTTGGTAAACTGCCCGATATTTACTCCATTTGCACCAAGCATAGGTCCAAGCGGAGGTGTAGGTGTTGCCTTTCCAGCAGGAACTTCGATGTTCAAGATTTTTTGTACTTTTGCCATAGTTACTTCAATTTAAGAGATAAATAATTTCTTGAGATATGGTTTCTCGTGATGATATTTTTTATAGTCCATCTGAATGAGCCAATACTGATCATCAACGGTAAGTAGCATAATTACTATTTTATTTTTGTATTCTGGGATATTGACAAAGCTAATACTTTCTCCAAATAGTTTATTCTTGAGTATCTCCGCTTCGGAGCTCATCGTATAAATATTTCCATCCAGATCCTGTACGGTTTGTTTGAGATCTGGTTTTTTTGAGAGTTTTGCATAATAAAAGCCTTTGTTATCCTTGAGAATATATTCAGGTTTGAGTCCAAGAAGCTCAACACTTTCTACTGCTCCAAAATAGAGATCAGTACCGGAAAGTATTGATGGACCTTCCCCTTCAAATGAGAGATGATTC
>RBWB01584472.1_pt1 | contig 10078 bp, 3 predicted proteins | sample 2014201 | NCBI WGS metagenome assembly RBWB01 (sample SAMN10133834, study PRJNA383868) | Human oral metagenome, whole genome shotgun sequencing project. | isolation source: supragingival plaque isolated from 88 juvenile twins | host: Homo sapiens | place: Australia
CAAACCCACCAATGCCGATGAGAGTAAGTCCTCCCTCATCTTCTTTTCTGCCACCCTTGATGGCAGAAAGCTCATGATTGTTGAGTTTTTCCAGACGTTGAATGTTTGGAGTGAATACTAAATGAAAAGAATATAACAAAAAGCAAATCCTTTCGACGACAAAAGTAAGAAAAAAAACAGACAGCCAAATAATCAAGAGAAAGATTGAAAGAATGAGAGATATTTCGTAGATTGTATTTTACTCGTCCTCAATATAATTATTGATTTACCATATATCCATTCTTCGGTAGTATCTTCATTTATATATAGACATCTCACCCTCAAATTCAGCCACCGCGTCTTGACTTTAACACGACTTTAACAGATGGCCGACTATTGAAGTCAAAGTCCAATGGCTGAGTCGCTGAAAGCGACAGACGTTTACTGGCCGACGCAACAGGAACGGATTTACATCAGAGATAGTGGGATTTACCTCAGACGTAGAAAAAACTATCTCTGAGGTAGTGGGTGCTAATTCTTTTGTCGATCCCGCCCCCTCTCTTCGACCCAACAACACTGCCCTCGCGCGCGCGTCACTACACAATAGGCTTGCATTTTGCCTTCACTGCCTTCACCGGCGAGAGCAAGCCCTTGCGAAAGAGCCTCAACGGTGAAGGCGGGTGAAGGAGAGGTGAAGGCAAATCCGTCCTGATCCTTCACCCGCAACAGCCAGAAAATCAACGTCCTGAGCGCAGGGTGAAGGCAATGAAGGCAAAAATACACCTATATATATAGGGAGTGCGCATGCGCGCGAGGCATTTACTTGCGCTGTTCGGCCTCCGCCTCGGCATACATCTGCTCAATCTGGGCAGCGTAGTGCTGATAGATGACGCGGCGCTTGATTTTGAGCGTATTGGTGATTTCGCCGGCCTCCATGGTGAACGGTTGTGGAAGGAGGACGAAGCGCTTGATTTTCTCATAGGCGGCGAGTTCCTGCTGGAGGGTGTCGATGTGCTGCGCCACATAAGCGTGGATGCGCGGGTCGGCACACAGTTCCTCGCGTGAGGCAAAGGCGATGCCCTGCTCCCGGGCATAGGCTTCGAGGGCAGCATAGGCCGGGACGATGAGGGCAGCGACAAACTTCCGCTGGTCGGCGATGACGACCACCTGCTCAAAGTGGCGGTCGATGGTGAGTTTGCCTTCGATGATTTGCGGGGCGACGTATTTTCCGTTGCTCGTCTTGAAGAGGTCCTTGATGCGCTCTGTGATGAAGAGTTCGCCGTCCTTGATGTAGCCGGCATCGCCGGTGCGGAAGAAACCGTCTTCGGTGAAAGCCTCCTTCGTGGCCGACTCGTTCTTGTAGTAGCCCGGGGTGACAGACTTGGCGCGTACCAAGATCTCGTTGTCTTCCCCGATTTTCACCTCTACGCCCGGCATGGGACGGCCGATGGAGCCGAGGGTGACGGGGAGGTTGGGATAGTCGAAGCTCACGCTGGCGCAGGTTTCGGTGAGTCCGTAGCCCGCCACCATGTGGAAACCGGCAGCGTGGACAAAGCGCTCCACCTCGGGCGACACCGTGGCGCCGGCCACGGGGAAGAAATTGGCGCGGTCGAGCCCCAGTTTGTTGCGGAGCAGGCGCAGGAGGGTGCGGTCGTAGGCGGCATATTTCAGGCGCAGGGCGAGAGGCGGACGGCGGCCTTTGGAGGTGTACTTTTCCCACACCTCGCTCCCCACGCGCAGGGCGTCGGTGATGAGACGGCGTTGGAGGGGGCTTCCGGCTTCCATCTTTTCCAAGACGCCCTGATAGACCTTCTCCCAAAATCGGGGCACGGCACACATGCACGTGGGGTGCACCTCGCGCATGCTCTGCTGGATGTCGAGCGGACGGAGGTTGACAGCCAGTTGGGCGCCGCAACTCAGGCAGAGTTTTGCCCACGCGCCCTCAAAGACGTGGCTGAAAGGGAGGAAATTGATGATGACATCGTTCGGCGTGATGTTGAGCACCTTGGTGTGGGCTTCGATGGCGAAGCGATATTGCGAATGGAGGAGGAGCACGCCTTTGGGCTGGCCGGTGGTGCCGCTGGTGTAGAGGATGTTGGCCACGTCCTCGTCCTTGGCCTCGCCATTGCGCACGTGCATCTGCGCCAGATAGGCCGAATCGGCATCGCCCAGGCGGAGAAATTCGTCGAAATAGATGGAGAGGTGGTCGGCCTCGTTGCGCTGCACCGTGCGGTCGAAGATGACGATGTGCTCCAGGCAGTGGCAGAGGCTCATCACGCTCCACACCACATCATATTGCTGCTGCTCGCCCACAAAGACCACGCGGATTTTGGCATCGTTGACCATATACTGCACCTGTGCCCCGCTGCTGGTGGCGTAGAAGGGGATGAGCACACTGCGCACGGAGAAAGCGCCAAATTCGACAAAAAGACTCTCGGGCTTGTTTTGCGAAAACACCGCCACGTTGTCCTGCACCCCCACGCCCAGGGCGATCAGAGAGCGGGAAGTCTGCTCTACACGCCGGGCAAAGCGGTTCCACGAGATGGGCACCCACCGACCCTGCGTGTAGTCGCGATATTGCAGAGCGGTGCAGTCGCCGTAGCGTTCGGCCGAACGCTGCACGAGCTGTGAGAGGTGGCATAAGATAGGCATAGCTTGTCGTTTTTTAGAAGGGGAAAAGGGAAAGGAAAATGTTTGATAGAACGTTTTGATAGGGCAAAATTACGGCTTTATTTCGGTACAGCCATCGCTTTTGCACAGTTATTTCTTTTTTGCGCATACTTTCTGCACATTGAGAAGGAAGGCGGTGTTCGCCGATGTGAGGTAGTGGAGTTTTCATCACGATGAAAATCATTTTTCAACACGTTGAAAATTTTCTTTCAACATGTAGAAAACTTCACAGCGAGCCACCGCGATGCGGTCCGACCAGGAGCAGCATCGGCCGGTCTTGGAGCAAGGAAGCAGGAATGAGGTGAAAACGAATGTAAAATACCGACCCTTTTCGCAGCAAAGGATTGGTTAATTCGGGAAGAAACAGTATATTTGCCGGCAACACCTATCATTTATTCTTATGTTTCAACGATTTTTCCTCTTTTTCTTTGCCGCCGTCGCGGGTCTGCTGCCCATCGCGGCGCAAACCTACGAGCGGCAATGGCAGGCGGTGGAAACGGCCGCCGACAACGACCTGCCAAAGACGGCACTCAAGCACGTGCGCGACATTCGCACTCGTGCCACGCGCGACAAGAATGCGCCGCAGCTGCTCCGTGCGCTGCTCACCGAGGCGGTGATGCAGCAGGAGATTGCTCCCGACAGCGGAAAGGAGGCCCTCCCTCTCATCGAAACAGCGATGACGCAGGAGACACGCCCCGTGGAGCATGCCCTGTGGCAGTATGCCTTGGGACGCTTGCTCTTGATGCAAAATCGTTCCGACTACGATGGCGACACCCTCGATCGGCATCGAGGCAGCACCCTCTTGCTCGCCGCGCTGGCCGACGTGGAGCGCCTCGGACGCGCTCGCACCACGGACTATCTGCCGCTCTTCGACCTCGGCAAAGACAGTCGCGCCCTCTATCGCGACGACTTGCTCAGCGCCCTGCTCCTCCCCATCGAGGAGGAAGGGGGCGCCTACTTTCTGCCCGAAGCCGCTCAGGAGGATTATCAAGGGGTGTTGCGCCGCGCGGTGGATTTCTACAAGCGTGAAGGCAACCGCCGGGCAGCCCTGCAGATGGAATTGGCGCTGACGCGAAAAGCCTCTATGTCGGCCGAAAAGTGGCAGGCGCTCCACGACCAATACATCGACCTGCCGGAAAACGCCCAAACGTCGCCCCATCTGGCCATCCATTTGTGGGACAACGGCAAGAAGGCGGAGGCCGTGGCCTTGGCCAAAGCCGACTTGGCGCGCTATGGACAGAAAGCGGGTGCCCCCCTCTTCAACATGTTGCAGGACTGGCAGCAACCCTACGCCGAACTCTCGTTTGAGCGTCAGAATGCGGCCGAAATGAAGCGAGGGGCTGCTGAAGACGATTCGGAGCGCCTCTATCCCGGGGCTGCCCATCGGCTTCAACTCTCGTGGCGCAACGTGAAGCAGGTGGAGGTGCGCTTCCACCGCTTGGTGGGCATGCGCGGCAACGATGCACGCCTCAAGCACATCTACGGAAAGGACGCTATGTTGCGCCTCCTCTCCCGCTGCAAGTCAGTGCAAGCCCTCACGCTTCGCCCCACGCTCACACCGACACCGGATTATCTGAAGCGAAAGGACTCGATGGCGTTCACCTGCCCCGAGGCGGGCATCTACGTGGTGCAGCTCATGGTCGACGGCAAGTGTCAAGATGCCGACCTTTATCGCATCGCCACAACGGCACGGCTCGACTTTTCGGCCAAGAGCTGGAAAGGGCGCCTGCACCGCACGCGTTTTGTCGACTTCATCACCGGCAATCCCGCCACGGCCGCTGCCGACAGCATCTACCTCGCTCCTGTGCAGCAGGACGACTGGCGACGCAATAACGACCTCCATTACGGCAAGGTGCACTACACCCGTGCCCGCATCTTCACCGACCGCGCCATCTATCGCCCCGGGCAGAGGGTGGAAATCTCGGGCGTGGTGTTCCAGCGCAACGCCGACCACTATCGCGCCTTTCCGGCGTGGAAGGGGCGGTTTGTGGTCTTCGACAGTCAAGCCAAAGCCCTCGACACGCTCCAAGTGGTGAGCGACTCGCTCGGCACGGTGGTGGCGACCTACACGCTGCCGAAGTATGTGCGCCCCGGCAACTTCTACCTCCGCCTCTTCGGCGAGGAGATATCGAGCGTGCAGCACAGTTTCCGCGTGGAAGAGTACAAGCGCCCGACTTTCCACGTCGAACTTGACACCCTCGCGGCTTCCGTGCGCCTGGGCGACCGCATCCGACTGCGCGGCCATGTCCGTGCCTTCAACGGCGTGCCCATCGCCGGTGCGCAGGTGAAGTGGCGCAAGACAGCACGCGCCCTTTGGTCTTGGCGCGAGGAGGAGACGAGCAGCGACTCCACCTTCTCGGCCGAAGGAACGCTCACCACCAACGAGGCGGGCGACTTTGACATCGCCACCACCCTCGGCACGGCAGCGACCACCGAGGGAGAGAGCCTGGTGTTCACCTTCACGGCCGAAGTGCTGGCCGGCAACGGCGAAACGCAACGTGCCTCACGCTCGACCGTGGTGGGCGATGCGACGGACGAACGTCCTGCCGCTCCCCAACCCATCGAGGTGAGCGGTGATGGCAGCGAAGAAGCCATAGTGCGCGTCAACCGCCCCTGCTTCCTTTTCTACGACCTCGTCTCTATCGACAACGGCCTCGAAGAAAGCCGCGTGGTGGAGGTCACGGAGCCTCAAACCTTCACCCTCCGCTGGAAGACGGCCTACGGCGACGCCGCCACCGCCCACTTTGCTTTCCTGCAAAACGGCGTGCTCACCTACCACACCGCCACCGTGGAGCGACAGAAGCCCGACAAGAAGCTCCGCATGGAGTGGGGCACTTTCCGCTCGCACCTCCAACCCGGCAGCACCGAGGAGTGGACGCTCCGGGTGCTCCGCCCCGATGGTACGCCTGCCCGGGCCAATGTGATGGCCCATCTCTACGATGCCTCGCTCGATGCTTTTGCCAAAAGCAGTTGGACGCCTTTCACTCACACCTTCTGGCGCAGCCGTCCCGTGGGCTACTGGCAGCAGCAAAGCGTCTACACGCCGTCGTTCTCCTTCTGGCACGACACGCATCACCGCGAGCTGCCGACCTACGACTTCACGCAGTGGAAACCGATGATGTTCGACTACTCCGGCAGCCGCGTCTCGGCGTATATGCTCAATGAAAAAATCAGCATCGCCTCCCTTGAGGTACCGGTGAGCAAAATGATGGGCAAAATGCGGATAAGGGGCACTGCAAACATTGCCGATCTCGCTGATGAACAACTTGTGGGAGGAGCGACCCAGGAGTCGGCAGCAGAAGAGGAAGAAACTGCCCCCACGGTGCAACTGCGCCAAAACTTCAACGAAACGGCCTTCTTCTTCCCTCGTCTTCACACCGACGCCCAAGGGGTGGTGACCCTCCGCTTCACCCTTCCCGAAAGCCTGACACAGTGGAACTTCGACGCCTTTGCCCACGATGCGCAGTTCAACACAGGTTTGCTTTCCGACAAAGTGGTGGTGCGCAAACTGCTTTCGGCCGAAGCCGCTCTGCCACGCTTCCTCCGCGAGGGCGACCGCACCGAAATTCCCATCACCGTGCACAACCTCAGCGAGAAGCGTGCCCAAGGCAAAGTATTCCTCACGCTCGTCGATGCCGAAACGCAACGTACGCTCAAGACACTCTCGCAGAAGTTTGACCTCGCCGCAGGTGCGGCCTTGCACCACGCTTTTGCCTACGAAGTGCCCGACGGCCTGAGTCGGCTCGTGGCTCGTGTGGTGGCCAAAAGCACGGAGTTCAGCGACGGTGAAGAGCGAGAACTTCCCATTCTCTCCCGCCGCATCGAACTGACCCACGCTGTGCCCTTCACCGTGAAGCGCGGTGAAAACTACGACGCCCAACTCGCTGCCGCCCGCAAGCAACTGCTCGCAGCGCTCGAACGCGGTGTGCAACCACAGTTGGCCGTCGACACCTGCCGTGACGCCCGTGCCGAAGTGGCCAAGGTGGTGCCGCAACTCCTCAAGATGGCCGACAACGGTTCGGCCACGGACATAGCCACCGCCCTCTACGGCCTCGAAATCGGAGCAATGTTGCGCCCCTACACGCAACTCACCGACGAGGAAATCAACGTGCGACGTGAAAACCTCATCGCCCGCCTCGCCCAACAGCAGCAACGCGAAGGGGGCTGGAGCTGGTGGAGCGGCATGAAGCCTTCGCCTTGGATTACGAGTGAAATCGCCACTCTCCTCGGACGCATCAACACCCTCACCGGCCGCACCGAGACGGACGCCATGTTGCAACGCGCCCTCCACTATCTCGACCAAGTCACGCAAGAGAGTGTGGCCGAAATGCGCAAACATCCCAACACCGGCATCAGCGAATGGCACTTCCGCTACCTCTACCTCCACCGCATTCTCCGGCGCGCAGACACGGACGAGGTGCGCTACCTCCTCCGCCTCGCTGCGAAAAAGCGTAAAGAACTCTCCATGTACGGCAAGAGCGGCGTGGCGGTGATTTTGGCCGGAACGCCCCACGACGCCGAAGCCCGACTGGCGTTGCAAAGCCTCATCGAGCACACCGTTGTTTCGGAAGAGATGGGCCGCTCCTTCGACACCGAGCGCGCCTTCTCCGGCTGGGCGAGCTACCGCATCCCCACCCAGACTTTCGCCATCGAAGCCCTCCAACGCCTCGCCTCGCCCACGGCCCAAATCGACAACGTGACCGTGGCCGACTTGGTGAGCGAGATGAAACTCTGGTTGCTTCAATCGAAGCGCACACAGACGTGGAACTCCTCCCGTGCCACGGCCGATGCCACCTATGCACTGCTCCGCGAACCCGATGCAGCCAACGAAGGATTGACTTGGGGCGCTGTGTCGGCACGCTACACCCTCCCCGCGGCTCAAGCGGTGCAGAAAGGCAGCGGTTTCACCCTCGTCCGCCGTTTGGAAGTGTTGCGCGGCAAACAGTGGCAACGCATTGAAAGCGACGGCCGGCAGACGCTCCGCGTAGGCGACCACGTCCGTTGGGTCTATGAGGTGACAGCCGATCGCGACTACGACCACGTAGCGTTGCGCTCCACACGCCCTGCCTGCTTCGAAACGCTTCGTCCCCTCTCGGGCTACACTTGGCTCGATGGCCTGGGCGCCTACCGTATGGTGCGCGACAGCGAAAACGAATACTTCATCGAACATCTCGCCAAAGGCCGCCACACTTTCACCGACGAAATGATTGTGGACCGTGCCGGCACTTACGATGCGGGGCTTTCACGCATTGAATGCGTCTTCTCCCCCGAGTTTGTCGCCAACTCCTCCCCCGACACCTTCACCGCGCTTCCCGCAGCGCAGTAGCCTACACTCCCCCACCCTCTTTGCACGCCTCGAAGGAGGCTTCGCGCAATGAGGCTTCACACATTGCCATCCCTAAGTTGGTCTCTCCGTACCAACTTAGGGATTTTTTGTTAAGGCCGAAAAAAAGGAAGAAAGGAGGAAGAAGCAAGGAGAGATGGGAAGAGGGTAATCCCTTCCGATATATCGCCGGACGCGGCTCACGAGAAGGCAAAAAGCCGCCAATACTTTTGAAAACCTCTTAAAAATGCAAGAACAGAGGATCATCTCCCACAAATACGATTTCTTTGCGCATAAAGTTTACTACGTATCGCTTTTATGCAATTCGGAGACGAAAAACTGTATTTATCGCTTTGTAAATTGAAGATAAGGGCGTAACTTTGCCCTGTAAAATGAAATCTCGCTTTGGCAGAACGAGTCCCATAATTCGGCACGCTGTCGGGCACAAACACACTATTTCACTTATCCTCCTTTATGAAAAAGATACTGGTCATTGGAGCTACCGGACAAATCGGTTCGGAACTCACCATGAAGTTGCGCAGCATCTATGGACATGACAATGTCGTGGCAGGCTACATCGTGGGCGCTGAGCCTAAGGGCGAACTCCTCGCCACCGGCCCTGCCGAGATTTGTGATGTTACCAACGGGCAGGCCCTGGCCGACATTGTGCAGAAGCACCACATCGACGCCATCTTCAACCTCGCAGCACTGCTCTCGGTGGTGGCCGAACGCAAACCTCAGTTGGCGTGGAAAATCGGCATCGACGGGTTGTGGAATGTGCTCGAAGTGGCACGCGAGCACGAGTGTGCGGTGCTCACGCCTTCGTCCATTGCCTGCTTCGGCCCCGAAACGCCGCGCGACAACGTGCCGCAGGACACCATCCAGCGCCCACGCACCATCTATGGCGTAACGAAGGTGACCACTGAACTCCTCTCGGACTACTACTTCAACAAATATGGCGTAGACACGCGTTCCGTGCGCTTCCCCGGCCTTATCTCCTACGTCACCCCGCCCGGAGGCGGCACCACGGACTATGCCGTGGACATCTACTACGCTGCCGCACGCAGCGAAAAGTTTGTCTGCCCCATCGCCGAGGGCACGTTTATGGACATGATGTACATGCCCGACGCCCTCAACGCCTTGGTGCAGCTTATGGAGGCCGACCCCACGCGCTTGGTTCACCGCAATTCGTTCAACATCGCAGCCATGAGTTTCGACCCCAAAGGCATCTACGAAGCCATCCGCCGACAACGTCCCAACTTCGAAATGACCTACCAAGTCGATGCCCTCAAGCAGAGCATTGCCGATTCTTGGCCCAACAGCCTCGACGACACGGCAGCCCGCCAAGAGTGGGACTGGCAGCCCCGCTACGACCTCGAAGCCATGACCACCGACATGCTCAGCAAGCTCGCCTTGAAGATGCACGCTTAACTGAACTCCTTCTCAAAAAAGAAAAGCAAACGACCACCGCCGACTACTCCACAGTGAGCAGTCGGCGGTGGTCGTTTGGCGCTCCGGCTTCCCCTCATCAGCCGAGGAAGCGGGAGCAAGCGAGGCCGAAGTCTATCGTGCCCCGACAGGGATGTTGGGATTGGTTTCGAGTTGGTGCAGCGCCGCCTTGTAGATGTCGCTGCGATCGTTGGCCAGTTGGAAGTATTCGCTGCGGTCCCAGAGGTCGAGCGCCACGAGAGCTTTGAGCATCAGGCGCAGGTCGGGGAGCGTATTTTGGAGTTCGGCATCGTCCTTGGGCGTCACCTTCTTCTTTTTGGCCTCTTCAAGGAGTTGGTCAATGAGTGACTGCGGCACAACATAGTCGCGGCGGAAGTCGGCAAAGGTGCGATATTGCTTCTTGAGCGCCTTGCGGTGGTTGTCGATGTAGCGGAGCGAAACGGTGTTGAAGAGGTTGTTGCGGTTGATGGCGGTGTAGAACTTCGTGAACGCGAGGGTGTCGAGCGGCACGAACACGTCGGGCATGATGCCGCCACCGCCGTAGACGCTACGGCCGTCGACCAGCGTCTTGTAGACCTTCGTCGAATCGAGGTGAATGGAATCGCGATGAATGAGTTCGCCATGGGTGTAGCGCTTCTCAAAATCTTGCGAATACTC
>RBWB01584475.1_pt1 | contig 10073 bp, 9 predicted proteins | sample 2014201 | NCBI WGS metagenome assembly RBWB01 (sample SAMN10133834, study PRJNA383868) | Human oral metagenome, whole genome shotgun sequencing project. | isolation source: supragingival plaque isolated from 88 juvenile twins | host: Homo sapiens | place: Australia
GCAATCTGCTCCGTTACCACTCCGGCACCTCTCCTAAACCATAACTATAAATTCATTATGCAAATGATATTTCCCATTTGCGGGTGCAAAGTTACAACTATTTTCTGTATAAAACAAATATTTTCCAATATTTTTTTACCAAAAATAATTTTATTTCTAAGTAATTGATTGTTAGTAAAAAGCTGCCCTTATGGGCAGCTTCTAACAAATAGTATGACACTCTTAGAAGTTATGAGCTTACTCCTGAACGGCATTTTCAGCCTCCTTTTCTTCTTTCTTTTCACGTAAGCGAAGCTCCTTTAGCTTCTCTTCCCATAAGGCTAAGGATTCACGCTGTTCATCAATACTCTTGAGTGCCTCTTTCATAAGAGGATGATTCTGGTCTATATTGGTAAAGAACTGTAGGTTGTTTTCCAATTGAAGGATATCCTTGCGAATATCATCAATCTTCTTACGCACGAAGATTTCCTCTCTTGCCAAGGAATCTTCCCCTTCAGGAAGGTGCTCTAACTTATTGTTATACTTGATAAGCTCTATTTGTTTCTTATCAAAGTTCAATTTTTTATAGATAGCGCTCATGATCTTGTTGAAGCGAGTATCCAACACACGCAACCGCTCAGGGAGCTTGCCCAAGCTATTCCATTTCTCTTGGAGATTTTCGAGTGTTTTTATATCCTCATCCTTATTACCACTAAGCATGAAGGCCTTTAGCTGGTCGAGCAATACCTTTTTGTGCTCTATATCAGCGTTTTCCTGCTTATGTTGGTGTTTTCTTTCCTTGTGGAGGCGGTCGAAATAATGGTTACAAGCCGCACGGAACTCTTCCCACATAGCATTGGAGAGTTTTCGAGGGATGGCTCCTATTTGTTTCCAATCCTCCTGTATCTTTTGGATAAGGGGGGTTACCACTTCCCAGTCTGAACTATCTTTGTGTTCGTTGGCAATATCGATAAGCTCTTGACGCTTGGCTATATTCTCGTTCTGTGTCTTTTTGTTTTCTTTGTAGAAATAGTTCTTTTGCTTGCTGAAGGTACGGATAGCCTCTATGAAGCGTTGCCAAATAGCATCGGACTCTTCTTGTGGTACACGGCCGATTTTTTGGAATTCCTCACGGAGTTCATTTACTTTAGCTATCGCCTTTTGGTACTCACTATGAGAGGAGCGTTTCTGTTGGTTAATTTCCTCAATTTGGCTGATGATACCCAGCTTTTTATGCTTATTATCTACAAAAGAAGCCTCTAAGCGCTTTAGGAAAGCCTGTCGCTTATCGTGAATTTCTTTGGTAATAGCGCTGAATTGTTCCCATAGCTTTTCTCGATACTCTTTCTCTACAGGGCCGGTTTCTTCTTTCCATACCTTGTGTAAGAGTTGGAGTTCGCGGAAGGCCTTTTGTACATCGCTTTCTTGGAGTAAGGCCTTTGCTTTTTCTATGAGTTTGTTCTTTTTCTCCAAGTTTTGCTTGAAATCATTCTCTTGATAATTGCGAGTAAGGCTTAGGTAATCAAAGAAATTATCCGTATGGTGATTGAAGTTGTTCCAGATATCATTGTAATATTCTCTTGGAACGGCTCCTATCTCATACCATTTTTTCTTTAGGTCAAGGAATTTGCGCAATAGGGTATTGGTATCCCACGCTACATCGTCCTTACCTAGGGAGATAAGGTTCTTTATTTCATTGATAATCTCTTGCTTGCGTTCTAGGTTGGCCTTAAGCTCTCCTTCGAGTTGCTTTTGGTGTTGTCCCTTGAGCTGTTTGTATTGCTGATAAGTTTTGTAAAAGCTATCACGAATAGGCAAGGAGAAAGAAAAGTCCTTATCTTCGGCATCTTCTTGGCTTAAGAACTCAGCACGTTTTTCCTCCACAAGCTGGGCATAGCGATTGTCAAAAGCCCGCTTGATAGCCTCCACATGTGGCTTGATAGAGGTGATTTTTTCTGTATCAATCAGTTTCTTTAATTCACGTTCAAGGGTTTCCAAGTCCAAACTATCATAGTTCAGCATGGGAATTTCATGGCGTTTTTTCTCTTCCGTATCTTCGGCACTACGAGCATTTTCCTGCTGTATCTCGTTTAGAAAATCAGCAGTAGGGGTTCCAATTGTTGTCTGCTCTTGCACTTCTTCAATGCTTTTAGGAGAAACATCTTGGAGTGATTTTTTTTCGTTTTCTAACATAGAATGAAATACTATTGTGATTAATTTTCCCCCAAAGTTACAATTTTTTTGTCAATTTGCCAAAAAAAGTAGTAAAAAAATGCGATATTCAAAAAATAATTGTCTGCAATAGATTGATAATGAGTTGAATACAATTTTGGAAATAGAATTATTTTTTTTCACTAAAAGCGTTGGCAACGCTCGAACAAGCCACCACGGCTGCCGTTTCGGTACGTAGGCGGTGGGGGGATAGCACCACTGGAATGAAGCCTTTTTCCAATGCTTTTTGGATCTCTTTTTCTGAAAAATCTCCCTCCGGACCTATTAATATGGTAATATTTTTCACCTTATCGGGCAAGGTACTGATTTGCTGGAAAAGGGATTGCCTATTGCCTTCTTGGCAGTGAGCGATGTACTGGGCCTCGCCTGGTGCTTGGTCAAGCCATTCCAGTAGCGAGATTGCGGGGTTCAGCTTGGGCAGATAGTATTGTAGTGATTGTTTCATAGCCGAGAGAAGTAGCTTTTCGAATCGTTCTATTTTGACGACTTTTCGCTCGGAGTGCTCACAGATGATGGGGGTAATCTCTTGCAGTCCTATCTCCATTGCTTTCTCTAAGAACCATTCGTAGCGTTCGTTCATCTTGGTCGGGGCGACGACCATATGCAGGTGATAAGCAGCCGCCGGCATAAGTTCGCATGATTGGATATGGGCTAAGCACTTTTTATCACCAATCTCTTGGATATAGGCATGGTATAGGTGTCCCTTTCCATCAGTGATAGAGAGCAAATCTCCTGTCTTTTTTCGTAAAACCTTGTGTATATGAGTGCTTTCCTCCTTGTCAAAAAGCACATTTTCACTCTCGGGGTTCACGGTAGGGTGGTAGAATAACTGCATCTTTTTTTGGGGACAAAAATAAGGATAATTTGTCAATGAGCAAATGGGGCAATGGACAAATTCGTTCATTCAATTAAACGAGAAATAATTTTGATTATAAAAATATTTTTTATACATTTGCTCCGTGTAACAAAGAAAGCTATAGGTACAAATTTCTATAGGGAATATGGACAAAACGATTTCGCAATATGATAAGGTAATAGCCTATTGCCTGTCTATATTTACAGATAAGATGAAGGATTATGGGAGTGCATGGCGTACGCTGCGTTTGCCTTCGCTTACCGATCAGTTATTTATCAAGGTACAGCGTATACGAACGCTTCAGGAGAAACAGGAGAGAAAGGTAGAGGAAGGGGAGTTGCCGGAATTTGTAGCTGTGGTCAATTATTCTGTGATGGCACTGATTCAGCTGAAGCTATCGGTGGCGGATCGTCCTGATTTGGACATTCCCCAAGCGGTGGCTTTGTATAAGGAAATGATAGCGGAGACACAAGCGCTTATGCTACGCAAGAATCATGATTATGGAGAGGCGTGGCGCAATATGCGTATCAGCTCATTGGCGGATCTTATTTTTCAGAAAATACTTAGAATCAAACAAATAGAAGATAACAAAGGAAAAACCCTCATCAGTGAAGGGGTGAAGGCTAATTATCAGGATATGATCAATTATGCTGTCTTTGCACTCATTCTTTTTGAGGAAATTAGTGAAACAAACAATGAAAAAAATTAGTACTTCTATCATCCGCCTTATTGTGGGGGTGGTATTTATCATCAGTGGATTTGTCAAACTGGTCGATCCTATAGGATTTTCTTTTAAGTTAGAAGAATATTTTGAGCCACCAGTACTTGATATGCCATTTTTTATTCCCTATGCTTATCCTATTGCTATATTTGTTGTAGCTTTCGAGCTTATTTTAGGTGTATTGCTACTTTTGGGCTATCTAAGGAACTTTACCCTTCTTTCTCTTTTAGGACTTACTATCTTCTTTGGATTCCTTACGTTCTATTCCGCTTATTTCAATAAGGTGACCGATTGTGGGTGTTTCGGAGATGCACTTAAGTTCACCCCATGGGGGTCATTTACCAAAGATATGATTTTATTGGCCTTGGCACTCCTTCTTTGGGTAGCAAGAGAACATATAAAACCTATCTTTACCAGCAAAATATCGGCAAGCATTCTCTCACTTACGCTCTTGGGTTGTATTATTTTGGTGGCTTATACCCAAAAACATCTTCCTATTATCGATTTTCGCCCCTATAAAATAGGAGTAAACATTCAAAAAGGCATGGAGATACCAGCCAATGCCCCCAAGGCAGTGTATGATTACCATTGGAAATTCAAGGTAGGGGATAGGGAAGAGATTATCACCACTCAAGGGGCTTACCCTGAGGTGGAAGGAGGTACCTATTTGTCAGTCGAAACAGAATTGGTATCCAAGGGCTATGAGCCCCCTATTCATGACTTTGTAATACAGAACCAAGGTGAAGAAGTCACCCAAGAACTCTTGGCCGAGCCTAAGTTATTGCTTATCACTTCTTATAATCTTAAAAAAGCAAACATGGAGGGCTTTGCTCCCATCAAGCAACTTACCGATAAAGCCATAAAGGCAGGTTACAGAGTAGTGGGGCTTACCCCCTCTCCTGAAGAGGCCAAGGCGCTATTGGGACAATATGGGCTGAATTTTGACTTCTATGCAATGGATATCACCCCACTGAAAACGATGATTCGTGCCAATCCAGGAATACTTCGCCTCGAAAAAGGGACTATTATGCAAAAAGTAAGCTATAACGACACTGAAAAAATAGAATTGTAATGGAACAACCACAAGAGGAGATGTCTTTCTTGGCACACTTAGAAATACTACGCTGGCATATTATTCGGGCTACCATGGTAATTATAGCAGTGGCTTTGTTGGCTTTTTTCTTTAAAACATATATATTCAAGTATATTATTCTTCCCCATACGCAAGGGGATTTTCCTACCTATCAGTTTTTCTGTGAAATAGGGCGCTATTTTGGCTCTGAGACCGATTTTTGTCAGCAGAAATTACCCTTGGTCATACAGAACCGAACCATGACAGGGCAGTTCTCTGCTACCTTGTGGATCTCTTTCTGGACGGGCTTAGTGGTAGGATTCCCTTACTTGATGTATGAAATGTGGCGTTTTATCTCCCCAGGGCTTTATCAGAAAGAGCGAAAGATGGCCAAAGGCTTCATAGGGATTACCTCCATCTTATTCTTCGTGGGGGTACTCTTCGGCTACTATATTATAGCCCCATTATCGATCCATTTTTTTGCTACTTATTCGGTAGTAGATGGAGGGCAAATGGTTAAGAATGAGATAGATATAGCATCTTACATAGATATGCTACGCTCCTCGGTGATCTCCTGTGGGCTTATCTTCGAACTTCCTGTAGTGATTTACTTCTTGGCCAAATTGGGCATTGTTACTGCTGATTTTCTACGCAAGTATCGTAAGCATGCAATCATTGTAACCCTTATCTTGGCTGCTATTATTACCCCTCCCGATGTAGCCAGCCAGGTAATCGTTTCTATTCCTATACTGATACTCTATGAAGTAAGTATTTTTGTAGCTAAGATAGTACAAAAAAGACAAGAAAGAACTAAATTAAATTGATATACCAAAAATGAATTTTACACCTGATTTAAGCCAATTACCTCATTGGCAAGCACTTAAAAAGATATGTAAGGCACAATCGGTACTGGATTTGCTTATCTGTGGGCAGGAGTTCGAGACCTATCACCGATATATGCCCAGTAGCCAAGAGGAATATGAGGGACAAGAGGCTCGTATAGGCTTTGATTTTGAGGAAGAGGATGGCCCTTCTCTTCATTTGTTCTTTACTGAAAAAGGCTGTATCATTGTACCCAGTGTTTGTGAGAATTTCCAAGGAACATCGGAACATTTTGAAAAGCAAATCCCTAAGGATTTTCAATCTTTTTATAGGAAAAACTATCAGGAACAAGAGGTGCCGTTCGTGATCTATGCACAGGAAGACAAGCCATGGCAGCTCCTTACGAATTTTGAGATAGAGCAAGAGCTATTCACCCTCAAGCACCTATGTGAGGATCCGGAATTCTACAAAGATTGGGCTATTATTTTCTTTGGAGAAGAAACCGAATACCTTAATGATGACGCCTCTACCGAAACTATTGAAGCGCTTTATCAAGGAAAAATTCTTACTGAGAAAATGGTATATACCATTGTCAGTGGGGTGCAGGACTGGCTCTTCTTGGAAGAAGAACTCAATCGTATCCCGTATCGTTTTGATTTTTAAGGGATTTCATTTGCTTAAAGGATTCATTTTCTAATGTGATAATCAAGATCTTTGGACAGGAAAAAGAAGGTAGGAAAATAAATAAAGATAATGCAAATAAGTGAATTGTTAGAAAATAATAGAATAAGCCTACGCACTTACAATGTTTGTATGGAACAGCGATGGTTTTCCTCAGAGGATATCCGCAATTATTACAATAAGAATAAAAACTTTGAAGGGATAAAAAACTGTGGAAAGCGGTCAGCCGAGGAGCTTATGCGTATTTCATCTTTGGATTTCTTAGAGAAGGTAAAGGAAGAAGACCTGCTTAACAAGCAACTTTTGGCCTCTTTTAAGAAATTGACCCCACCTCAAAAAGAGATAATTGAAAGCTATATCAAGATGCTTACAGCCAACCTCTCTCCTCGGCTAAAGAATACCTTGGATCTATATTTCATACAAGGAATCTCCTTGCAGGCCTTTGAGCTTTTTTATATGAAAGCTCAAGAGAAGGCAATCAAAATAAAAGGTATAGGACGAAGAAATATCTTGGACTTAGAAAATTATTTCGATAAGATAAAATACTTCATTGTAGAGGTTAGTAAGGTGGAGAACTCTGAAAAAGTATTGTTATTCAAGGATTTGTGTGTTGATAAGAATATCTATCCCTTGAATGATATCCCTGTGATGGTAACTCGCTTGGGATTCTTCAAGGTGGTGGACTATCTGCTTACAACCCCCATCCTATTCGATGAAAGTAAAATAAAGCTCTTTTCCAAGGCATTCAAATTCTATCGTCACACTACAGGTTTGAAACTCAGGGAGATAGGAAAGCAGATGAATATTACCCATGAACGCGTGCGACAAATTCGAAATCAGACGATTTGTGATTTATTTAAGAAATTGCCTATAGTTCGAGCCTTTGATGATGAGTTGCTCGTACAGAATCATATACAAACATCTGGAGATATTATTTTTCTTACTCCCGAACAGGTAGCTGTAATCAACCAGAAGAGCCATACCGACTTTACCGATGGTTTTGTTCACTTCATCCTTTGTATTTATTTGGATAAATATCAGTTGGTAGGTAACCTTTCGGATGTTCTTTTTCCTCATTTCTCTAAAAAGAAAAACAGACATAATTGGAAGAATATCTATTTGGTAACCAAGGATATACATCCTTATTTGGATTGGGAGACATTGGTCTTGGACATCTGTTCATTGCTTGAGAAGAAGACAGCGAAGCAGTATGAGATCTCTCTTAGGGAGAAAATAGCCCCTTACCTTGCCGCCACTCCTTATCTTTTAGATCGTGTCTCGAAGGTGGTTGCCCTTATACTCCGCCAAGAATTTGACCTACAAATAAAAGGGGATACCCTCACCATCCCTCGTAATACTTACAAGCAGATCAATGAATATGCCTATGAGGCCTTAGAAGCCTTGGGAACTCCCTCCTATGTAAAGGAAATAGCAGAAAAAGTGAAGGAACTCTACCCCAAGACAAATTTCACTTATGCGGGTATTCGTTCGTCTCTCAAGAGAGAATATGGATTTGTCCCTATCGGGAGAAGTAGTAATTTTGGACTGAAGAAATGGGAAAATACAGTGGAGAACTTCAAGGGAGGTACCATTCGTGATATTACCAAGGAGTTTCTCCTTCAGCAGAAGGAGCCTCAGACGCTGGAACAAATCACCTCCTATCTGCTTCAGTATAGGCCTCATACCAACGCTAAAAGTATCTTGACCAACCTTAAAGCAGATACTTCCGACACCTTTATTTTCTTTAACAATTCTCAGATAGGTCTCACCCAAATCACCTATCCAGAGGCCTATGGCTTACAGGTGGAGCAACCGGTTAAGAAACGCACTTGGGAAGAAAACTATCAGGCAATGACCCTCTTTCTCCAAAAAAACAATCGCTTGCCACTTTCTTCGGACAAACATCTCGAGGCCATTGTCCTATACCGGTGGATGAGTGTACAGCGAAACTTAATAAAAAATGGACGTGTCTCCCAGGAAAAAAAAGACCTCTTTCAGGCACTTATAAATAGAAATTATGAAGACATTACGAGCTGAAAATATAGTAAAAGAATACAAAGGACGTAAGGTGGTCAAGGGGATCTCCTTGGAAGTCAAGCAAGGAGAAATTATAGGCCTCTTGGGGCCTAATGGAGCCGGCAAGACTACCTCTTTCTATATGATAGTAGGCTTTATCAAGCCCAATGCAGGACATATCTTCCTCAATGACAAGGAGATAACCCGCTATCCTATGTACAAGCGCGCCCAAAATGGGATTGGCTATTTGGCACAAGAGCCCAGTGTGTTTAGAAAAATGAGTATAGAGGACAATATCTTATCTGTTCTACAGCTCACCAAGCTCACCAAGAAGGAACAGCTCTACAAGATGGAATCCCTTATCGATGAGTTTAACTTAGGACATATTCGTAAGAATAGAGGAGACCTGCTCTCCGGTGGGGAGCGTAGGCGTACCGAGATTGCACGCGCCTTGGCCACCAGTCCCGATTTTATTCTCTTGGACGAACCCTTTGCAGGGGTCGATCCTATTGCGGTGGAGGATATACAGAATATTGTCTTCCAACTGAAAAACAAGAATATAGGAATCCTTATCACCGACCACCGTGTGGAGGTAACCCTACCGGCAACCGATCGCACTTACCTGATGTATGAAGGAGGAATCCTCAAGGCTGGACTTCCCGAGGAACTCGCCTATGACCCTATGGTCAGAGAAGTATATTTGGGAAATAACTTCGAACTCAAGAAAAGAAATTAAAAATAATTACACTTAAAAATAATCATATAATGTCAGATATTCAACAACTTACCGACCTTACCACCCAAGTGCGTAGGGATATTTTACGAATGGTACATGCCGTAAATTCAGGACATCCGGGAGGCTCCTTGGGCTGTGCGGAGTTCTTAGTGTGCCTCTATAATGAAGTGATGGACATCAAGTTACCTTTTGCTATGGATGGGCATGGGGAAGATTTGTTTTTCCTCTCCAACGGTCATATATCTCCGGTATTCTATAGTGTACTGGCTCGCCGCGGTTTCTTTCCCGTAAGTGAGCTCGCCTCCTTCCGTAAGATCAATACCCGCTTGCAGGGACATCCTACCCCTTGTGAAGGCTTAGAAGGGGTACGTGTAGCCTCTGGTTCCTTAGGACAAGGACTTTCGGTAGCCATAGGAGCGGCCTTGGCCAAAAAGCTCAATGGAGATAACCATCTTGTCTATACCCTACATGGTGATGGCGAATTACAAGAAGGACAGATATGGGAAGCGGCCATGTATGCCGCTGGAAAAGGAGTGGATAACCTGATTGCGACGGTGGATTACAATCAAAAACAAATCGATGGACCTACCGATGTGGTACTTCCCTTGGGCGACCTCAAGGCTAAGTTCGAAGCCTTCGGCTGGCAGGTAGTCTCCATAGAGAAAGGAAATGATATAGCCTCTATTTTAGAAGGACTTAAGGCAGCCAAAGCCCTCACTGGTAAGGGTAAGCCTGTATGTATACTCCTACATTCTGAAATGGGGAATGGGGTAGATTTCATGATGGGTACCCATGCTTGGCATGGTAAGGCGCCTAATGATGAGCAGTTGGCCAAGGCCTTAGCTCAAAATCCGGAGACCTTAGGTGATTACTAATAAAACAAAGGGCGAGCCACCGAGGCTCGCCCTTTGTCCTATTATACTCTTACACGCCATCCGAAAGGATCTTCGGACTTGTT
>RBWB01584476.1_pt1 | contig 10072 bp, 5 predicted proteins | sample 2014201 | NCBI WGS metagenome assembly RBWB01 (sample SAMN10133834, study PRJNA383868) | Human oral metagenome, whole genome shotgun sequencing project. | isolation source: supragingival plaque isolated from 88 juvenile twins | host: Homo sapiens | place: Australia
CACCACCGACTGCATGCACCCAGACCTGCACGAAACTACTGGCACCACCGATGGACGAAAACATCCCATAACAGGCCTCAATGAGCCAACAGAGGCGTCACGGGTTGCACTGCACCCACAAGCCCACCGACAGAGGCGTCGCGGGTTGCACACTCACCCACGCCACTATCTGCAGGCCCGCCACACACCAACGCAGGTTTACATAGCCACATACGCGCGGCGACGCATTTCCAGCACCACGCACCGGACTCGCCGCGGCATCACCTAAACGCCACTGCTTCGCAGCCATCGCTACAGAAACGAGATCCCGCCGCGACTTAGCCGCGGCGGGATCCGTGAGCAGAAAACCTATCAGTGCACCGAATCAGCGTCCGCGAGAACGATCGTGGCGCGACGGTCCCCAATCACGATTTCGGTACCGGCGGGGACCTCGACGGCTTGCCCGCCCGCGAGCGCCGCGATACGACCGTCCGGCGTGCGGATCTCCGTACCGTTAGCTGAAAAGGCGTCCTCGATCCAGGCACCCGCAGCGGTAGGCCCAATACGCATGTGCGTGCGCGACAGCGACAGGGTCGTATCCGGCACGATGATGGAACGCGTTCCTTCGACGGGCACTGGCTGACGCCCCAGAGTCAGAGGCTCGTCGATCAGCTCACGCTGACCGGAGTCGAAGATGATCCACAGCAGCTGAGCTCGTGCGGGAGCAGCAGGAGCGCCCCACTGCGACCGGCCCGCGTCACCCCACTGAGCGCCACCCTGCACACCTTGTGCCTGCTGGGCTGCATATGCCTGCTGGGCCGCCTGGCCCGCCTGGACGGCGCGGCGACTGGGCGGCGGGGCCGGAACGCCCGAGGTGGCACCGTTGAAGGCGTGATAGGGCATGGTCTCGAAAGTCGGCTCGGAGTACGAGGCTGGGGCAGCCTGGGCGGGAGCCTGCGGGGCCGGCAGGTCCCAAGGATCCTGCGGGGCGGGAGCCGCAGGCACCTCGGAGGCCGGAGACGAGAAGGTCGGCATCGCAGGCACCTCGGAGGCCGGAGACGAGAAGGTCGGCACCGGCGGGACCGCGGAGGCCTGGGCAGCGGGCGCGTGTTCGGGCTGGGTCGGGGCGGGACGCCGAGTGTCGGGCATCCCCTGCGGCGGAACCGAAGGACCAGTGGGTGCAGCCGAAGCAGAAGGTGCAGCCGGAGCAGAAGGTGCAGCCGGAGCAGAAGGTGTCGCCGGAGCAGAAGACGTCGAAGGAACGGCCTGCGGCGCACTGTAGTCGGGCGCGTAGGGGTCGTTGGCGCGCCGTCCCGGAGCGGAGAAGTCGGGCCCAGCCTGCGGCACGGGCGTGAGTGGAGCGCTCGGTGCCCCCCACTGGACCGGCGAGCTGGCCGGGTGAATGCCGTCGAATCCGTTGGGTGCTTGGCCGCGGCGCGGATGCTCGGAGTATCCGGCCATGCCTGCGGCCCCAGGGCCGGCTGCGAGGGCCGCGTGCTTGCGTAGGTCCACGAGGCGGGTGCGGGTGGGGCCCGTCAGCCAGGTGCGGCCATCACGGGCCATGGCGAGCGCGGCGAGGGGACCAACGAAGGTGATCTGGAGCAGCGCGACGAGGGCGATGTAGCCCATTGCAGCTCCGAGGGACGGTGTCTGCGTGTCATCTTCGTCGCGGATGAGACAGACGCGCATGGCGGCCATGCCGGGGGTGCGCCCAGAGGCTCCGAGCATGATCCCGGCGGCGATCACGGCCTCGACGGTGATGAAGATGATGGTCAGGGGCGTGAAGTAGATGAACCACGTCGCCGCGAGAAGCGCGCCGAGGATCATCAGGTCAATCACGTAGGCACCGACAAGCTGCGAGGGCGTGGCGGGCGCGAACGGAGTCTTAGTGGCGTCAGACATTACAGGACCGCCCTCCAAGCGAACGAGAAGAGACCCGAGGCCATAACCGCCGCGGGCAGGAGCGCAAACGTGCAGAAAGTTTGGACGAAATCGAGGATCGTGCCGACGAGTGCGGCGTTGCCCGTGGTCTCGACGGTGCTGGTCACAACGACCGTAACGACGCTGATCGCAATGAGAACGCACAGGGGAACGAGCGGGAAGAACCAGTCGATATCCTTCAACGCGTTCGTCCAGTCGCCGACGAGCAAGGCGCACAGAAGCGCGAGAGCGGTCAGACGGGGGAGGATTCGACCGAGGCGGGTGCGGGTGGCGCGCGGCGCGGTGAGAAGAACGACGATCGCGGCGAGGACGAGGACGATGCCTGCGATGCCTTGTCCCATGTCGAGCGCGGGCGTCACTGTGCGAGCCAGTGGGATGCCTCCGGAGAGGACGAACGCGGTCGAAGCGACGACGAGCAGGGAGTTGCGCGCCTCCGTGTGCCCGAGGACGACGGCCATACGCCCGCCGGTGACTGCGCTGGGCTTTTGTACGGGAGGCTGACGGATGCGCGAGGCAACCGTCTGGACGGCAGACACGTCGACGAGCTGACTGTCGGGTACGCGCAGCGACAGGCGGGGGGCCATGAGGAAAAGGTAGACGCCTGTCATCACTGCAAGGGGCGAGATGTCGATGACGCTAAAAACGGGGAAGACATCGATCGTGACGAGCGCGGTGGCGCACACCCAGGCGAGGAGCGCGCTGAGAGCCGACGGTGTGACGGTCAAGGACACGACTGCCAAGGAGACAATGAGGGCCACCCAGACGCCGATGAGGGGAGCAACTGTCAGAGCGTGGATACCGGTAAGCGGTGCCAAGCCGATCGCACTGTAGCCGGCGAGAGCGGGCATCAGGAGCAGCAGAGTGGGGCGGGAGCGCACCTTGCGCGACGCAAAAAGTGGAACGATCGAGACGATGCAGCAGACGAGCGAGCACACTGCGCGCAGCCACACGGGGACGGATGCGACGGTCTGCGCCCACAGGGGGCCATCCTCAGCGTGTTCGTAGGCGGCAAGGGCTGCATCGCCCAGGATCGGAAGGAGGCACAGGGCGGAGACGGTGCCGAGGACCAGGAAGCTGAGGCCGACGAGGGCGAGAACGGGCGAGAGCCATTGGTTCTCGTGGCGGGCCGACGCCTCGTTGAGTTGCTGAGCGGACAGGACACGGCTGGACAGAGTGATGGAGGATCCCGCTGGCAGATCGCGTCCGAGGACGGCGGATCCCTCAAGGGGGCGCCCGTCCGCATAGGAGACGCGCACTGAGGGCAGAGACAGATCGATCTCCAGCATGGCGCACAAGCCCGCGACCGTCGTCCCCTCGGGGGCGGCGAAATCGGAGGTGCCATCCTGATCGATAACAGTCACTGACACCATGGTGGCGCTCATGTAACCTCCGTTCTCAGGTAAACAACAGTGCCCAGTGTAATGCACCGACGCTAACCGCCGGTTAAAACTTGGAAGTCCACTCAGCTACACTGGGTGCAGTCGCATCGAACACTTACGCGCACAGCGCGAGGAGACCTCATGGTTACACGCAGAAAACGGCGGAGTGCCGCGGTTCCGGAGCAACCCTCCGGCAGCCTTGCTATCCAGATGCCCCCGGAGAAGGCCGAGCCTGCATCGATCGGTAACGTGCTGATGATGGTCGTCCCGATGCTCGGTTCGACGGGCGTCATGATCTTCATGGCCCTTCAGACCGCCAGCAACACTCGCGCGTTGCTCATGGGCGGCGGCATGCTGGTGGCCATGCTGGGCATGGTCGGCTTCAACATGTACCGCCAGTTCTCCCAGTACCGCACGCGCGTGGTGACGCAGCGGCGCGAATACCTTTCCTACCTGGCGGAGACCCGCGACGCGGTGCGCAAGGTCGCGAAGAAGCAGCGCGCCTACTACAACTGGGTATACCCGGATCCCGACGCTCTGGTGACCCTGGCGGCCAACGGCTCGCGCCTGTGGTCGCGCGAGGGCGGCACCTACGACCTGTTCGCATTCCGCTACGGGTCGGGTACACAGCCTCTCGGCCTTATCTTTGAGCGTCCTCCGATCGACCCGATGACGGAGATGGACGTCGTCTGCCTGTCGGCGATGGACCGTTTCATCAACGTGCATGACCACACGGATAACGTGGGTAAGTTCCTCTTCCTGGGCGACTACAGCCATATTGAGGTCGCCGGCGAGGGCGAGGCCGTCTACGACGAGATGCGCGCGATCATGATGCACTTGGCGTGCTTCATCGACCCGTCCAAGCTCAAGATCGCCGTCCTGTGTTCGGCGGATCGCCTGGGCGACTGGGAGTGGGTCAAGTGGATGCCGCAGGCCCGTTCTTCCACCGTGCGCGACGCGGTTGGTCCGGGCCGCATGATCTCGACCGACCCCGCGGAGCTCGCGGAGATGATCGGAACGGACATCGCGATGCGCGGCGCCTTCCGATTCGGTGAGGAAATCCCCATGTACCCGCACCTGCTGCTGGTGTGCGACGGTGCTGAGTTCCCGGCCTCGTCCCCCTTTGGCTCCGCCTCCGGCGTCAAGGGCGTGACGATCATGAGCCGCGCCCGCGAGTGGACCCCCATGACCTCGCACACGACGCTGCGCCTGCTCATCCACCCGAACTCGGATCGACGGGGCGCAGACGTGGTCGATGTGGTCACCATGGACTCCATGCCCGAGCAGGCCTTCGCGGACCGCTTGAGTGCCGTTCAGGCGGAGGCCGTGGCGCGCCGCATGACGCCGTTCGCGACCCAGCAGAACCTGGAAGAGGCGGACACCCCGGTGGGTCGCTCGGACGAGTCCCGTCAGAAGGACCTGATGGAGCTGATCGGCATCGGCGACATTCGCGACTTCGACCCGGAGAAGCAGTGGCGTCGCCGAGAGGGCCCAGAGCGCCTCGCCGCGCCTTTCGGTGTCACGCCCGAAGGCCAGCCGGTCGTTCTGGACATTAAGGAATCCTCCGAGAAGGGTATGGGTCCGCACGGCCTCCTGATTGGCGCGACCGGTTCGGGTAAGTCCGAGGTGTTGCGTACCCTCGTGCTTGCCCTGGCGCTCACGCACTCCCCGGAGCAGCTGAACCTGGTTCTCGTCGACTTCAAGGGTGGCGCGACCTTCGCCGGCATGTCGGACCTGCCGCACGTGTCGGCCATGATCTCGAACCTGGAGTCGGAGCTGTCGCTGGTGGACCGCATGCAGGACGCACTCCAGGGCGAGATGGTGCGTCGCCAGGAGATGCTGCGTCAGGCGGGCAACTATGCGAACGTCACGACCTACGAGGCGGACCGTATCGCCGGCAAGCACGAGTATCCGCCGCTGCCCGCCCTGTTCATCGTCCTGGACGAGTTCACGGAAATGCTGATGGCGAAGCCTGAGTTCGGTGAGGTCTTCATCATGATCGGTCGTCTGGGCCGTTCGCTGTCGGTGCACCTGCTGCTCGCCTCCCAGAAGATGGACCTGGGTAAGGCGCGCGGCCTGGAGTCCCACCTGTCCTACCGGGTGGCTCTTAAGACGTTCACGGAAAACGATTCGCGCGAGGTCCTGGGTATCCCGGATGCGGCGAAGCTTCCGCCACTGCCCGGTTCGGGTTTCCTGAAGGCGGGCGGAGACGGCCTCGTTCGTTTCCGCGCATCCTACGTGGCCGCTCCCCCTCCGGCGCGTACTCTCGCATCGATTTCCGAGGCCTCGACGGCGGGCGCTCCGAGCGCACCGATCGAGATCCTGCCTTTCACGGTCGCACCCGTCATCACGCGCGAAGACACGCTGGGCGATAAGGAAGAGGTCGACCAGAACCAGGAGATCGTCCTGGCGGGCGACGAGGTCTGGGCGGACATGTCCGAGATGGACATCGCCGTGGCGAAGATGAAGGGGAAGGGCTACCCGGCTCACCAGGTGTGGCTGCCTCCCCTCGAGGTCCCGGATACTTTCGCGACGCTCATGCCGGACCTGGGTCCGGACCCGGAACTGGGTTTCGTGTCGCGCGCCTGGCGCGAGTCGGGCACGCTGCGTGTCCCTCTGGGCACGGTCGACCTGCCGCTCGAGCAGCGTCGTGAGACCCTCGTCCTGGACCTGTCGGGCGCGGGCGGTAACTTCGCGCTCGTCGGCGGCCCGCAGACGGGTAAGTCGACGGCGCTGCGCACGATCGTGCAGGCCCTGTCGCTGACCTACACGCCGCAGGAGGTCCATTTCTACGTGATGGACTTCGGTGGCGGTACCTTCGCCGGTTTCGCGGGTGCCCCGCACGTGGCGGGCATCGCAACCCGTGACACCGAGGAGGTGCGCACGCGTATGCTTGCCGAGGTCGCGGCGATCATGGACGACCGTGAGCGTTACTTCCGTCAAAACGGCATCGATTCGATGGACACGTACCGTCGCGGTCGCCTCGAAGGGCGCTACGACGACGGCTACGGAGACGTGTTCCTGGTCATCGACGGCTGGGGTGCGCTGCGCTCCGAGTTCGACAGCCTGGACCGTCAGGTGGCAACGATGATGAGCCGAGGCCTGTCTCTGGGCGTTCACCTCATCGTGTCCGCCGCCCGTTGGATGGATTTTCGTTCCGAGGCTCAGGACCTGTTCGGCTCGCGCCTGGAGCTGCACACCGCGAACCCGAAGGAGTCGATCGTCCACCGCGAGGGTGCCGCTCGTATTCCGAAGGGTCGCCCGGGTCGAGGCATCGACATGGCCGGTCACGAAATGATGATCGGACTGCCGCGGGCTGACGCGGAGCAAGATCCCACGACGGTGTCGCAGGGCGTGGCCTACACGGTCAAGAAGATTCGCGAGCACCTGGTGGCGGGCGAGGGCCCGAAGCTGCGTCTGCTGCCGGAACAGATCACGATCGACAGTATCCTCGAGCAGCTGCCCGAACAGCAGATTCTGCCGCGCGGCGGCGGCGACATGATCCTGGGCGTGGAAGAGTCGCGCCTTGGTCCCCTCGTGTTCAACACGCGCACGGAGTCCCACCTGTACCTCTTCGGCGATTCGAGAACGGGCAAGAGTACCTTCCTGCGTTCGATCATGAAGGAGATCACGCGCCTGTACACGCCTGGCGAGGCGAGGATCATCACGATCGATATGCGCCGAACACTCATGGATGACGTTCCGAAGGACCACACGCTGCGCTACATCACGAACCACGACTCCGCCATGAAGGACATGCGCGAAATGGCCCAGTTCCTGCGGAAGCGCCTGCCTGGACCGGAGGTCACTGCGGAGCAGATCCGTGAGCGCAGCTGGTGGAGCGGTCCGGAACTGTGGGTCCTGGTCGATGACTACGACCTGGCCGCCACGATGTCGGGCAACCCTCTCATGGAGCTGGTCGACCTGCTGCCGCAGGCGAGCGACATCGGCCTACACCTGGTCATCACGCGCCGCATGGGTGGCGCGGCTCGAGCGACCTTCGAGAAGGTCCTGCAGATGATGGGCGACCTGGCGGTCACGGGCATCTTGCTGTCGGGTAACCCGAGCGAGGGCGCGATCATCAACGGCGTGAAGCCGAAGCGCGCGATTCCGGGCCGCGCACAGGTCATTCACCGCGACCTCGGGGTGGTCGCCGCGCAGATGGCGTGGACCCCACCAACGAGGTGAACGTTTCTTGACAGGTCGGCCCCACAGTCGCATATTATTGACCAGTCTGACAGTAGGAGAAAATATGTCCCGTTTCGCGTCGCGCCGCACCCTCGCGGCGGCATCCTCCCTCCTCTTGGCGGCCGTTGGCCTGACCGGCTGCATTAGCTTGCCCGGCGGCGGAGGCTCGTCTTCTTCGGACATCGGCTCGATGAAGAACATCCCCGAAGGCATCAAGCGCGACCTCATCAACCAGATGAACTCAGCCTCCGAATCCGAGAAGAGCACGATCATCGAGAAGGCCAACGCGCTGAACAACATGGTCGGCAGGGACCTCGTCGGGGTAGAGCCCAGCATTATAAGCCAGCAGGATTTCAAGCTGGACCCCAACGGCACGATCGTCGTCGACAAGGACAAGAACGTCTACGCGACGATGTCTGGTGCCGACTACTGGCGCCTCGGTGAGGACAGCTACGACCTGTGCGTCGAAAAGGACTGCGAGTACTACTCGTCGTGGACCATCGACGTTGAAGGCAGCGGCTCCGCGCTCACCTACGTCTGGACCCTGAAGATCGACAATCCCGAGATCACCGACCAGCCCCTGGTCCGCCGTTTCACGACCAAGTAGCGAGCAGCCCGCGCACGCCTGCGCCCGCAACACCCATCAACGACAAGGAGCTCAGCATGACAGGATCGCCAGACTTCGGCTACGACAAGCCCGCTCAGGAGGCGGCGGCCCCAAACGTTCAGCAAAGCACCGAGGCGGTCAATACGACGGCGGGCGCGTCGTACGCTCAGAGCGCCGCCCAGACGCAATCCGCGTGGGGCTCTGAGACCGGCCCTTCCACCTTCCGGAACTCCGTGTCCAACATGTTCAAGGACATGGCGGACATCCTCAAGAAGGAAAATGACCTCATCTCCACCTTCGAGGCCAACATGCGCCTGACCATGAAGGACGCCGAGAACGCCGAGTGGGACAACGAGCAGGCCCTGGGCAGGGTCAATGACATGCTCGATAATGTCACCAATTCCCCGGCGGCAGAGGCGCTCGCCGAGCAGCTCGAAGAGCAGAAGTACATGGACAAGCGGCCGCAGCAGGCCCCGCCGCCGGCGACCAGCGGGCAGCCCGCTGCGACGCAGAATGCCCCGACCGTGCCGGCTCAGGGAAGCCAAGACGAGAGCTGAGCCGTCCGACGGCAGGCAGAAAGGACATCATCATGGTTGACTCCCCGTATTACCAGCGCCTCAAGGAGTTCATGAAGGCCGCCGAGGAGAACAAGCACCTCGACGCGTGGAATGACGAGCACACAAAGACGATCAACGGATTCAAGGAGGCCGTCGACCGTCTGAAGACCTACCGCGATGGGCACGGCTTCACGGGCGAAGCGGCCAAGGCCATGGACAACTGGGTGAACCAGTCGATCGCTCGCCTCGAGGGGTACCGCGCTCGCTACGAGGCAAAGTACCAGACGTATCAGGACGGACGCGGCGTCATGGCGACGGCAAACAGCGAGGCCGGCTCGATCTCGGACACCCTGGTGGACCCGGTCACCGCCGCAATGGGCTATCTACCCGTGGTCGCTGTCCCCTCTAGTGCCCCAGGCAGTGGCGTTTCCGCCGGGCCGGTTAAATTCACAACGGGTGCCGCGTACGTGGCTGGTGTCGAGGCGCAGAACAACGCTGCGCGTGAGGAGGCCTGCCGGCGCATCCTCGACACGCTGAATAATGAACTTGACCTTCAGTCACAGGATGTTAGCAGAGCGGACAACAACAACGAGATCAACGATCCCAGCAGGAACAACGACGCAGAGAACGGAGGAGGGGGACACAACCCCGGTGGTGGCGGCGGTCGTAACCCCGGTGGCGGCGGCGGTCGTAACCCCGGTGGCGGCGGCGGTCGTAACCCCGGTGGCGGTGTCACGCCCGAGAACGGTTTTGGCCGCGAGGCCGGCCGTAACGGAGAGGGATACCCCGGCGGCTTCGATAAGCCGTGGTGGAGCGAGGCCGACGCGGCCGCGGCCCGCAATCGCGTGATCGCCTCGGGCGCAGTGCCGACCAAGGAGCTGCCCTACGGCGAGCTGGGCTCGCGCGCGAACCCGATCACCGACCCGCAGGACCTCATGGACACAGATCTGCTCCACACGCGCGTCAACGGCACGACCTACCGCAACGGCGTCGTGGGCGGGCACACCCCCGCCCCCGCCGCCGACGCGCTGCACCCGCTGTGGCGACTCAACAACACCGCTGCCGCCGACGCGATGACGGCCGGGCGCCTCGGCGGCGCCGGCGTACTCGGCGCGGGCGCGCTGGGCGTGCGCGGCGCGGCTCGCATGGGATCTGGCTTCGGCGGCCTGGGCGGCACCTCCGCTTCTGCGGGCGGCTTGGGCGCGGGCGGCCTGCGCGGCATTTCGGGCACGACCGGCTCGGCCGGCGCGCTGGGTGGCACGAACCTGCGCGTGGGTACCTACTCCGGTTCGGGCTTCGGTTCCTACACTCCCCCCGCCTCCATGGCAGGCGCGAACGGTGCCACCGGCGCTGGGGCCTCGGGTGTGACCGGCACGACCGGTGCTGGCGGCGGCGCGGCCGGTGCCACCGGCGCTGCCGGC
>RBWB01584479.1_pt1 | contig 10067 bp, 7 predicted proteins | sample 2014201 | NCBI WGS metagenome assembly RBWB01 (sample SAMN10133834, study PRJNA383868) | Human oral metagenome, whole genome shotgun sequencing project. | isolation source: supragingival plaque isolated from 88 juvenile twins | host: Homo sapiens | place: Australia
CCATTGCCGAAGCCGCTGCACGGCTCGGCATTCACCGCATCATCAGCATCGATGCCGATTTCGATGTCTACAGAGATGCACGGGGGAAGGCGCTGGTCAATCTGCTGCGCTGAAAAGCGACAGATCGTCGTTTTCGGCCAGTGGCTCTGCCGCCAGGTGCCGGTGCTACACTCAACAGACCATCAACGTCGGGTTGCCCTGTAATGCGTACCCGCGCCGGGTTGAGAAACGACCATTGACAGAGGTTCAAAATGCGTCATCCGTTGCTTGCAAAAGCCAAAGCTTTTCAGCCCGCCGATGACAATCGGCCATTTGAAGAGTTCATGATGGAACAGGTCGCCCTGGCCGAAGAGGTCGGCGGGGAAACGACACTGGAAGAGATTTTCCGAAAAGCCGACGAAGATGAAAAGAAAGAGACTGAAGGTCATTTACTCGGATCTGGCAGGTAGTCAACTGCGCGAGATACTGGCCTACTGTCGTCGCGAGTTCGGCATTTCGGTTGAACGCCGGGTCAGGAATCAGTTCATCGCCACCGAGGAATTGCTATCGAAGTTTCATTACCTGTTCCCCGTCATTGAAGACGGGTCAATTTATAGAAAAATAAATACGACCGGGAAAAACACGATCGTTTACAGATTCCACCCGGTTGGAACCAAGGATTCAATCATCATCGTTGCCGTGTTTTCCGCCGGCAGGAACATCAACTACTCCGACATAACCGGCTGAGTACAAGCCCCAGCCGACCCGCCACCCCATTGCTGCCGCCATCTGACCAATATCCCCGTCACCGAAGCCGCCGCACTGCTCGGCATCCAACGCATCATCAGCATCAATGCTGACTTAGACGTCTACCGGTAGGCACGAGGAAAAGCGCTAAGTCAATCTGCTGCGCTGAAAGGTCGATCGCGGTTCGAGACCAGAAACTTCGTCAGCTCCTCGAGATCCTCAAAACTCAGGATGCACTGTTCAGGCAACGGCTCGCCACGGTCGGCACTACGAGCCAGTTGCTGCCCTCTGGCGAAGAACTCTTCTTCCGTCCCGATCTTTACAACGATATGGACCATCTGGATGCCCTCTGAGCGATTGCGGTAAAGAGACGCCTTTTCCCGAGAAGACCTATTGCCTCACCTCAAACCGCAGAAAGTCCTCCAGCCGCATGGACTCCCGAACCTCATCATGCGGCACCACCAGATACCTCCACGGCTTGCCACCGACCTTTGCGGTATAGTCCGATGCATGCCGGCACCATTGCATCGCAGCAGCGGCCTTGGCTTTCACTTCGGGCGAATCCATATCGGTGCGGGCCTTGGTCTCCGCCATCAGGATCGCTGAATCCATCTCAATCACAAAGTCTGGTACATATTCCAGCTCTCCGGCCCCCAGCTTGTAATAGATGGCGAACTGCCCCTTGGCAGGTTTCATCCATTTCTGGGCATCACGCTCCAGAATGACGGCAAAGCGGCGCTCGGTATCGGAGTCAAACTTCTGAACCGGATACAGGCAGCGAGAGAACCCACCAAACAGCATCGACTTGATGCGCCCCACGTCAGTGACCGTCTCCCGGTAATGACGGGGCGGCTGGCCCGCCGTGGCAGTGTAGTTGCAATCCTTCAAGGGCACGAACCCTTGACTCACCTTGGCCTCGTAGCCAGCCGCCTCTTCAAAGAAATGCGCCATCATCTGGGCGTGAATCTCCCGGGCAATGGTGGCACTCTGCCCCACCAACACGTCCTCTACCTCACTCTCTGGCAGGTAACTGCGCAGGTGCTCCACCATCTGCCCCGCCAGTTCATACAACAGGTCGGATTGCGTGAAGTAGTCGACATCATCGTAGTCCAGCAACTTGTGAACGATGTAGTCCTCGGGACGCTGCTCCTTCAATCCAATCTGAACGCTTAGCGTCGTTTCTTCATTGGTATGAAGGTTGTGAAGCAGCATTTCCCGCTTTCCTGGCTGTAAATGCAGGCTGCTCACATCCAGCTTGAAGGGATGAAACCCCATCGTCACCTCACCGGTGGGCACCACGGTAATGCGCGGGATATCAATCGTCTGCTGCACCACGATCTGTGTAGCAGTAGCCACCACATCCGATATGCTGACCCCAGGGACGACTTCACCCTCCGCCTTCAGCAACTCGCCCTGCACAGGGGCCAAGCGCCGCTCGACCTCTGCAGCAATCTCCTGCTGCACCTGCGGCCGCAACAATGTCTCGCGGGTCGGCACCTGATTCGGCTTCGATCCGAACTCGGCCATCACCTCCATCACCACGTGAACGACCCGCCTTTCCTCCGGCGTCTTGAACAGTGGGGCGGGAAGCTCCGCCTGAAGCTCACGCTCGCCATCGGCGCTGGACAAGGAAGAGGAAAGCGCTCCCTCCCCGCCAATTCCCAGCAGGGCACTGACGCCAGCCTCCACCTTCACACTGACCCTCTGCTCATCCACGCTGGGTGAATCCAGAATGACCCGGGTCATGCGAATCGGCGAATCCCCCCGATTGGCCTCGTCGATGATCTCCTGAAAGCGGTCATGCGCCACGATGTTCAGTCTGTCCACCGCTGCCACACCGGTTCGTCTGCCATACGGCAGGCGAAGACCCCGCCCGATGCTCTGCTCAATCAACGTGCGTGCGTTGGCTGCCCGCAAGGGCACGATGGTGTAGAGATTGGTCACATCCCAGCCTTCCTTCAGCATGTTGACGTGAATGACGATCTCGGTCGGCTCATCGACGCTTTCCACGGCCAGCAGCCGGCGGACCATCTCTTCCTCGTCCTTGCCGCTCTTGCTGGAATCCACCTGGATGACCTTGCCCGCATAGCGCCCCTGATAGAAGGCCTCGGACTCGATCAACCCCTTAAGTTCCCCCGCATGCGTCGTGTCCCGCGCAATCACCAGCATGAATGGCTTGACGGGACTGACGCCCTGCTCGCGCGCGTAGGCCAGCAAATCGACCTTCGTCATCTCATGCAGACGCACCCCATCTTCCAGCTTGATCTTCTCGATCTCTTCAGGCGTGTGCGCCCGGGCATCGAAGTGGCGTTGCGTCACCACCGCCGGCTCCTTCACGAAGCCATCCTTCATCGCCTGCGCCAACGGGTAATCCATCACCACATTTCTGAAAGGAACAGGCCCTTTGGACGACTCCACAAACGGGGTCGCCGTCAGCTCCAGACCAAACAATGGGTTCAGCTCATTGATCGCTCGCATCCCCGCTTGGGCGCGATAGCGATGTGACTCATCCATCAGCAGCACTAAATCAGGCAGATTGGCTAGATGGTTGAAGTAGCTGTCCCCCAGCACCTCCCGCATCCGCTTGATGCGCGGCTCCTTGCCTCCCCGCACCTCGGAATTGATCTTTGAGATATTGAAGATGTTGATCCGCACGTCCTGATCCGCCTCAAGCAGCGAATCATCCACCGCTGCCCCCGACTGATCATAGTTGTCACCTGTGATGATCAACGGTGAATGCTGCGCAAACTCGGCAATCCCTTTGAACACGTACTTTGGCGTGTTGGGCGAGAAGTCCGCAATCAGCTTGTCATAGATCGTCAGGTTGGGGGCAAGCACAAAGAAGTTATTGATCCTGTGCTTTCGATGTAGATACGCGATGAAGGCCCCCATCAACCGCGTCTTACCCACGCCCGTCGCCAGGGCAAAGCACAGCGAAGGGAATTCCCGCTCGAAGTCATCCAACGTCGAAAACTCTGCCTTCAGGCTGGACAGGATGGCTGCAACATCCCGCCCCTCACGTTTCAGCATGGCTGGCGCCGCTTCCAGCCCCCTTCCCAGCCGCTCAAGCGACTCCCTCTGCGGCGGCCGAAGCGACAGTCTTGCGGCAACCTCCTGTCGAACGCGATCGCTCATCCTTTCACCTCTTCGTTATCGCTTTCCTTCAGAAGGCGATCAAAATCACTCTCGAAAAACCTGTCCTGCACGACGCGATATTTCTCGAACTCGCTCTCAGCGCGCGCCTTGGCAATCGCTGCGCTGACTTGTCCGGCATCCTGAAGCACGTTCCTGTCCGTCGCCTCGATGAAGCGATTCAGGCGAGTCTCCCAGTCCTGCATCGTCATCGGTATCTTGCGTTGGGCCATATCCTCAGCCACGTCCAGATAAGCATTCACCAGGCGGGACAGTTGCGCCATCTCCTCGGAGGTGAGGTAGTTCTTAGCCACCACCACGTCAAACTTCTGGATCTTGCCGCGTGGCGCATCTTTCCAGGTCGTCAGACCCATGTGCGTCTTGCTGGCGTCCGCACGGTTATAGACAAGCTCTGCCGCCGTCTGCCCGTGGATGGCCCAATGCAACTTGTTCTGCACGGTAGCAAAGAAGCGTTTGGTCGCCTTAGCCGTCACGTCATAGTCGATGGACGTGGCGTAGATGTCGGTGATCTTCTGATAGAACTTGCGCTCCGAGGCCCGGATCTCACGAACACGCTGCAACTGTTCCTCGAAATACTTGTCCGTCAGCAGCGTACCTCCCGCCTTGATGCGCTCATCGTCCATCACATAGGCCTTTATCGTGAACTCCTTCACGATAGTGGTTGCCCACTTACGAAACTGAACAGCCCGTTCGGAATTGACCTTGTAGCCCACAGCGATAATGGCCGCCAGACTGTAGTGCTTGGTGTCGTAGCTCTTGCCGTCAGAGGCAGTTATCCGAAAATTTTGGATAACTGAGTCCTGCTGCAGCTCACCGTCCTCCATCGCTTTCTTGAGGTGATAGTTGACAGTGCGTACATCTACGTCATATAGCAGCGCCATCATCTTTTGCGTCAGCCAGACATCCTCATCCGCGTACACGGCCTGAACCCCCTCGGCCTTCCCTGCCGCCGCGAAGGTCAGGTACTCGGCCGCAGATGAACGGATCAGCGCTGTCTCAGTCTTCTTCACCATGGCCGCCCCCTTGCTCGTCATGACCAAACAGGTCTGGCGTGCCCGTATCCACCTTCTTCCGTCGCCGACTCCTTCCCGTAGGTGGTTCCGTTGACTCCGGTTCCTCAGGCCTGGCCATGGGCAGATTCGCCACATTCAGGCTGTAGTCATCCTTCCCCCACTCGCAACGGGCCAGCACCATCTTCGGGATCTTTTTCAGTGTCAGATTGATCCAACGCTCGGCAGCCTGCGCCGCAGTCACTCCACGAAAGGCAGAACAGCACACCAGCAGACTTTGTTCCGGTCCTACCTCATCCGACAGTTCCTGAAGCTGCGCTGCAGACAGACTCTGCGTGGTCACATAGATGAAGTCCCGCTCACTGGAATGGCCATGCTGCCACCAGCGTGTGTCAGACGGCGCATAAGTGAAGCCTTCCAGCTTGGCCAACGCTTCCGCCAACATGGCTGCGTTGTATAGCGGATTGATCACCGGATTGCCCCAGCGATCGTTGACAATCAACGTGGGCGCCAGCCGGTAATAGCGGAAGCCGCCCCCGCCTTGCCAATTGACCGCCTTGGTGATTCCACCAGGATCTTCGCCATCGATCACCTTCTTCAGACGAGGGATGATGTGAGTATGGCAATGTTCGCCCAGCTCAACCATGATCCAGCGGCGGCCCATTTTGTGGGCTACTGCACCGGTGGTTCCGGATCCTGCAAAGGAATCTAGAACCCAATCCCCAGCATCAGTTGCAATAGATAGAATTTGCTTTATTAATCTCTCAGGTTTTGGGGTTTCAAATTTATCTGATATACCCGCTATCTCAGAAATACCCTTCGCCTCCTTATTAGCCTCCCTGTTGTCGCCCGCGTCTTCATATCCCCACCAAGTCCAAGGAACCATCTTATTATCAGACTCAGACCAGAACTTTTTACGCTGCGCCATACCGTTGCCATCAAGGCCAAAATAGATTCTATTATCAGCATTTAATGCATTAAACTGCTCTTTTGTCGTACTCCAACACCGCCCCTTAGGTGGCCACAAAGATCTACCACCTGGGGTTACGATTTCGTAAGTCAAATTTGGGCGAATATTAGGCGCATGAAATGGAACGGGCAACCAGTCGCCTCGCGGATCCCCATCGGGGTTGCGATACGTTGACCTTTGCTTATCGTTCGAATCAAGCCGATTCACATGCATACAATCTATATTTTTTGCATAAACTAGTATATGGTCATGGGCCGCAGAAATAATTCTTGCATCATTTCGACGAGTAAGCGTTTTCTGCCATACAACATTCGAGGCGAAATTCTCTCTCCCGAATATTTCGTCACACATAACTTTAAGATAGTGAGACTCGTTATCATCTATACTAATCCATAACGAACCATTTTCAGAAAGCAACCTCTTTATAATCTCCAATCTATCACGCATGAGACCAAGCCAAACAGAGTGCTCAAGTCCGTCGTCATAATGAGCAAACGCACTACCCGTGTTATAAGGAGGGTCGATGAACACGCAATTTATCTTCCCAGAAAACTCATGTTCCAATGCTTTTAATGTCAAAAGATTGTCGCCAAAAATCAACTTGTTATCGAATAGATCCCTATCCCCAAAACGATTCGCAGCATGATGTGACCTAGACGGTTCCTCCAAGAGGATCCTAGGCTCAAGCTTCGGCCGTTTATCTTTTCCGATCCACGTTAGCTCAAGTTTTTTTTTCTTCATACCAAACACCAACTCACCTACCACTTCCGAGCGTATCTAGATTTTACAGTTGTCGAAATATAACTCCCCAACCCAGAACCTCGCTCAGCAAGAACCTTCATTCGATCCACATGAAACTTCCCGGGCACACCGTAATCGTACAAGTAATTCCGAAATTCCCCTTTGCAAAAGACAACATGAATATAATCAACCCCTGATTCATATGAAAGAACGCTTGAGTTTCCCCGTAAATTTTTATATTTCTTCATAGCATAACCCATTCAGACAGAAACAAAACCCTCTCGCGAACCACCTGCCGCAACTGCCCTTCCAGCTCGCCAATCAACGCTCCCCTTCGCTCATCAATCCTGTCCTGCTGAACAAACAGTTCCTGGCGCATCTTCTTCAGCTTACTATCCATCTCTCGCTGCTGTTTCTGCAGTGCAACTTTTTCAGCCAGGGTCATTGCCCTGGCAGCCTTGCGACGAACCTCCTTGATCTCCTGATCCAGGTTCTCGATATCCTGCACCAAGCCAAGCTTCAGGTCGTCCGCCCAGGCATCCAGTTTCTGCACTTCCTGGTCGAAGTAGCCCAGGCTGCGCTGTTCGATTTCCTGAAGCAGCACATGTTTTCGGGCATCAAGGTCAGCCCGCAGGGAATCCTCCCCGCCGGAGCCGCTTCCTGCCTCCACACGGGCGGGAAGACGCAACAGCTTCTCAGGATCATCCTCAGCCAGCACGTCACCATCCTTGGTACAGGCTGCCAGTAGAAGATGCTGTTCGTTTCTCCCCAGCGCCTCCACCTCGATCAGTCGCAACGTCAGCCAGCCTTCCTTGCCCCGATAGCGCTCCAGGGTGCTGACCCGGGTTCCGTATGCCGTATAGTCAAACACCAGCTTCTCGGACTGGTTCCCCACCAGCGCACGGTTTCTGGCACGTTCGATCACCCACTGGGCCAGCGGATGATGGATGCGATATAGATGTGCATCGCCCCCTTGCCGTGGCAGCTCAAAGCGACCCGGCTCCACCGCTTGGCCATCCGACATCTGAAGGTCTTCCGGCAAGAGCTCCAGAACGAATCCCTCTTCATCGAACCGGGCATAGCCTTCCAGCTCCGCCCGGCTCAAATCCATCAGCATCCGTTCAAAACAGTGACGGGCACGACTACTGTCTTCGGCGCGGATGCGCAGCTTCTCCTGAACCTCCTCGTCGAAGTTCTCAAGCAGGCGCTGCCGCGTCTGGACCATGGCTTCATTGATCTCATCGGCCAGATCCAGCTGCAGTTGTTCAAAACAGGCCTTGATATCTGCAGGCGCTCGACAGCTTCGATAGATATCGGCGATGCGGCGCTCGAAGTCCACCCCCGAACCAATGGCACCCAGAACCTCGTCACTAGCCCCAAAAACACCCTCGAAAAGCTGGAACTTCTGAGCCAGCAGCTCGTAAACGCGGGCATCCGCCTCATTGCTGCGATCAACAAAGTTGACTACCACCACATCATGCTTTTGCCCATAACGGTGGCAGCGGCCGATCCGCTGCTCGATACGCTGCGGGTTCCAGGGCAGGTCGTAGTTGATGACCAGCGAGCAGAACTGAAGGTTGATGCCCTCCGCCCCCGCCTCGGTGGCAATCATGACGGAGCCACGCTCCTTGAAGTGCTCGACCAGGGCAGCTCGGGTATCAGCTGTTTTTGATCCGGTGACACGATCGGTGCCTTGATGACGCTTGAGCCAGTCCTTGTAGATGGCCTGTGCATTGGCGTCGCTGTTCGTGCCGTTGAACAGGACGATGCCCTCACCGTAAGGCGTTCCCTTGAGCAACTCCAGCAGGTAATCCTGCGTTCGGCGAGACTCGGTGAAGATGATGGCCTTGCGTGCTGCCCCCAGGCGCTCCAGTTCCGCAAAGGCCTTTTCCAGGGCGGTCAAAAGGGCCTTGCCCTTGGCATTGTCACGGATGCTGGTAGCCAGCTTCACGAAGCGGCGCAGTTCCTCCACCTCGGCAGCGATGGCGTCCCGCTCCTCCGGAGTCAGCCTGATACTGTCAGAGCCACCATCCTGATCGTCGGCCGAAAACTCCTCGGCCGTTTCGTCCAGCGCTTCGTAGTCTTCGGTCAACGAATCCGTCAGATCCACGGCTGGCGCAGCATCCAGCGTGCCTTGAAGACGTTTGGCAATGGTTTCCAGCGCCCCTCCAATGGCATAGGTGCTCGAAGCCAGCAGTTTCCACAGCACCAGCGAGATCAGATGCCGCTGCCCCTCTGGAAGAGCCTTCAGATCCGGGCGTCGCAGATACTCGGCTACCAGGCTGGAAAGCTCCTGTTCCTGCTGGGTTGGCGTGAAGTCCTGCACCATGGCACGGCGTGCCGTGTAAGCCACATAGGGCTGAACCTGCTTGCGCAGTGTGCGCTGACACACCGCGGACAGCCGCTCTCGCAGCGCATCAAACCCCCGCCCACGTCCCGCGGTATTGAATTGCACGCGGAAGCTGTCCAGATTGCCAAAGACGTGCTCGTCGATGATGCTTACCAGGCCGTACAGCTCCAGCAGAGAATTCTGCAGCGGCGTGGCTGTCAGCAAGACCTTGGAGGACACATGCGCCATCGCATTTTTTAACTGACGGGCAATGACGTTGCCGTTCTTGTAGACATTGCGCAGGCGGTGCGCCTCGTCAAGCACCACCAGATCCCAATCAATGGCCTGAATATCCTTCGCTTTTATCTTCGCGAACTGGTACGAGCAAATGATCGGACCTGACGCTGACAGGAAAGGCTGCACAACGCCTTCCTTGCGACGGGCGTTGTAGCTCTTGGCCTCCAGGATCTCGGCATGCAGGCCAAATTTGTCTTGAAGCTCCTGATGCCACTGCTTGCGCAGGTTGGCAGGAACGACAATCAGAATGCGGCGCCGACGCTCAGCCCAGCGCTGCAGGATGACCAACCCCGCCTCGATGGTTTTTCCCAGCCCCACCTCATCAGCCAGAATCACCCCTTTGGACAACGGGTTTCGACAGGCAAACAAGGCCGCATCCACTTGGTGCGGGTTCAGGTCGATGCGAGAGTCGACCAGCGTTGATGCCAGCGACTCGACGGAGCCACCTTCGGCCTGGCGAGTCAGTTGCCAAGCCATGTACTGCCGCTGATGGGGGGTTAAAGACCAAGCAGACATCAGCACGCCTTCCCGTAACACACACAGGCCAGAAGAACCCGCTGAACATTGTCTCGATCCAAGCTGTGCTGCTGCACGTCCGCCCTCACCCCAGTCGTTTTCACGATGCAGTAACCATCCGTTAAACGGGGGTATCTTCCCACACAATATGTGCGCCCGCTAAGGCCTCATAAGAAATCCTTGTCGCTTTCACAACAGGCATCCAAGCAACCAGCGCTAAATCACTCCCCCCTCTCCAACCCCACCAGAATCGGGCAATCCGGCCGCTCGTCCCCCGCGCAGCAATCCATCAGCGTCTGCAGCGTGTCCACCATCTGCTGCAGGC
>RBWB01584486.1_pt1 | contig 10056 bp, 10 predicted proteins | sample 2014201 | NCBI WGS metagenome assembly RBWB01 (sample SAMN10133834, study PRJNA383868) | Human oral metagenome, whole genome shotgun sequencing project. | isolation source: supragingival plaque isolated from 88 juvenile twins | host: Homo sapiens | place: Australia
TGTGCTGCTCGCTTGAAATCTCGTCGCTGTCGGATGTGGCGCCGTTTTTGCTCGCTCCATTTTGCGCTAAATTTAAAGAGCTCTCATCGGGCGGCGTCGCGAGATCTTGCGTAGAATGCGCGGAATTTAAAGAATTGTCTCGTCTCGCCGCAAAATTTTCGCCCGCGCCTTTATCTGCAAGCGCCGCAGAATTTACGGAACCACCTTTTGCCTGCGCGTCTTTTTTGGCGGCTTTATTAATCTGCGCGAGAGTATCCGAAGCGGCGATATTTTTTTGCGCCTCTACTGCAGCTTCCGAAACGATATCGCCGACGGATCTTTGGTTTGATCTGCGTGCTGAGCTGGAATTCGGTTTAGCTTGGCCGCCTTGCGCAAGTTTATCCTCTGAGCCCGCAAGACTCTGCTCGCTAGATGCAAGGCTATCCTGCGCTAAATCGGAGTTCGGCGCGCTTGAAATTGGCGGTTTTTTATCTGCGATCTTTGGCTTTTCGCCGCTAAATTCTATAAAAGTGGTGGCTAAATTTGAATTAGGCTTCGCTACAAAGCCCTCGCCTAGATTAATGGGCTTGTCGTCAAGCATTTTGAAATTGAAAAATCCCTGATCGTCGTTAATGGAAATTTTAAGAACGCGGTTATTGTGCAGCTCGAAGCCGACCTTTTGATCGAACTCGAACACGAGTCTGCCCTTTTTGACGAGGCTTATTGCGTTTTTAAAATTTCCCTTGATCTGCGTGCCTACGAGGTTGCTAAGCGCGGGCTTTGCGTTTTTTGGCGCTTGATCGTAGAATTCCGCCTCGCAAAGATAGTTTTTGGGGGTTAGATAATCGGTCATCGCCTTAGTTATCTCGGCAAGCTCGCTATTTTCAAGCTTGCCGTTGGAATTTATATCGTAGGTCTGCATTATGACGTCGGTAAAATTTTGAGAGAAAAGCCACGAAAAATGCAGGCTCACGATCTTGCCGTCTTGTGCGACGGGGGTAATGCTAACGTGCGCAGTAGGCGTGTATAGGGCGCACAGAGCGCACGCAAATATCCGCGAGCTAAAGATCGCGGATAAAAGTAAAATTTTAATAAATTTCATCAACTACAAATTTTCTCCGAAAACGTCGATCGTCTTTTTCATCGTCTCGTACCAATCTAGCGGCAGCTGATCGATCTCTATCACCTTTGCACCCGTTTGCGCGGCGATGGTTTGCGCTGCCTTTTTGGAAAACTGCGGTGCGACGAAAATCACCTTGATCTTTTCCTCTTTGGCTTCCTCGATTAGCTCGGCTAAATCCGCAGGCTTAGGCTCTTTGCCCTCCACTTCGACTGCGATCTGCTCCAAATCGTATCGGTGCGCGAAATAGCCCCAAGACGGATGATAAACCATAAATTTCTTTCCCTTGACGCCCGCTAATTTCTGCTTTGCGTAAGCGTCCAGCTCGTCAAGCTTTTTGGCAAATTTATCGAAATTTGCTTCATAAATTTTAGCATCCTTAGGATACTGTTTGGTTAACGCGTCTTTAATATTTTTAGCTTGAATTTTTACAAGCTGCGGATCGAGCCAGATATGTGGGTCTAAGCCGCCGTGATGGTGATGGTGCTCGTGCGCCTCGTGGTCTTTGTCGCCATGCTCATGATGCGCGTCATGATCGTGATCATCGTGATGTGCGCTATGATCGTGTTCGTCGTGATGGTGGTGCTCTGCCATAGCCATTTTAGTGATGCCATCTTCGGTGCGGATTATCTTCATCTTCGGATACGATGCGGCAAGCTTTGGTAGCCAGACTTCATCAAATTCTATACCGACTGCAAAATACAGATCGCTATTTTCTAGCATTTTCATCTCCGAAGGCTTAGGCTCGTATGTGTGCGGATCAGCGCCTTTGCCGACCATCGTATTTACCTGCAGGGTATCACCTGCGATCTGTTCAACAAAATACTTCGTAGGAAGTATGGTCGTGGTGACCGTAGGTTTGGCGAATGCTACGCAACTAGCTGCTAAAAGCGTGAAAACAAGCTTTTTCATAAAATTCCTTTCCAAAAAAAAATTGCGGAAGTATATCAAAAGCAACTTAGTTGCAACTTAATATAAATTTATCTAAATTTCGCTATCATCGCTTAAATTTTAAAAAAGGCGTAAAATGGATCCCAAAGATTTTTTAGCGAGTCACGATATCGCTCCTACGGCGCTTAGAGTGCAGATCGTGCAGATCCTAAGCGAGAAAAAATGCCCGGTAAGCTATGATGAACTAGTAGAACAAACGGGTGCTAATAAAACCACGATATATCGCAATATAGCGCTTTTGGAAGAGAAAAATTTGATAATTACCAGCGAAAATAATCATAAAAGCTTTTATGAGCTCACCGACGGCGCCAAAGCGTATTTTGTCTGCGAAAGCTGCCATAAAATGGAGGAGATTTCGATGCCAGCTTTGTCACAAAAAAATGTCAAAAGTGTGCTTGTGCGAGGATTGTGCGAGAAGTGCGGTGGCTGAGGCGAGAAATTTAATCAAAAGCGCCAAAGAAATTTGGCTAAAACGCTAGGGCAAAATTTAACCGATTTTTAACGGATTTTTATAAAACAAACGATATAATCCGAGCGTTTCATATTTTAAAAGGGAAAAATTCAGTGAATAAAAACGATACGATAAAAGCAATAGAGAAGTTTGTAAGTTCTCAAGAAATGACGATGTTTCGCCTGAAAAAGGGTATCTACGGCGATGCGATGAAAAACCTGGATCAGGTTTTTACGCCGTATAAGGAGTTTGCCGAGTTTTTCAAAAATCCCGCAAATAGGCTGCAGGAGCTGTTAGGCAACATCGCGTACGAATCGATTTTAAACTACACTGAAGCAGGGCTATCGCACTGCGAGAAGATCCACTCGATCTATTTTGTGGAATCCAAAGGATTTTTCAAAAGTGGGCTAAAGTATATCGAGCCTGATGCGACCGCGAGAGAAAGAGCCAAGAGCTATTACGACAAATTGCTGGAAAATAATGAGAAGCTTAACGAATATATCGATATCGGCTTGCAAAGGCTACATGGCTTAGAAGCAAAGGTTTTCGAGTAGGCTAGGCTAGCTTTGGGATTTGATTTGCGCGGCGAAATTCTATCGCAAATCCTTAGCGCTTAAAATTCTATGATTAAATTTCACACCTTTTACAGATTTCACTTATACTATTTAATTCCGCGTTAGCGCCGCTTTTAATTGCGTATATAGCAAATAGGGTGGCTTGAGTAATTCCGTGCCGGCAGGCATTATCCGATACGATCAAAGAAATAATCTAAATTTTTAAAGCTCAACGAAGTGGGTTCGAAACAAACAAGCTTGGCTAAATTCCGTGGAGCTACCAAAAAGCAAGCTCTAACATAAACTAGCGCTTGGTTGGAGTCTGCGAATTTGAAATTTCTCGGCTAGCGTGAAACGGGAATTTAAAATTCTAGCGCCACTTTAGATTTCTGCGAAATGCGGAATTTTAAAAGTAGGTACTGCGCCTGCAACAAGCAAAACGCAAGATTTGAAATTTGCTAGAAAATACTCACTGCAAAGTAAAATTTAAAAGCCAGGCTGCAGGCGATGCGGCGTAAATTTAATTTACTCTGCAGCGCAAAACGCATTCAGCAAGAGATATTTTTGGAAGCGGAAAGGGCGATAGAGAGCCGTAACGAATTATATTTGATTGCGCTAATACCGCATTGTTGGTATATGCAGTGATGCAGCCGATGCGTAAAAATTATTTAGCGGTGTCAAGGCGGAGCGTGCGGTGTAAATTTTAACTTGTTTTAGCACGCTATTTTAAATCTCTATCATGTGCGGCAAATTTAAGCGGCTAAACTTATTACGATTAAAAAATTCTAAATGTGGTTTAAAGCTTGGCGGCGAAATTAGCCTTGCTAGCACTCTGCTGCATCTTAATTTCGCCGCAAGCAACTTTATTTATCTGCCTTTTCGGCTTTATATTGCGCTAGCAAGCTGCCTAGCTCATCTTTTATGCGAAGCTTTTCTTTCTTCATCGCATCGATCTCCAGATCGCTCATATGCACTCTGCCGGCCTGCGCGTCGGCGATCTTGTGATCCAGCTCGTCGTGCTTCTCAAATAGCGAATCAAATCGCGCGTTTTTGCCTTTTAACTCAGTGATTAAATCTCTGTATTCATGAAACATGCTTTACTCCTTTGAAAAATTTATTCAAGTATATCAATAAAGCGCTTAAAACCTAATTTCAGCTATCAAATTTAGACTGAATTTCACGCATGAGATTCCAAATTTTAAGAGGTAAAATTTTAGTATTTAAAAATTTAAAACAGGCAAATTTAAATGATAAAATTTTAGGGCAGAGCTTTAAAGCCCTGCTGCTATTCGCTATTTTCGAGACGAGATTTTTAGGTTATGAAGCGAGCTGTGAATCTTTATGATCTATAATCGGCGTTGATTTTTACGTAGTCGTAGCTAAGATCGCAGCCGTACGCGCTAAACTCGCCCTCTCCGAGCCCTAAATCGCACCAGATCGTAAAGCTTTTTTGCTGCATTACGGCGTGAGCCGCGGCCTCGCGCGCGGCGTCCAGCTCGCGATTTTGCGCGTCATAAAGCAGCACGTCGTCGTATTTGATACGCAGCTTTTCTTCGTCGCATTCGATACCGCAGGCGCCTATGGTGGAGGCTATGCGACCCCAATTCGGGTCTTCGCCGAAGATCGCCGTTTTAACAAGCGGCGAATTGCTTAGCGCCTTCGCCGCCCTGCGGGCATCCCCAGCATTTGCGGCGCCGCTTACTCTAAATCGCACCAGCTTGGTTGCGCCTTCGCCGTCTTTTACCAGCATTAGCGCAAGCTCGCGCGTCAGGGCGTTTAGCGCGGAGGCGAAGGCATCCTTTTCGTAGGCGCATTTAGCGCTGCTGCAGAGCATAATCGTATCGTTGGTGGAGGTGTCGCCGTCGACGCTTACGGTGTTGAAGCTCTGCTCCGCTGCCTTTTTTAGCAGCTCGTCCATATCAGCGCGCGGGATTTTTGCGTCGGTTAGGACGAAGCAGAGCATAGTTGCAAGCGCAGGATTGATCATACCCGCGCCCTTGCAAACGGCTGCGATGTGAAATTTCTCGCCGTTTTCTAAAGAAATTTCATACGCAAGCTCTTTTTTTATCGTATCTGTCGTCATAATGGCGGTGGCTAGGGCGTCTGAGTTTCGCGCCGAGAGGTTAAAATTTTGCGCGGCGGCGATAATTTTTTCCTTTTTGAGGCGGTACCCGATGACGCCGGTCGAGCTCATGACGGGGTTTATCAGAGCGATTTTTTTGCCAAGCTCGCTAAAAATTTCATCGATGTTCGCGACGCCTTGCTCCCCGGTCATCGAGTTTGCGTTTTTAGAATTTACGAGGATAAAATTTGTTTTAAGCTCCCCGCCCGCGCGCTCTTGCGCCCTTTTGAAATGCCTAATCGGCGCGGCTTGAAATTTATTGCTCGTAAAGATCGCGCTTACGGCAAAGGGCTCATCTGCGCGGATAAATCCCAGATCGTTCCCCTCTTTTTTAAAGCCAGAATTTACGCCGTCAAAATAAAAGCCCTCGACATTTTGTAAGCCGCCCTCGAGCTTAGTGATTTTAAACATATCTCATCTCCTGTGGCTTGTATTTGCTGCGGATGAGTTTTTTAGTGTTGCGGATGCCCTCTGCCGTGCCGATGACTAAAAATTTCACCCCAGTACCGATGAGGTAGTCGCCATCGGGCATCGGGATAAAGCGGCTGTTGGGCTCTTTGATTCCCACGACGTCGGCGTTTGTAAAATCGCGCAAGCGAGTTTCTTTTAGACGCTTGAAGCGGATCCACGAAAAATCGGGCACCGTGATCTCCTCGATATCGATAAGCGAGTCTTTTTTATACAAAAATCGCTCCAAAATGTTTTCCATATCAGGGCGCACGCTGATCGCAGAGAGCCTTTGTGCGGCGAGTTTGGATGGTGAGACGATAGAATTTGCGCCGAGTTTTTTTAGCCTCTCGGTGTCGCTGTCATCATCGCTATTTGCCATGATGAAGTAGGGGGTGATGCGACCAAGCTCCTTTTCGTATAGGCGCACTAGCGAGATTATTGCGATATTATCGGCTAAATTTGGACTTAGCGTGATGACGGATTTTGCAGATGACAGATGCGCTTTTAGCATCGTGGTTTCTACGTGCGGCTCGCCTACGATGAAATATGGATAGCGGTTTTCCTCGGCGATTTTGGCTAGAGCGGGATCGGGGTCGATCACGACAAAAGGCAGATGATTTTCGCGAAACTGCTTGGCAAGCTCGGCGCAGTAGATGTTGTTGTAACAGATAATGTAGTGGTTTTTGAGCCTTGCGATGTTATTGATCATTCGTTGCTCCCTAAGTAAATTTTGAAGTTTGCCGTTTTTTATGACCTCGACGACGACGCCCAGGCAAAACGAAAAGGTTCCAAAGCCCATGAGGATGAATAAGACGGTAAAAATTCTACCCGCGGGCGATATCGGCGCTACTTCGGTAAAGCCTACCGTCGTAAAGGTCATGCCTGCTTGATAAAAGGCGTCTACGAGCGAAAAGCCCGCTATAAAGACATAGCCTAATGTGCCGATTAGCATCATCAGCACGATGGTTATCAGCGGTAAGCGAAAAGGACGTAGCTGGTCGTAAATTTCTGTGTAGAGGTTGATGTCCGGCTTAGTCGAGCCGGACCAGTCGAGGAATCGCTTGATCTTGTCCAAAACAGACATAAATTCCTCTTTAAGAGGTTATTTTGATTGTTTTTTCATAGTTCGTAGAGTTGAGGCGGCTACTTTGATTCGTCTGGTTGAGCCGTCTTCTAGCTGAACGCGGATGGTGCGTAGATTGACCTGGAATTTCTTTTTGGTCCTGTTATTTGCGTGGCTGACGTTGTTTCCTACCATCGCACCTTTGCCGGTGATTGCGCATCTTCTTGCCATAATAAATCCTTGATGATTAAAATAAATGGCGATTATAGCGAAAAAATTTCAAATTATGCTTAAAATCCGCCGCGGTTTAAATTTAGCGAAATTTATGACAAAACTAAGTAAAATTCCGCATCTTGAAATTTTAAAGGAATCTTAATGTATGTCGCACCCAGCATTTTATCGGCGGATTTCGGAAGGCTTGCGGAGGAAATTCGCGCAGTCTGCGAAGCGGGCGCCGATCTCATTCACGTAGATGTGATGGACGGGCATTTCGTACCCAATCTCACGATCGGACCGCTCGTAGTAAGCGCCGCGGCAAAGGCGAGCAGCAAGCCTTTAGACATCCATCTGATGGTTAAAAACGTGCCGTTTTTCGTCGATCTTTTTTTGCCGCTAAAGCCGAAATTTCTTAGCTTCCACATCGAGGAGGAGACCCATCCGCTGCGCCTCATAGATCATATACGCCGCAGCGGCGTCTCGCCCGCGGTCGTGCTAAATCCGCACACTCCGCTTAGCGCGCTGGAGTTTATCTTGGGCGAGGTCGATATGGTGCTTTTAATGAGCGTCAATCCGGGCTTTGGAGGGCAGAAATTTATCCCCTCGGCGCTTGAGAAAATTAAGCAGCTGCGCGAGCTGATCGATCGCAAAGGCGCAAAATGCCTCATCGAGGTCGACGGCGGCGTAAACGGGCTGAATATCGCAGATATCGACGAAGCGGGCGCCGACGTCGTGGTAGCGGGCAACTACATATTTTCTTCAAACGACTACGCGGAGGCGATCCGTGCGCTTAAAATTTAGGCGCGGCACAGGGGTAAAATTTTGACGCATAGAATCGAAAATCTCATAAATTTACTGGCTCAAAAGAGCATAAATTATTACGATTTTATCTCAAAAGCAAGCGACATTGCCGAAATTACCGAGCTTTTCGAGCCCAAAGACCTCTCGATGTGGCGGGCGCTGGGTATAGAGATAATAAAGCTCGACAACGGCAAAATCACGCTCAAGACCCGCGAGACGGACATTTCGGATGAAATTTTTTGCTTCGTGGATATCGAGACGAACGGCGGGCTCTCAAACGGCCAGATCATCGAAATCGGCGCGATAAAAACGCGCGGCACGCAGGAGCTGGACCGCTTCGAGAGCTTCGTTTACGCGCCCGTCGTGCCCGAAAATATCACGGAGCTTACGGGGATCTGCGCGGACGATCTTGTGGGCGCGCCGCCGCTAGCTAGCGTGCTGGAGCGGTTTAGGCTGTTTTTAGGCGATAGCGTTTTTGTGGCGCACAACGTCAAATTTGACTACGGCTTCATCGACGCGAGCCTGCAAAAATGCGGCTTTGGGATGCTTTTAAATCGCAGGCTCTGCACCGTCGAGCTCGCGCGCCGCACGATCGAGGCGCAAAGATACGGGCTCGGCTCGCTAAAAGAGCTTTTAGGCGTGCAAAACGTCCACCACCGCGCATTTAGCGACGCCGTTTCCTGCTTTGAAATTTTCAAATTCGCGCTCTCGCGGCTGCCGTGGAGCGTGCAAAGCACCGAGGATCTGATACTTTTTAGCAAAACCGCAAAGAGCCTGGCGCTGCCTAAGCCGCAGATTTCGGGGCACGGCGAGGGCGAAATTTTATAAATCGCGCGCCGAATTAAGAGATGAAATTTTAGTGAAATTTCGCGCCGCCGTTTGAGAGATAAAATTTGCGCTTTTAAGCGGCGGCGCTTTAATCTGCGCAGATTGCGGTAGTATAAATTCGATCCGAGCGATTTTGGGCGGCGCAAATCGGCGCGTATGGACCTAGATTTTGAAATTTTACCCTTGCCGTAGCGATTGAATGCGCACAAATCGCGGCGGCGCAAATTTAAAGCGCTACTGCGGCGAGATGTGATTGCGAGCGAACCGAAACGGCGCGAATTTAAGCAGGCGCAGTTTTAAATCGCATTGCGATCGCACCGGATTTAAGTGCAAATGCCCGCAGCGGCGTCCTTTACGTATGTCAGCCAGGCGGATCATGCGATTCTAATTTACTCGGGCGGGTGCGGCAGCGAGCGCTCGTGGAGCCTTTTTGCTTTCGCGGCTTTGATTTTTGCGGCGATAAATTTTGCGCCCGCCCGCGGTTTTACAACCTTGCTTCGGGCGAATTTTATGAGCGCTTGCAGTCGCGTGGATGCGTCCGAAGCGTCGCGCGCTTAATTTTATTTAGCCTAGGCGCGCGAATTCGATGCTTTAAACTCTAAAATCAATAAATTTTGTCCGCGCCTGCCCGTCTTTTGCGTCCTAAAAGCGATAACCCGCATCGCCGCCGCAGATACGCTAGGCACGAGGGTTTTCTGCATTCGTCGCTTGGAATTTTGAGATTTGATTTTAGCTTGACGACCTGATCGGTACGCGCCCGTGCCGCAAATTTTAAAATGGAGCTTTATAAAATTTTTTGGCGCCTACCGCAAATGAAATTTCATAAATTTTTATCGCAAAACACAGCGCGATCGGAGCAAATTTAAACGCAAGCCCGGCTTTGTCCTAGCGGCGTACGGAGACCGCATCCGCACTAAATTTAGCGATAAGCAAATCCGCGATCTTAATAATACAAATTTACGCAGACGCAACTCTCCTCTCATCAAAGCGTCATCGGAAGGCTGACGGGCTTTGTGAGTGAGCGGAGTAATGCGCCGCCGCCATCTTTGCAAGAAGCGCGATCTTGCGATTGAGCGGTCTTTTTCGCCTCAAGACGGACATATCGCGGGCTGAAATTCGAAATAAAATTTATAAAGCGGATCGATGCTTTTAAATTTACGTTGCAAATCTCATAGGATGCGAATACGGCAGTCAAATTTTAAAATTCTGTCTGTTTTAGTCATGTCTTGAGGTTATGTATTGCGAGGGTGCGCGAGCCGCTTGATTGGAAAATGAGTTTTAGATCGCGCCTTGCGTATGTATCGTGCGCAGTAAAGTAAAATTTCATGCCGCCCGTCGCTGCACTGTCGCTCAACCGCCCCATTTCTGGAATACGCTAAAATTTCAACAAAGCTATGCTTCGGTTTTGCTCTAATGCAGAATTTGCTCACCGCGCTTTGTACTAAATGAAATTTTACCGCTCGCCCGTTAGCCGCGCACGGTAAATTCTATTTACTGCACATACGCGCCGTACCCGCTGCA
>RBWB01584489.1_pt1 | contig 10051 bp, 9 predicted proteins | sample 2014201 | NCBI WGS metagenome assembly RBWB01 (sample SAMN10133834, study PRJNA383868) | Human oral metagenome, whole genome shotgun sequencing project. | isolation source: supragingival plaque isolated from 88 juvenile twins | host: Homo sapiens | place: Australia
GGTGTGCCGCGCCGGAACTGGCAGTGTGCCGCGCCGAGCTTGACGATCTGGGGCTTCAGGCGGAGCCTTGTCGAGGCCGCAGTCACGCCTCGCGCATGGCCTTCGTCAGCGCTGGCCACGCCTCCCTGTGAGGCGCGCCAAAGGGGCGGGCGCCGAGGAAAGCCCCGGCGCGCCCGACCGTCGGATCGACCCACAGGAACGACCCCGATTGGCCGAAGTGCCCGTAGGCCGACGGCGGAAACGAGGCGTCCGTCCAATGCGGCGCCTTCGAGTCGCGGATCTCCACGCCCAAGCCCCACGCGTTGTCGGCCTGCCGCCCATACCCGGGCAGCACTCCCGAGATCCCGGGGAACTGCGGCGTGATCGCCTCGCGCCACAGCTCCGACGAGACGAGCGTGGGTGAGAGCATTTCCCGGCCGAACGCCAGAAGGTCGGCCACCGAGCCGCGGCCCGAGTGGGCCGGCGACCCCTCGCATTCGGTTGCGCTCATGCCCAGCGGAATGAGCACGGTTTCCTCCAGCCACTCGGAAAAGGGCGTGCCGGTCGCCTCCTCGACGACGTCGCCCAGCACGTCAAAGCCCCGATTCGAATACACGCGCCGCTTTCCCGGCGCGCCCAGAACCGCCCCCTCCTCGAACGGCAAACCGGAGGCATGCGCAAGAAGATGGCGCACAGTCGACCCCTCGGGCCCCGCGGGGGCATCCAAACGCAGCAGTTTCCGATCGACCGCCACGAGGGCGGCGTACCCGGCCAGCGGCTTCGTCACCGAGGCGAAAGGGAATGCCGCGTCGACGTCGCCCGAACACGCGATCGGCCCCGCAAGGTCCGTCACACCGAAAGCACACGGAAAGTCAAAATGCGCGGCAGCGGCCCGCGCGGCGGCGTCGAAGGAAGTCACCCGGCCAGTTTGCCACGGGCGGCCCTCGGTTGCCACGGGCGGATGATTGCCAGCCGTAGCCCCAGTTGCAGCGGCTGCAAAGGTGACCGAGACAATCCAAAGTTTATAGCTTGCTGTCCGCGCGACTTATAGCTTGCTGTGTCCGCGCGAAGGTATGCAGACGATTCCCTAGACCTGGGGTGCACGATAGATCCCTAGACCCGGGTTGCACGATAGATCCCTAGACCGGGGTTGCGCGATAAATCTAGTCCGGGGTAGACCATGTGAGTGAAACGCAGCGCTGTGCTTAAAAGCTCAAGCAAGAAGCAAAAGCTCGGGACCTTGACTTCTCGATCACGGAGCTGACGAATCATACTGCGGTCACCGTCGGAACAACTTCACGCGCGCTTGGAGTCACGTAGAAATTGACGACCTGACTGCTTGCAAGTTCTTCGACCAGTTCTCCGACGAGTTGGGAAAGGGGTGGTGGCGATGAGCCGCCGGTTCACTGTCACAGCCGAACGCGGGCGCACAGGGTGGTGGGTCACCGAATGCGCCGAGGTCGGCGCGGTCTCTCAGGTTCGCCGACTCGACCAAGCAAGCGACGACATCCGCGAGGCCGTCGCATACCTTGCGGGATTGCCGGAGGACGACGTCGTCATTGACGTCGTCCCCGTTCTTCCCCAAACGTATCGGGAACATGCTGCGCGGGCGAAGGAGGAACGCGAAAAATGACGAGGGCTCAGCGGCTGGAGGCTGCGCCGTCGCCCAGCGCCCGGCAGCCGCAGCGCAATCTTCCGGCGCCCGCCGCCTTTAAGAACCCGCCTCATTCAGGATCGGTCGAATCCTGGACGTCCGGTGTGAACTGTGCCCGGTAAGGGCCACGGCTGGCCGCTCAGCGGCCTAGACTTGAAGCATGGCTGACATTGCGAATTGGTTGACTGACATGGACGGCGTGCTCATTCACGAAGAGCACGCTCTGCCGGGGGCGTCCGAGTTTCTCAGCGCTTTGCGCGAGCGCGAGATCCCCTTCCTCGTTTTGACGAACAACTCGATCTTCACCCGCCGCGACCTCTCCGCGCGGCTGGCCTCATCCGGCCTCGACGTTCCCGAGCAGAACATCTGGACTTCCGCCACCGCCACGGCCACCTTCCTCGCCACGCAGTCCGACTCGCGCCGCGCCTACGTGGTGGGCGAGGCGGGGCTCACCACCGCCCTGTACGAGCACGGCTTCGTCATGACCAACGACAATCCGGATTTCGTGGTTCTCGGCGAGACCCGCACATACAGCATCGAGGCCCTCACGCAGGCCATTCGCCTCATCGGCAAAGGCGCCCGCTTCATCGCCACCAACCCGGACGTCACCGGGCCGTCCGCGGACGGGCCCATCCCGGCCACAGGCGCCGTCGCCGCGATGATAACCGCGGCCACCGGCAAGACCCCGTATTACGTGGGCAAGCCGAACCCCGTCATGCTGCGCACGGGCCTCAACCGCATCGACGCCCACTCGGAGCAGACCGCGCTGGTCGGCGATCGCATGGACACCGACATCCTTGCCGGCATGGAAGCGGGACTGCAGACCCACCTCGTCTTGACCGGGTCCACAACCCGCGAGAACATCCCCGAATTCGCCTTCCGTCCGCAATTCATCCACACGAGCATTGCCAACGTCGTCGAGTACGTGGAGAAGAGCGCGCCGGCACGGCGCGGGTGAGCCTTCGATGGGAGAGCTTCTTCCAGCGCTGTCAAGCGTCGTGGACTCGGGGGCGGTCGACGCCGGAGTTGGCCGCCCGCGCGATCCCGGCATCGAGGAGCGCGCCCTGGTCGCCGCGCTCGAGGTCTACATGGAAGTGGGCTGGTCCGGTTTCACGCTCGGGAAGGTGGCCAAGCAGGCCCGCATGGGCAAATCGGCGCTCTACCTGCGCTGGCCCACCAAAGAGGCGATGCTGGCCGACGCTTTCACGGCGTCGGACGTCTTCTTCGAATACCGTGACTACGAAAGGCCCGACGTCCCGTTTCTCGAGTACGTCCAGATGCTCGTCGAGGACAGGCTCATGCGCTACTACACGCCCACGGGGCTCGCCGTCATCCGCCTGATCCTCGAAAATCACACGGACAACGAGGAGCTTGGCACGATATGGCAGAACTCGGTGGGAAAGTCCGTGATCCACACGAGGAACATCATCCGCGACGCCATGCGAACCGGCGATTTGCGGCCGGAAACGCAGCGTGTGCAGCTCGGCGACGCCCTCGAAGGGGGGATGGCCATGCACGTCATGGCGACGCCGCACCACCTGCTGTCCGTCGGGCGGAAGAAGGTCCGGCGGTTCGCCAACGAGCTGGTGGCGGGCGTCATGGGGCCGTGGGTCACCGAGCAGGCCCTCGTGGATCTGCGCGAAAACGGATCGGAGCGATCCCACGTCCTTTTGCCGCTCATCGCCCAGGTGAAGGGCGACGACGCGTGGGAGGACGACGCGCAGGGCGTCGACGATGCGCAGGGTGACGGCTTGCAGAACGATGCGCGGGACGAGGGCTGCCGGAACGACGCGCAGGGTGACGGTTTGCAGAACGATGCGCGGGGCAGCGCCAGGCAAAAGGGCGCGCGCGACGGCGGGCAAGATATCGACGACGCGGAAGAAGCCTCCCAAAGCGCCGACGGGGAGTCTCCGGGCGGCGAGGAGGCTCCGGGCGGGACGTGACCCGCGGCCGCGGGAGCGCCGGTGTGGCTTCAGGGCCTGTTGCGCCACGGCCTCTCGCCTCTGCGCATGCTAAAGCGGCCCGCTCGCGGTGATCGCCCGTGTCGGCAGGCCGAGTCACCCCTGCGCGTACCAGCGCGGCCCCGGATCGTGACGGTGCGCGGCGATGCGAGCCAACGCGCTGCGATCCGGCTTGCCCGTCGAACCCAGGGGGATGCCGTCGAGCTCCGCCATCGTGCGCGGCACCTTGTATTTCGCCAGCCGGGTCGCGGCGAAGGCGCGCACTTCGTCGAGGTCCAGATCGGCGCCGTCTTCGGCGACGACGAAGGCCGCCGGCAGCTCGCCCCAGCGATTGTCCGGCATCCCCACCACAACGGCCTCGGCGACGGCGGGGTGGTTGCGCAGCACCGTCTCGATCTCGGCGGGATAGATGTTCTCCCCGCCGGAAATGATGAGATCCTTGGCCCGCCCCTCGACGGTGTAAAAGCCTTCGGCGTCGACGGAGACGAGGTCTCCCGTGTGGAACCATCCGTCGCCTGCGAAACCGCAGCCCTCGCCTTCCGGTTTTCCCCAGTATCCGGGGGAGACGGACGGTCCGGACACCCACAGTTCGCCGACCTCGCCGACCGAGGCCTCGGACCCGTCCTCGCGCGCCACCCGCATCTTCATCCCGGGGGCCGCCTTGCCCACCTGGGCGCAATGCTCGGCCATGTCCTTCGGCGGCGTGAGCGTGCCGCCGCCCGCGGTTTCGGTCATGCCCCACGAGTTCGCCAAGGGCACGCCTCGCGCGGTGAAAACGTCGCAGAGGTCCTTGGGGCAGCAGGCGCCGCCGACGATCGCCGTTTTCAGGCTCGAAAGGTCGCGCGAGCCGAAGTCCGGGTGCCGGGCCATGGCGTCGTACATCGTCGGGACGCCGAAGGTGCGGGTCACCCGATAGCGTTCGATCTTGGCCAGAGCGTCGCCGACGTCCCATTTGCGTTGGACCACGACGAGGCCGCCGGCCAGAAGCGTGGCGAAGGTGAAGGTGTTGAGGCCCCCGACGTGCCCGAAGGACGCGATCGCAAGGGCGACGTCGTCCGGCCCCGTGCCGAGCACCTCGGAGAAAGCCGCCCATGAGGCGAAGACGTTGCCGTAGGTGAGCTTGACGCCCTTGGCCTTGCCCGTCGAGCCGGACGTGTAGAGCAGAAGCGCGAGGGCGTCGGCCCGGATCGGGACGGCGTCGGGGACCATGCCCTCGCCTGCGCGGTAGAGCTCCGAGAGCCTCTGCCAGATGAAGTGGAGAGAATCGTCCTCCGGGGGCTCGATCGAGGGGTCGATGTCGTCGACGATCCAGAGGATCTCGGGCGAAAGGTCGAGCTCTTCGTCGAACTGCCTGGCGAAACGCGGCCCGCACAGCACGGCGGCGCATCCGGCGTCGTCGATGATCGCCTGGCATTCGACCGAGGACAGGCGGAAATTCAGCGGTAGCAGCACGGCGCCGATTCTGCTGGCCGCCAGCAAGGCGATCATGTGGATCGGGGCGTTTCGCCGGATGATGGCGATCCTGTCGCCCTGTCCGACGCCGTAGGCGGCGAGCCCGGCCGCCAGCGCGTCCGCCGCATCGAGGATCTGCGCCCGGGTGTAGCTGAAGGAGTCGACCACGATGCACGTCTTCGACGGCTCGGAGCGGGCGAGGGCGTCGAACTGCAGGATCGGCGAGACGAGCTCGCCTGGGCCCGACTCTCGCCCTGTGCCGTTCACTTGTGACTCGAAGGGGTAGGGGCCTGAGGGGCCGTCGAATTCGCAGCCGTGCGCTCTGCGGCCGCGTCGATGTGCGCTTTGAGCCCGCCCCACTTCTCACGGAAAATGCCGGGGTCCATGTCCTTCAGGTCGTCCGCGATCGCCGGCTCGAACTCCATTTGGTCGAGGATGTCGCGCTGCAAGTCCGCCCACGGCGCCTTCTCGATGAGCGTCAGGCGGCCCTCGCGCAGCTCGAAGACCGCGCGCTCGGTCACGTAAAGGACCGACTGGCCTGCGAGGGATGCCTGCTCGCCGGAGAAGGTGATCTGCTCGACGTCGCGGACGAACTTGCGCACCTTTCCCTCGGCCGCGATCCTGCAGCCGCCGTCTGTGAACTGGACGTCGAGGCCTCCCGCCGTGAAGGAGCCGGCGAACACCACGTGCTTGGCCGTGGCCGTGATGTTGATGAAGCCGCCGCAGCCTGCCACGCGGCCGTTGAATTTCGAGACGTTGACGTCCCCGCGGGCGTCCGTCTGCGCCGTTCCGAGGACCGTCAGGTCGAGGCCGCCGCCGTCGTAATAGTCGAACTGCTCGTGCATGCCGACCTGGGCGAGCACGTTGTAGGCGTGGCCGAAGTTCTTGTCGTCTGCGGGGGTTCCGCCGACGGCGCCGGCCTCGGTGGTCAGCAGCGCGTAGTCGGAGACGCCTTCCTCGGCGAGCACGATCCCGACGTCGGCCGGCACCCCCACCCCGAGGTTCATGGCCTGGCCCGGCCGGATCTCCATGGCTGCGCGGCGCGCCATGACCTTGCGAATGGTCAGCGGCAGAGGCTTGACATTCGATGCGGGGACCTTGATTTGCCCCGAGAAGGCGGGGTTGTACTGTGTGTACTCGGTCTGCATGTGGTTCTCCGGCTCGGAGACCACGATGTAGTCGATGAGGTTCCCGGGGACGCGCACGAGGTTCGGGTCGAGAGTGCCCGTCGCGACCACCGCCTTCGCCTGGGCGACGACGATCCCGCCCGAATTGTGGACGGCCTGGGCGATGGGAAGGATCTCCATCTTCAGGCCCTCGTGCTCCATCGTCAGGTTGCCCATCTCGTCGGCGTACGTGCCGCGGATGAGCCCGACGTCGATCGGGAACCCGCGATAGTACAGGTACTCCTCGCCGTCCAGCTCGATGAGCGAGACGAGGTCCTCCGTGGTGACGTCGTTGACCTTGGCGCCCTCGATGCGAGGATCGACGAAGGTGCCCAGCCCCACCTTCGTGACGACGCCGGGCCGATGGGCTGCGATCTCGCGGTAGAGGGCCGTCATGACGCCCTGCGGCAGGTTGTAGCATTCGAGCTTGTTGTCGGCGGCGAGCTGGCCCAGGGCGGGGGAGGCGGACATGATTCCGCCGATCCACCGCTTGACCAGCCCCTCGTAGGAGAGCTTGCCCAGGCCTTCGCGTTTGCCGCGCGCGCCGACGGCGGAGGAGTTGACGATCGTCAGGCCGCGAGGGCCCTGTCCGGCCAGCCATCGCTCCTCGAGGGCGGCGATGACTTCCTGGTTGACGCAGGCCAAACCGAAGCCGGAGAACGCGACCGTGTCGCCGTCTTTGATGAGCGCGGCGGCCTGCGCCGCGCTGATTGCCTTGGTCATCGTCGCTCCTTTGGTCGGTCGGCGTCGAGCGCGCAGCAGCCCGGATCCGCGTGGGAATTGCGTGATCCGCGGTGCGGCGGGCATTGTCTGCCCGTGCGAGAGAACACTACCGAGCATACTCTCGCAAATCGGACTACTTTGGTCCTATATCCTCGGTCCGCGAGATTCTTAGGCTTGTCATGTGAAACGCGGCACGCGCTCGCGAGTTTTCCGACGTTGCCGAAACTTGGTGCGCCGCGAAGGCCGAATGAAAGCGTCGCCGCGGAGCTCCAAACAGAGAAAGGTTCAATGAAGAATGGACTTCAGCCTCAGCGAAGAACAGCAACTCCTGCTGGAAAGCCTCGACGAGATCCTCGACCAGTACGCGTCCCCGGCGTACGTGGCCGAGGCGGATCGCGAGCATCGCCAGCCCGTCGAGTTCAAGCGGGCCATGCAGGAGGCGGGCTTCCTCTCCCTCGGAATTCCCGAGGAATACGGCGGCACGCCGGTGGACATGGTGACAATGTGCCTCATCGGGGAGAGGGTGGCCTCGCGCGGCCTCAACCTCGGATACGCCACTGAGATCCTCCAGGTCCTCGACATCCTCGAGTTCGGCTCGCCCGAGCAGCGCGAATCGGTCCTGGGCATTTTGCAAGACGGCGGCGTCCCCTTCGCCCTCGCCTTCACCGAGCCGCAGGCGGGATCGGACTCCTCGGCGATGAAGACGACCGCCGAGCATCGGGACGGAAAGGTGCGCTTCAACGGAACGAAGACCCTCATCACGAACGCCGTCGACACGAAGTACCTCCTGACCATGGCCGTCAACCCCGACGCCGAGGATCCGCGCCGCGCCATCTCGATGTACCTCGTTCCCACCGACGCCCCCGGCATCGAGATCTCCCCGATCTCCAAGATGTGCTGGCACACCGCGGATTCGTCTGAGATCTACTACAACGACGTCGAGGTCGACGAATCCTGCCTCGTGGGCGTCAAAGGCGAGGGCTTCAAGCAGCTCATGAAAAACTTCGAGCTGGAGCGGATCATGACGGCCACCCAGTCCCTCGGCCTGGCCGAGGCGGCCTTCAAGGACGCCGCGGAGTACGCCGCGACCCGCGTGCAGTTCGGCAAGCCGATCGGCTCGTTCCAGCTGGTGCAGGAGAAGCTGACGGACATGGCCATCAAGATCGAGAACATGAAGAACTTCATCTACCACTCGGCCTCGATGGTGGACAACGGCACGCTCGACCGCAAGCAGGCCGCGATGTGCAAGCGTTACTGCTCGATGGCCGCCTTTGAGGTGTGCGACGACGCCCTCCAGATCCACGGCGGCATCGGCGTGACCGAGGGCGTGCGGATCGAGCGGCTGTGGCGCGACGCCCGCGGGCACCGCTTCGGGGGCGGCACCGACGAGATCATGGTGCACGTCGTCGGCCGCCAGATCGTCAAAGAGCACACGAAGTAGAGCCATGTCCGCCGTCGTTTTTGCCGAGGAGGCCGCGCAGCCTGCCTCCGGCGCCGCCGGAGGGGCGGCCCTTGCGAACGAGGGCAAGGCAAAGAAATTTGTCAAGGACGTTGAGCGGGCGGGCCCCTCGTGGCGGACCGCCTCGAAATTCGGCCGGCGCGCTCTCTGCGTCGCCGAACGCGCAGTTTTCACGCTCGACGGCGAGCGCCTGACCTTGCGCGAGGTCGCGCCGGGCATCGGCCTGCAGCGCGACGTCCTCGACCAGATGGAATTCACGCCGGAGATCGACGACGATCTCAAAGAGACGGATCCGGGGGCTTTGCCGAAACCCGGGGCAGGCTCGCGAGCGTGATGGATGAGAAAGCCGCATGACGGCGGCTTCCACTTGAAAGGTTATTCAATGTCAGAAAAAGTTCGATACAACCGGTGGTTGATTCTGGCGGCGTCGTGCCTGCTGGTTTTCGCCACCGGGTGCACCTACATCTTCTCGGTGCTTAAAACGGCGCTGGAAAAGGAATTCGGCTCGGACGACGCCGTCATGGCCTATTCCGTACTCAACGCCATCTCGCCGATTCCGATGATCCTCGGAGGCTACTTCGTGGACCGCGGCAAGACCCAGCTCGTCGCGCTGGCCGGAGGCACCCTGTGGGGGCTGGGATGGCTGCTCGGCGGACTGTCCGGCTCGGGCTCGATGTTCATCCTCTGCTTCGGCGTGATCGGCGGCCTCGGCCAAGGATTCGCCTACACCGCCGCGCTCAACAACACGATGCGCTTCTTCCCGGATCGCCGCGGAATGGCCGCGGGCCTCATAACCGGCGCCAACGGCGGCGCCGCGATCGTCATGGCGCCCCTGGCCCGCTGGATTCTCGACGACCGGGGGATCGTCACCACGATGGGCGCCTTCGGCGTCGCCTTCCTCGCGGTCGCCGTCCTCGTCGCCCTCACGCTGCGCCAGGCTCCGGCGAACTACGCGCCCGAGGGCTGGACCCCTCCGGCCCCGGCGTCCGGAGGCCCGGCGGCCGAGGCGAAGAACTTCAACTGGCGGCAGATGTGCATGACCCCCATGTTCTGGCTCATCTTCGTCATCTTCGTCTGCGGCGCCTTCTCGGGCCTGCTCATCGTCGCCAACGCCTCCCCGCTCGCGCAGGGCATGTTCGGCTATTCGAAGTCCGAGGCGGCCTTCATCGTCTCCGTCTACGCCTTCGCCTCCCTGGCGGGCCGGATCTGCTTCGGAACCGTCTCCGACAAGATCGGCCGGGTTCGCACCGTGCAGATCATCTTCATCCTCGCGGCCCTCGGCCTGATTTCGCTGATCGCCGGCAAGGGCGACCACAATGTGCTGCCCCTCGTTCTCGGCATCTTCGCCGTCGGCATGGGGTACGGCGGGATCATGGGCACCATGCCGGCCCTCGTCATGAGCCAGTTCGGACCGAAGAACCAGGGGATCAACTACGGAGTCGCCTTCAGCGCCTTCGCGGTCTCCGCAATCTTCGCACCCAATCTGGGGGCCAAGATCGGCAAGAGCAACGGCGGCGACTACTCGCAGGCGCTCGTCATCGCCATCGTCGCGGCGGCGGTCGGCCTGTGCGCGGCCATCGCCTACCAGATTGTGGCTGCAAGGCTCGAACGTCGAGCCGCGGCGCAGCAATAGCCGCGGCGGGGGGGGGGGGGGGGG
>RBWB01584493.1_pt1 | contig 10049 bp, 9 predicted proteins | sample 2014201 | NCBI WGS metagenome assembly RBWB01 (sample SAMN10133834, study PRJNA383868) | Human oral metagenome, whole genome shotgun sequencing project. | isolation source: supragingival plaque isolated from 88 juvenile twins | host: Homo sapiens | place: Australia
GTAGGGCGGTGCCCCGACTCCGGAGGCGTAGGAGTCGCCCAGGGCCACGTAGGTGTTCCCCTGGGGGGCGGAGTGGGCGGGTGAGCCGCCGCCGATGGTCCAGGCCAGGGCTGCGACAGAGGCCAGGGTGCTCAGCCGGATGAGGCAGCGACGACGCCTCCGACTGGCCCGGGCTGTTTCATGCAGCGCTGTCCGGGGTGTGGGGGAAGAGGAGGAGTGGACGAGCATGCTGCCTCCGGTGAGTCTGTCGGTTGTGTGAAATGATTGAGAATCGAGAGCTTGACTGCGGATGAATGCGTGCGGGAGCAAGCCTATGCCGGTGAGAGGGCGTGTCAGGCGGTTTTCACGGAGCGGACGATGACTATCCGGTGCCGGGTGAGAATGGGGTGCGGCTCGGAGTACTGAAAGGTCAAGCGCATGCTGTGACGTTTGATGGCCTCGGCGAGCCAGGCGGGAGTCACGAGGTGAAGGGTGAGGGTGGACCAGTGCCCGGCCTGCCGCATGGTGACGGTCCGCAGTCCGGATGCCGGGTCGGCGTTCTCCGTGATGAGGCAGCCATCGGGAAGCCGCCAGGTCTCCGACAGTAATCCGTTGCCGACGACGTGCTGGGCGGAGACGATCAGCTGACCATCGGGGGGAAGGAGGTCGGCTGCGTGCTCGATGAGCTGTTCACGCTCCGTGTCCGCCGGCTCGGTGATCGTGCCGGCCGGCAGCAGAATGCTGGTGACGCCGTCAGCGAGGCCGTGGGAGGAGTCGTCTGTCCTGAGTAGCCAGTCGCGGCTCGCCGTCTCGATGGGGGAGACCTGCGCCGCGGGCGTCTGCCGGGAGGCGGGGTCCGTGCGCAGCTCGATGGCGTCCTGAGGGGAGGTGTCGATGGCGAGGGTCGCGCCCTGGGAGTCGGCGATGAGCCGGCGGAGGGTTGCCGCCTCGGCCGTGTCGGCGGCGATCAGTGCGCAGTATGAGGAGGCGCTCAGGAGCGGTTGAGGCGTGGAGGGGGTGGGGGAGTCGGTCATCGGTCACCTCCTGGGGGTGTCGCGGTGCTGCCGGGGTGCTCGTGCGGGTCGAATGCCTGGGGCTCTTTCCCTTATTTCATCGGCTTGTGTATCGCGAGGGGATCCTCCGATCGGGTCAGTGGGCCGAAGGAGGGGGGACGGCAAGGGCGGCCCTCAACCGCGCTGCGGGCAGGGTCGCCCGTTGTGAGTGCTCAACTCCAGAATGTGTGCCCATTGCCGATCAACTTCATGGGAAGCAGTGCGGCGAAGGAGGCGAAGGAGAAGGTGAACAAGACGAGGGGCCTTTCAGAAGCAGTGGTTGATGATGGCTCTAGCCTCGCCTGCTCCAGTGGGGGAATCATCGGCTCCTCGACTCAGTCGATGGGTGGAGACCTCGCCTCGAGGAAGGCTGAGGGGATACTCGGCCTCACCGGTTCGTCGGAGTCCGATGCGTCGCTCAGCTGACCAGGCCGTGCTGCATGGCGAAGACGGCGGCTCCGACCCGGTCCGGGACACCGAGCTTGGCGATGATGGCGGACACGTGCGACTTGATGGTGGCCTCGCTCAGGTTCAGCCGGTTGGCGATCTGCTTGTTGGTCAGGGCCTCGCTGATGAGTGCCAGGACCTCCAGCTCGCGGGCGGACAGGGTGACGCCGAAGGGGAGGGGGGAGGCCTCCTTTCTGCTGAAGGAGGGCGGGGTGGTGCTCCCGGAGCCGGGCGAGGTGGGTTGAAGGCGCTCGCTGAGCACTGCCGAGGACTTAGGGGTGAGGACGATGTTGCCCGCCACCGCCTGCTTGATGGCGCCGGCCAGGGCGTCGACGTCGTCCTCCTTGGCCACGAAGCCGCGGACACCGGCGGCGAAGGCCTCGTTCGAGATCGAGTCGGCGATGAGCGTGCTCAGGATGATGATGGCCAGCTCGGGGTTCTCCTCATGGAGGGTCTTCGCCAGGGTGAGGCCGTCGAGCCGGGGCATCTGGACGTCGAGGAGGACGGCCTGGACCGGCTCCGTCTCGGTGGAGTGGATCAGGTCCAGCGCCTCCTGGCCGTCCTGAGCCGTCCAGGCCACGGAGATGCCCTCCTCGGTGGAGAGCAGCTGGGCCAGGGTGCGGCGTACCAAGGGGTCGTCGTCGGCGATACCGATGCGGATCATGGCAGTTCCTCCAAGGGGGCGGGGCTCGTGGTTGGCGCGGAGGGCACGGTGGCGGAGACCATCCAGGTCATATTCTCCTCCAAGGTCTCCAGAGTGCCTCCGATAGCGGTGACGCGTTCGCGCATGCCGAGGATTCCGGCGCCGGATGAGGGCAGGTCGTGGGTCGTGGAAACCCCGTTGGTCATCACCAGGTGCACCTTGCTCTCGCTCTGGACGAGGGAGGCGGTCACCGGGCGGCGCGGGTCGCCATGACGCAGGACGTTGGCCCCCATCTCACGGCAGACCCGGGACAGGGTGGTGGCCTGGAGACGGCTGCAGGGCGCCGTGGCGGTGCACTGGAAGGTGACGGAGAACCCGGAGGCGGAGAGGTCGTCGACGATGGCCCGCACGGCGCCCTCCAGATCCGTGGTCACCGTGCCCAGTCCGCCCTCGGCGCTGTCGTCGTCGCTGTCGTTGCGGCGCAGGGCGCGCAGAATGAGGCGGAGCTCGTGGAGCGCGTCAGCGGCGGTGGCCTCGATGGCGGCGAACTCCTCGCGAGCACGGTCGGGGGAGAGCTCCTTGCTGGCGGCCAGCTTGGCCCGTAGGGCCGTCTGGGACATGGAGTAGGCGACGAGATCGTGCATCTCCCGGGCCACCTCGTTGCGGATGGCCTCCAGCTGCCCGGACACCGCGGAGACCTCGCTGCGCCAGGAGTTCACGGTGACGCGGACCAGGAGTCCTGCTGGAAGTGCAATAACGAGGTCAAACAGCATGGAAGCGAAGTACGCGCCGTCCCCGGTGGCTAGCAGCACGATGACGGGTGGGGTGAGGGCGAGGGAGGCAGCGAGCCTCAGGGGGAGAAAGCGGCCCATGAGGAAGGCGGAGACGGCGTTGGTGATGGCCAGGTCCCCGGTCTCAGCGACAGGGGCGAAGCCGAGTGCTATCCACACGATGAGGTAGCCGATCGATCCGAGGCGGGGGCGCAGGGGCGTCACCATCGTTGTCACGAGTGCCAGCACCAGGAAGACGATCCGCTCCGGAATGACCGAGTCCCGCAGAGTCAGCATGAGGATGAGGTTCGCCGTCCCGAAGACCGCCGCTACCGCGACGTACAGCCAGGGCTTGGCTGATGCGTACTGCCAGGCCTCCGAGGACAGCCATGAAAGCCGCGTTTGTCTGATGTTCCTATCAGTCTTATTCCCTCGGAGCACATATTTATTGTTGGTGGAGATAACGAAGAAATCAAGGTGGCGGAAACCTCAAAGAATGGGGTGAGGGATGGGGTGAGTGTCAGGTGTCACGAGCTCCTGCCCCAGTGCGCTCTCATCCGTCACCAGGGGCGTGAGCGCTGGGTTCTCCGCACGCCCGGCATGCCAGCCGCCCTGGCGGATCCGCTGGGGGAGTGTCGGTGTCAGGTCGGTGAAGTGGGTTGACTCCACGAGGCTCTTCCACTCCATCTCCGCGCAATTCGTCTCCGCGCAATTCGTCGTTGTAAAGGACACAGCCTGTTCTGCTGTACTGATCTTTGTCAGCCAGGTCCGAAAGGCGGTGACGTTTCCCGGGGCTCCCCACCAGGTTGCGCGGTCCGTGTCGCTGCGCAGGTGCTCGGGCCGGTCGGGACGACCAAGGGCCTCTCGCATGATCGCGAAAAGGTCCACGATCTGACATGCCTCCCGTGCGGCTGTGGCGATCGCCCCGTCCAGGGCTGAGTCGCACCCCAAGCCGCAGGCGACGATCTGCTCGGAAGGCTCGATGATCGCGCACATGATGACGCTCAGCTCCCGGCAGCGCGACGGCATCTCCAGCGTCACGAGCTCGGCTCCCCGGTCACGCAGCGGTGCGATCACCGATTGCAGCGGGCCCAGTGCTGATCGGGCCTGGGCGAGGGGAAGGCGCCGTACTCCCTGGCACAGGTACCAGCCGCGCATCGCTGCATCGCGCTCGATCAGCTCCCGCAGACCGCGGGTGCGGCAGAACTCGACGCTCGGTCCGGCCGCGGCTCCGGAGGGTCCCGCATCAGGGAAGAGCGGTGGCGGGCCGAGACGGTCCTGGGCCGCGACCGCCCAGCGCTCCACGACCTCGCCCGCAGCTCGCAGCAGAGTCTCGTCGCGGCGCTGCCCGCAGGCGCCGACGGCGTGCATGGTGAAGGGCCCCTCCTCCTGGTCGTCACCGGTGAGGAGTGCTCCAACGGACCACAGCAGACGCCTCCCGGCTCGCGGGGGCGTGACATGAAGGGTGCGGACGATTCCTGAGCCCGGCTCCAGGACGCAACGGATGTCAGGCACAGGAGCCCTCGGAGGTGCAGAGCCCGAGCAGGGTCTCGAGCTGGCCGGTGGTGAAGCGCCGCATCATGGGCAGTCGCCCGCCCCAGCGGCGTTCGATCCGACGGATGACTCGCTGCGTGCCTCCGCCGGGCAGCGGAATCGAGGTCGGTAGGCCCCACCGGCTGACGACCTCGGTGGGCTCTGCGGAGCCGAGCGGCCACAGCTCGGCCAGCACCTCCGACCTCCCCCATTCGCGGCGGCCGTTCAGCACGAGGTGGGCCCAGGGCCCCATGAGGGCGCTGAGAGCCTCGTTCTTGCGCACTCCTGCGACCATGGACAGCTCGGTGGCGATGAACCATACGGGTGAGGGGGCGCTGCCCCGGCCCTTGAGGCTCAGCCCCCGGTGCGTCATGGTCGAGGCGAAGGCGATGCGGTGGAGCAGGTCGGGGTCCGCGCCGTCGGTGAGAGCATCGAGCCCCTCTCGAAGCCGGGAGACGAGCATGCGGGCCTCCCACTCCGAGGCGGCGAGGCTCGAGGGGGTGCACACGGTGCTCACCAGCGCCCGGCTGAGTGCCTCCAGGGCGCCCTCCCTGGCCAGGGTCAGAGGCAGCGTCGTCAGGAGGTCGGGGTCGAGCCATGCGCGATCGGCCTCGAGCGCCGCCCCGACGACGAGGCTGCGGGCCCGTTCTCCGTCGAACCCGACGAGCTGATGATCGAAGCAGGCCCCGCTGCTCGACTCCGAACCGGTGCCCAGCGTGGTCGGGACCAGGGTGAGGCGGCGCCGTCGGCCGATCCCGGCCAGCGGAATGAGCCCGCACCGGTCGGCGGCCTGCTCCAGGTGGTCGACCAGCGCCGGACGCTCCGCTGTGAGGGCGGCGAGCTTGGCCAGATCCATGGTGGCGCCGCCGCCGATCGCGATCACCTCACGCGGATCGGTCCGCTCGATGGCCTGCGCGACCTCCCTGACTCCTCCGAGCCCGGTGGCGCCGTCGACCGGGATGACCGGAAGACGGGAGGGCAGCCCGGGAAGAGCATGGTCCACCACCGCTGCGTCGATGATCGCCAGCTCAGTGCGCGGAGACAGCGTGCGCGACCAGGAACCGGTGCCGAGCTCGGGTCCGGTTGGCAGCAGCAGGGACGATGTCTTCATGCGGCGACCGTTCCCCGACCCGTGAGGACCGATGAGACGGCGTCCTGGACCCGGTCCATGAGACGGTCCAGGTCGCGCGCATCGTAGACGAGGGCGGGCACCAGCTGGAAGCTGCTCGGGCCAGGCTGAACAATGGCGCCGTTGCGGCGGCACTGATCGATGATGCGGGTGATGGTCTGGCCGTCGGCATCGGGAAGCTGAACCGAGCGGAAGCAGCCCAGCCCCGTGGTGCTGGATCCGGGGATCCGCTCGGCCAGGGCGTCGAGACGCTCATCGAGCTGCCGGGCGACGGCGCGTCCACGGGACAGGACGTCCTCGTTCTCAAAGGCCTCAAGGGTGGCCAGGATGGCGGCGCAGGACGCCGGGCTGCCCGCCTGCGTCTCACCGTGCATGAACGGGGAGTCCGCCGAGTCCAGCGCCTCGGTCACCCGCGTTGCCAGAAGGATCGCGGAGGCGGCCTGGGTGCCGTTGGTCAATCCCTTGGAGGTGACGAGGATGTCGGGGCTCTCCGCCCAGGTCTCACTGGCGAACATCGGTCCTGTGCGGCCGAATCCGGTGGCGACCTCGTCGGCCACCAGGAGATAGCCGTGCCGGCGGCGACCCTCCAGGACCGTGGAGAGGAACTCGGAGCCCACGACGTGAGTGCCCGAGCCCTGTACCGGTTCAAGGACGACAGCGGCGACGCGGTCCCCCTCTCGCTCCAGCAGACGGGCGAGGTCCTGGGGGCGGCGATGGTCGATATGCCGCACGGAACGGCCATCGACCCCGTAGATCCTCTGCCCCAGGTTCTCTCCGGTCAGAGACATGGCCCCCAGAGTCGTTCCGTGGTAGGAGCCCTTGAGGGAGACGATGATCGTGCGAGTCGGCTCGCCGCAGACGACCTGGTACTGACGGACCATCTTGATGACGCTGTCCAGCGCGGCCGATCCCGACGTCGCATGGACGACTCGACGATAGTGATCGGCCCCCGCTGCGGCGAGCAGGCGGTGCCCGGTGCGTTCGGCCCAGGTGTGGGAACCGCGGAAGTGAGTGAAGTAGGAGGCCTCCAGGAGAGCGGCGTGAACCGCGTCGGCCACGCCTCGGTGCCCGTACCCCAATGGAACGTTCCATAAACCGGAGATCCCGTCGAGGCACTGGCTGCCGTCGGCGTAGGTGATCGCCGTCCCGTGGGCCCGGGTGGGCTGGGGTGAGGAGGAGAAGGTGCTCGGAGGAGTGAAGAACTCGGTGGTGACAGACATGGAAGGAAGGCCTCGTGGTGTAGTCGACTAGGGTTTGTGGGCGACCAGAAGCACCCCGGAGTGGTCCGGCATCGCCTGGTCGGGAGTGGAGTGGCGCTCCACGATCGTCAGCCCGAGCTGGGTGCAGGCCTCACTGATCCAGGACGAGGGGACCAGGTGCAGCTCGGAGACGTAGCACTCCTCGCCCCATCTGAGGATGCTGCGACGGCGGCCGCGGGCCTGATCGAGCTCTTCAGTCAGGGAGATGCCGGGCTGGATCTCGATCGTCGTCGTGTGCTCCGCGGCGATGTCGTCCGTGGAGACGATGAGCAGTCCGCCGGGGGCGAGGCTGCGCGCGGAGCACTCGAGGGCCCCGAGCCGCTGTTCGGCGTCGAGCTGAGTGATGGAGGCCGTGGGCAGGCAGACGGCCTTGAAGCGCTCCGTGAAGGAGAAGGAGCTCATGTCCGCCTCCTGCACCTCGATGCGCGCGGCCAGGTCTCCGGGAGCATCGGCGGCCGAGTCCTGCTCGGCGATACGGGAGCGCAGGACCTCAAGCATGTCGGGGCTCAGATCGGTGGCCAGGATCCGGTAGCCGGCCTGTGCCATCGGCAGTGTGACCCGACCCGAGCCGCAGGCGAGCTCGAGGATGCGCAGATCCGCCAGATCCGGGCTCAGATGGTTCTCCAGCGTCTCCAGGATCAGTGCGATCTCGGTGTCGTCGTGGGCGGACAAGGCGTGATAGCGCTGAGCCCCCAGGCCGCTGTACAGGGGGGAGAGAACCGGGCTACGCACTGTAGACCACCTCCCGTGGGCTGATGAGGCCGGCCTCGGACAGAGAGGCGACGGCGTGATAGATGGTCGACGGCGGAAGATCGAGGACGTGGGCGAGGTCGGTGTCGTTAGGTAGCGTCATGAGCGTCTCCAGGATCGTGGCCAGGGTGGTCGATACGGACAGCATTCGGCCGTTGCCGGGGATCAGGCAGCGGATTCCCGCGCGGGAGCGCACGATGATGGGTGCGTCAGCCGGTTCGACCGGGGTCTGCGGGCTCGTCTCCGACAGGCGCATGCCCAGGCCGGAGATCTCGACCGGCTCCTCCTGCAGGGTGTGCAGTGTGGTGAGTGCGTTGATGATGGTGAGGTAGCGGGGCAGCCAGGCGCGGTCGCCCCGGTCCCGCTGCGCCGGGCTGCGGTCGGTGCCGGGCAGGTGGTGGTGCACTCCGGTGGAGGACACCGTCAGGCGGGTCTGCGGCACGGTGCCGGTCCTCAGCGCGTCGGCATCCTCCAGGACCGTCATCGGGTGGATGAGCTGAGCCGGGACGCATCCGGTGGTGATGGCTGCGTCGGCGTCCTGAAGGAAGAGCTCCCACTCCTCCCGGGTGGCCAGACGGATGAGGGTCGGGCCGGCCACGGGGAGAAACGCGGCCAGGGAGTAGTCCATGACCGCGATCTCCATGGCTCCGTCGATGACCAGCAGCTCGCAGTCCCGGGTCAGGTCTCCTTCCCGGACGACGATCTCGTGGCCGGCGGCGGGTGCGGAGATGGGCTGCGGGGTGATGACCAGTGCCGACGGCGGCAGCTCGGAGGGGGTGTAGCGGGCGCCGTCGTCGAGCCAGACGGCGGCCCGATCACCTCGGGCGCCGACCAGGTAACGCCGAAGATCGGCCATCGCCTGAGAGGCGCGCTTGGGGGTCATCAGTCCTCCTCGTCGTCGGAGTATAGGCTTCCTCCGGGAAGCACTGGCCCGAGCTGGTGGCGGATGACGCGTGCGAGCGGCTGGTACACCTTCTGAGAGGTGATCCTGCCGGTCGTCCCCGGGGTGAGCTCCACGTCCGACTCGACGACCAGGCAGGTCCCGGGCGGCATCTGTGCGTCGGAGAGCAGGGGCGAGACGGCCCGGAGCGGGACCGTGCAGTTCTCGGTGGCGACGACGGTCCCCTGCCCGAGGGCGGGGCCCGTCAGGAGCCCTGAGCGGTGGAAGGAGACCTTCGTTCCGGTCGTCACCGGGGCCGAGCCCGCGGCGTCCCCGGTCAGAGCGACCGCGCGGTGGCTACCGGTGGCCTGGAACCCCAGGGAGGTGGTGGTGCCGATCGGGGTGAGCAGGACCAGAACGGCTGCGGAGAAGCCGGTCACGAACAGTCGGATCTGCTGGGTGCGCTTCAAGCCGCGCAGCCCGTGGATCATCTTGACCAGGGCGTTCATGAGGCAGAACCCGATGAGCATGCTCAGCATGATTCGGCCTCCGGCGCCACCGCGAAGCAGGTTCGGCGCGATCGCCGTGACGGCGGTCCAGACGATGACCAGGGGCGTGACCAGGCAACCCACCCCGAACAGCGCGACCCACAGGGGCTCGTGCGGCTCCGGGATGCCGGCGACCCGATTGCGCAGCGCCTGGATGGAGCGCTGCCTGAGACCGGACTGGTTGGTGAACCCGACCAGGGCCACGTAGCCGTCCAGACGGAGGAACGGAATGAGGTTGCTCAGCGCCACGAGGTAGGTGCTGGCCCCGTACCAGGTGAGGAAGGCGTGCTCCCCACCCAGCAGGAGGTTCGCGATCAGGGCGGTGGCCCCGATGCTCGTCTGGATGACGATGCCGGCGAAGGCGACCGCAACCCTGTCCTTACGGGGAAGCAACCACGCCTCGGTGACGTCGCAGAAGGCCGCCGGGGAGAAGTAGAACAGCATGATCCCCATGCGGTGAGGCATGCCGCCGCAGGCGGTGAGGGTCAGTCCATGAGCGAGCTCATGAATGGCGGTTGTCAGGGTGAGGGCCAGCAGCAGAGCGCCGTAGGTGCCCAGCGTCAGCGGCTGGAACAAGGTGCTGTTCGGGTTCCCGGCGAGGGAGAGCAGCGCGGGGATCCCCAGGATCGCGATGACCAGCGGGACCCAGCGCAGGAAGGTCTTCCTCAACGCCTTCACGACCGGGGCCGCCTTGATGAAGAAGGCCTCAGGGCGGTTGAAGCAGAGCTTGAGGATGAGCGGTCCGTCGTTGTCGACGCTCCACAGCGGCTTCTGCTCCGTGGAGTCCATCTCGTAATCGGCCACGACCAGGCCGTACTTGCTGACGGCGTCGAGAGCGTGATCGACATCGGAGGGCTGCCACTGCGGTGGCATCTGCTCCAGAAGATCCGTCTTGGTCAGTGGCCCCTTGGTCTTGAGGGTCACCAGCAGCTCGCCGAGCTGTTCGCCGACTCCGAGGAGCTTGTTGTCTGGGGTGCGAACCGCCCACCCGTCTCCGGCCTGAGGGCGGACGACGGCGACGTCTCGGTGCAGCCGGAGAGCTCCTCGGGGGCGAGAGAG
>RBWB01584498.1_pt1 | contig 10042 bp, 3 predicted proteins | sample 2014201 | NCBI WGS metagenome assembly RBWB01 (sample SAMN10133834, study PRJNA383868) | Human oral metagenome, whole genome shotgun sequencing project. | isolation source: supragingival plaque isolated from 88 juvenile twins | host: Homo sapiens | place: Australia
TGAGCCTGATGACGGAGCAGGGGAGGGTGGTACAGCGGAGGATAAACCAGTTGAGGATAATCCAAACACTGAAGAGCCTGTTAATGCAGTCCCCGCCCCTGAAGGTGCAGACGAGAATGACCCCGCTAACGCGCCTGACCCTGATAACGTAGAGGGCAATATCCCCGCTGACGACAATGGAGAGCCTGACGTGAACATTGACCCTGATGTTAAGTTGTTACAAGATGTGCTTGATACACAAGTTGACTTCCAAGCCATCATGAATGACCCGACCGACGAGAATATGGAGTATCTCGAAAAGCTGGAAGCGGCGATAGATAAGCTGAAAGATGTGGAAGAGCATAAGGAGCTTGTCGAAAAGGTAAACGAATACATCTTGGCGCAAACCGTTGAATCTGCCAAAGCAGCACAGGAACAGATGGGCGGTAATAAGTAACAGGATAGACGGTAAAACGTAATAGTGTATTAACCGAATAGATAGGCGTATGTAATGACAAAAACATACGCCTATTTTTGAATCAAGGAACAATGCAAATGTCAAGCAATACAGTAAAAGAAAAAATCATGTCAGATGGGAATGCTGCAAGATGGTTAAAGTAGCTTATAGCCCGTCAAAACGCGCCTGTAACGCCCGAACGGTTACGGGTTGATACCATGAGTAAGGTAAGGGATGTGCGTTGGAATGGACGCGCCTATGACGCAGGAAACGGGGTGCGTGATAATTCATTGCCCGTATCATCGGCGGCAATAATTGCGGATGGCGTGGTTGACCCGTTGGCTAAGAGATACCCTAATGGGTCGGACGAGCGGATGGCGTGGGAGATTCAATCACGCATATTGCGCGGCGTGTCCAATAAACAGCAATGGGTATTTGAAGGCTTGAAGTATTCGGACGAGCGCAAAGAGATGACCGCGCTTGTTGACAGGATGATAGAACGCAGCCCTATAAGTCTTGATGGCGTGGATGAAGAGGGGCGAAGACGGATAGACGCATTGAGGGGCGCGATTGAGCGAGAACGGGAAAGCCTGAAGCGGCTGCACGATAAGAAATTCACGCTTGTGAATGTCGTCGTAAACCATGAAGGCTATTTAGACACATTGCCCGATGATATGCGTGATGCGGCAAATAGGTATGTTGATACCATTGGGGCGATAGAGTTGAACCAAGAGGCGACAGACGAACGAGCCGCCCGCATGGAAGAGGCAAAGAACGATGACCGCTTTGTGTTTGTGCGTGATAAGGCGTTCAAGGCTTCCCGTTCGCCGCTATACAATGCGATTTTCAATCTTGGTGTGTTCCGTAAGGGCTTTAAGTGCGTTATGGGCGGGGCGATTTACCTGAAGCCCTATTCCCTGATGGTGGTTGCGTTTGACTGTTCGGGCTATAAGGTCGGTCGTCGGACGGCGGATGTGTATGTTGTAATGTCGTTCCGCGTGGACGGCTTGGATGTGTCGGAATCAACGTCAATGGACGCGGCAATAGACAAAGGAAGCGAGTTTAAGCTGATTAAGGTTGTTGATTCGCTGAGCGGCGGTGTAGAATCCGCCCTAGCGATGTACGCCCTAGATTTTGAAAAGCAAAATCCAATCTAAACCAAAAGGAATTTAATCATGAGATACGAAGCACTAACGCCGTTCGGTTCGGTATTTTTCAATTATGACGATGAATTTAATTGCACGGTTCACACGAACAATCCCGATGCAAACTTTTTCATCGAGCAGGCAATGAGCGGGGTTGTTCTTTCCGATGGTCGCCGCCCGTCATATCCGCCTACATATTCCGAAATTACAAGCAAGGAAATGAAAACACAATGCTTTGTTCAATTCTTCCCGATTGATGTGTTTGAAGGGGACGAAGAACAGGAAGATACCGCTTCTTAAAATCCCAATATGAGTTAAAATATAGCCCGTGAAGCCCGTATTTCACGGGCTTTCTTTTTAACCATAGGATTCAAAAATGAACGCAATCAAAGCAGCGCGATACATGGCGGAATACTGGAAATATTACGCCGAAAAGAAAGGCATTAAAGCCTTACTCGCATTAAATAAAGCGTTGGATATTTTGGGCTTGAAAGACAAGCCGAAAGAATCAATCGCCCCTGTTGCTGAAGAGCCTGCCGCCGATACGGTAAGCGAACAGCGCAACGGTCATTTATACGCCTTCGATGCAACACGAACCAAGACGCAACGTCAGCGCGATAATGACGCAGCTATTGCCCTTATCCGTAAAGTGGATAGCGGCGAGATTGGCGCGGATAGCCTGACAAGCGCGGATAAGGCATTGCTTGCCAAGTATTCAGGCAACGGCGGCGGCATTAAGGGCGCCGCCGGCAAAGTCGGTTCAGCGCATGAATACTACACGCCTAAAGATGTCGCAGCCGAAATGTGGGCGGCGTTGGAAGGCATGGGATTCAGTGGCGGGCGCGTATTAGACCCGTGCAGCGGTTCGGGCGTGTTTGGTGCTACAAGCCCCGCTAATACTCTTGTCGATAACGTTGAACTTGACTACACCAGCGCGAAGGTAAACGAACTGGTAAACGGCAAGGCTGGCTATACGGTCGCTAATATGCCGTTTGAAGCGTATGCCGCGCGAACCGATGACAACGTTTTCGATGCCGTGTGTACTAATGTCCCATTTGCGCCGAAAGCAAACCGCGCCTTTAAGAACGATGACAAGAAGTATCAGAATGCAACCTTGCACGGATATTTCATCCTTCGCGCGTTGGATAAGCTGAAGTATGGCGGCTTGGCGGCGTTTATTGTTCCGACCGCCGTGTTAGAGGGTAAAGGCAAGGACGCTAAATTGCGCTTGGCTACGGCGTTTAAGGCTGAGTTTCTTGGCGCGTATCGCCTGCCTAACAAAGTCTTTGAATTGGGCGCAACGGGCGCGGATGTCGCAACGGATATTATCTTCTTCCGCAAATACAGCAAGGAGGCAACCGAGCGCATCGAGGAACTGCAAGCAAGCAACCCCGCCATCCTGACAGAGGCTAACGTGTTGCGCGAAGACTTCCTGAAAGGTCGTTGGTTCAAACTGGCTGAGCATAAGAAATTCATCTTTGGCGAAGAGCGTCAAGTGGAAGACCAACGTTGGGGCGGAATCGTAACCAAAGTTATCAATGAGCAATCTATCAGCAATATCGCAAAAGGTATCAAACCGTTCGGCGCGAGCGCGATTAATTGGGAATTGCTGGAAGCCGCCGAAAGTTCGCCCATTGTTTACACCGACGGCGATATTATCAATCAGAATGGGCAGACCTTTGAATACCGTGATGGCGAGTTTGTCCCCGTCGCCGTATCGTCCAACGAAGCCGAAAGCGAGGCTAACGATGTTGTCGATAAACTCGAAACGCCTTACCGCGCCTTCATGAATGGCATAACCTACGACCGCGCCGCCGCCGCCCTAGCCTACCTGAAAGAAACTGACAATATGTTCGGCATTCCGCAATGGGCTAATGATGCCGTTGCGTCTGTTGCTGGTGTGCCTGAGAACAAGCAGGCGAAACAATGGCGTTTGATTCTGACCGCGCTGTCAGTGAAAACCCTGTTGGAAGAAAACAGCGGCGAGCCGTTCGATTACCTGAACGCTTACCCTGAATTGTCTGAAGCCATGAAAGAACGCGCCGCCGCCGATAAGTCCCTGTCAGCGGATTTGCGTAACGTCATTGCGGCGATGAAGGCGCATTACAGCAAGAAAGACGGTTATTCACTCGTATGGCAAGGTAAAAACCAAGCCGCCGAAAAAGAGTTTACGACCGAGCAGCGCGTGGAAGCCCTGAAGTACAAAACAAACAGCCTTGTCATGGGCTTGGATGAAATGAAAGAGATTGCCCCGTCTTTTGATGTCCTGACTAATGACGATTATGTTTGTTCCGCTGACGGCAATATCATCATGCGAGCCGATGACTACTTTACGGGTAACGTCGCCGCCGGCATGCGTGATTTGGATGCGCGTATTGCAAACGCCGCGAACGATGATATCCGCGCCAAACTGTCCCGTATGAAAGCGACAGCGATGGAGCGCGTTACCGTCCGCGATGTAAGTAAACTTCAGTTTGACTTGCGTTCCCCATTCATCACGCTACAAGAAAAGGCGTTTTGGATTGAGAACATGACCTTGCAGCCTAAGCCTTCCGTTACCATCATTGACGGAGAATTGAAGATTGAGCATAACGGCGGCAATGACAAAAACGAAACAACGTCTAAACACAAATTGCTGAACCGCATCGGGATGTATATCCGCAACGGACAGCTTTCACTTGGCGGCGATTCCATCAAACTGTATAAGGCTGATGGTAAACAGATGAACGACCAAGAAAAAGGCGTTTTCGGGCGTGAATTTCTTTTTGAACTGAATACCCGCTTTGATATTTGGGTACGTTCTAACCAAGCCATCCAAGACCGCCTAGAGAAAGCCGCAAACGACCCTGAAAGCCTTTACTTTGACCGCGTGGAAGATAATGCCCCGCTGTCAATCGAAGGCATGAATAACGACGATTGGAAGTTGCACGGCTATCAAGCGTCATGGGTACGTCAGCAGGCGCGTGAATTTGGCGGCATTAACGCCTATGGTGTCGGCTTGGGTAAAGCGCAACCGCTGACCGCCAAAGTATTGACCCCTGAAGGCTGGAAACTGATGGGCGATTTGAAAGTGGGCGATTTGGTCGTGGCGCATGACGGTACGTTCACGCCGATTACTGCCATCTACCCGCAGGGCAAGAAAGAGATTTTCGAGGTCGTCTTTAGCGATGGCGCGAAGACCGAATGTTGCGACGAGCATCTATGGCTGACACAGACCAAGACCGACCGCAGCCGCTATCAGTATCAAAAATCAGTCGGACACACTGTTCCGAAATTCGGCGGCACTGTTAAGCAGTTGTCTGAGATTCGTCAAACCCTGATTAAAGGCAAGCGAACCAAAAACCATAAAATCCCGATGGTGGGCATGATTGACCTGCCCGCGCGTGAACTGCCCATCCATCCGTATCTGTTCGGCGTGATTCTTGGCGATGGCTGCTTATCCGATGACGGGGCGGTCGTAACAACGCCTGAAGCGTATATCGTCAACCGTATGAATCAAATCGTATTTGACGAATACAAGGGCGATGTAACCGTTAACGCGATGAAGTGTAAAGGTCGTTGCGCGTCCTACCGCCTGAGCAAACGACAAGGCATTAAACAGAATCCGCTGCTTACCCGTTTGCGTGATTACGGCTTGATGGGCGTGGTATCAGACGAGAAATTCATCCCCAAAGAATACCTGACCGCCTCTTACGAGCAGCGGCTTGACCTGTTGCATGGCTTGATGGATACCGACGGCTACGTCAGCAAAGACGGCTACACGGTGCAATTCTATTCAACGTCCGATAACTTGGCTGATTCCGTGATTGAGTTGGTGCAAAGTTTCGGCGGTAACGCTTGGAAGAAAGTCAAAAAGGCTAATTACAAGAAAAACGGTATCGTCGTAGATTGTAAAGATTGTTGGGTGGTTACTATCCGAATGCCCGCTGAAATTAGTCCTTTCAGCCTGCCGCGCAAAGCCGACCGCGTGAAACCTAAGTCCAAGTATCAGCCTTACCGCTACATCGTCGCCGTGAACAGCGTGGGCGAGAAAGAGGCGCAATGTATTCAGATTGCGCATGAAGACCATCTGTATATCACTGACGACTATATCGTTACGCATAACACGTTCAGCGCGTTATCGGCGGTGCAGTATGCCCATTCTGTCGGTACGAAGAAAAAAACCCTGTTCGTATTGCCTAAGAACGTCTTTTCTAACTGGCATAAAGAGATTAACGGCAACGAAAACCGAGCAGGCTGCTACACGCGCGAAACCGCATCCCGCTGCTTATGGGTTGGCGTGGACTTTGACAAAGGCTTTAACTACAAGTCCAGCAACAACGCCCGCGATTTGAATCGCATCTTAGAGAATCAGCACGACAAAGTGTTTATGACCTATGAGACCTTCAAATCTATCCCAATGACTGAAGAAACGGTCGAGCAGTATTTGGCGAATATGCGTAAATCAGACAAAGCGTTCGCCGAAAACGAACTGAAGGCGATGGATGAAAAATCTGAAGCGCGTTTGGCTGACTTGGTTGCCCTGTTTACGACCCGCGATAAGAACGAAGCAAGCCCCAAATTCGAGATGATGGGATTCGATAGCATCGTCATTGACGAAGCCCACGCGATGAAGAACGGTAAGCAAGTGTTCGAGTTTGGCGCAAACACGCGCGGCTTAGGCAATATTAGCAGTCCTTCGGCTTTGGCGTTAGATACGCTTGCTAAAACTTGGTACATTCGAGGCAAAAACGACACGCGTAATGATGGCGTATTAGCCCTGACCGCAACCCCAATCACAAACAGCCCGCTTGAGATTTACACGATGCTGACCCTTGCCAAAGGCGAAGACTTCGTTAAGAGCCAAATTTTAGGCGTGGACGGCGCGGATGGTTTCATGAAGGCGGTATGTCGCATCGAAAACGTGGAAGACGTGAACATTGAAGGCAAGTATGTCGGTACTGATATGCTGGTCGGCTTGAATAACGTCGAACTGTTGCGCGGCGTATTGCGCGGCGCGGCTGAGATTAAAAACGCGAAAGATGTTGCGCTAGCAGCGTTCGTCCCTGACGGCGCGGAAGAAAAAGTATCAATCCAATGCCCTGACGACCTGAAGGCGCAATTAGACCTGCAAATCAAAGACTACAATTTCGCACGTCAGTTTGTGAAAGAAAACTTCCCGATTACCTACGGCGAAGAAGAGATTAACAGCTACGAGCGAGCCGTAGAGGTTTCTGTCGCAATCTCTCAACGTTACGGGCAGCCTATCCAACAAGTCGGACAGCCGTTTAGTCTGATTCACAAAATGAATGTCATGCTGACCGACCCTGAGCTTTACGACGGCGGCACATTCTACAAGTTTGATGATGATGCCCGCGCGAACGTTGAGAAGGCTGTCGAGGACTTCAATAAGAAGGCGTACAAAGAGAAGGTTACGCGCCTGAGCAAATACACCGACCGCGCGAACGTTGTCAAAGAGCTTATCAAGAAAGACGAGGACGGCAATATCCGCAGCATCGAATACACCGTCAAAATCACGGCTGAGATTGACGATGTAGAAAATCGTGTGGTTATTGACAGTACAGACTTTGGCACTATTGCCAAGTTTGAAGATTTGCTGGATAAACACCAAGCCGATGTTGACGTGAATGGAACGGTTAAGTTTGCCGCCCTGATTGCCAACATGAAGAACGAAAACGCGCACATCCGCGCGGACGCGAAACAAGCGGCTAAGGGATACGCGAAACAAATCGTCTTCAATGAGCATCTTGGTTCTCACTTCAAAATGCGCCGCCTGATTGCCAAAGGCGTGGGCATTCCTGCAAGTAAGATTCAATTCATTTCAGGCGCGGCGGAAACCGCCGATGCGAAGAAATACGATATTCTCGAAACCCAAAACGGCTTTAACGCGGCGGGCGAAGAGAATAAATATTGCGTCATCATTGCGAACGAAAAAGCTGAAGTGGGCATTAACCTACAAATCGGCTGTCAGGCTATCCATCACGTTAACATCCGATGGACACCCGATAGCATCACGCAGCGAAACGGACGCGGGCAACGTCAAGGCAACATTACAGGCAAAGTGAACATCTACTACTACGAAGCAGACGGCACTTTTGATATGTATCGCCGCAGCCTTGTAAACAGCAAAGCAAGCTGGATTGACAGCCTTATGAGCGGCGATTCAACAAGCGTGGATATGTCAAACATGACTAATGAGCAGCTTGCCCAAGTGATTGACACCATGAGCAACGGCGGCGATTTGGAAAGTTTGATGAAAGCCAAAGACGAAGCCGAAAAAGCCGCCCGCATCAAGCAGCACAAAGCCCGTCAAGTCCTTGCCATCAAAAACATCAAGGGCGCGATGCGCTGGTTAGACCGCAACCAATCAGCCGCTGGATACTTGGAAAACGAAGGCAGCAAACTGATAGAGCAGTTGAAACGTTTTATCACTCAAGGCAAAAAGGTACTGAAATGCTTTGAAACAGGCGCAAGCCCTAAATCGTTCGGCAACAACCTGAACAACCTTAAAGGGCTGGCAGGCTTGGTTAACGAATCCATCGGACGCTTGAAAGGCGCGTTTTCAGACCAAGCAAACCATTTTGATTTTATTGATGTGGAATCGAAATATTCCGAATACTTGGCTATCTATTCAGACGGAAAAGAGGCAGAGGGTAAAATCGCAGTCAGAAACGCCATTGATGAATGGGTAAAAACCGCATCGTCTTACTTTGATGTCATGGATACTTTTTTAGGCAAACAAATGAAGGTCGAAGGCTTGAGCCTTGCTGAAAAATCCTTTGCCGCCGAACGTAAGATGTATGAAGACCAAGTTAACGGAGCGCGGAAACAGTTGGAGGCTATGGCAGCTAACGATAAAGACGGCTACGGTTACGGACAGAAAGCCATTGAGACCGCAATCAATGAAGAGATGTTCGATGTTGATGGGGATATGATGGTTGTCGGTATGCCTGTTATTGTTGATAACAGCAAAATGGGCTTTATCACGCTGATTCAGTCAATCGGCTGGGGCAGCGATAAAGGCAAGCATACAGTTAGAGTTATGCAGTCGGATTTACAGGATGACGGCAAATATAAGCTAAATTCCGTAACCTACACCGCCGAAAAAACCAAAAACATCCGTTACCTGAACAGCCCCGATGCTGAAGATGCGGTACTCGAAGATTTGGCGAAAGCTGTAATTGATATGGGCGAAGACAATTACTTGTCCGAGCAGGTTTTAAACAAATTCCCGCGCGTTCGTGAGTTCTTCCCCGAAAGTTACCAATCCCCGATTTACTTTGATTTAAGTCAAAACACGCTTAAATCGCCTTTGTTCCCGCTGGTTATCAGCGATGCGTCAGGTATTGAGGTACTGGAGCGCATGAAGGCAAAACAAGACGAGTTAATCGGCGAAGTAACCTACGTCAATTCTTCAACGTTGCGATTTGAGCGCGGGGAGGAATATATCGGTAACAATTCCTTCGGGCGTGAAGCATTGCTGAATATCCTGATTGAGAACGGCATGGAATTGCCTAACGGCATTCCAAGCGGCTTACTGGATTCAGCGTTCCATCAATACGGACTTTCTACCCGCCTTCATGTCAGCAACATCTTCGATGCCTACATGAAGAATGCAAGCGACTTTAACGACGACCATGTTTATCAAGCCGCTAAGGTGCTATACGAGCAGAAGATGAAAGAGCGCGTATTGTTGAGCGATGGCAAATCTAAAATCGTAGGATTGAATGAAAAACAAGCCGCCGTCATGGGTTTGCTGATGGCTATCGCTGAAGTCGTAAACAATATCGGCGTGAAAGATGCTAACTTTAACCCTAACCTTAAAGCCGTAGGGATGGACACGAGCAATGTCTATCTTGAGACGCTAGGAGGAAGCCGTTACAGGGTTGAATCTGTAAGCGGTATGGTTAGCCGCCTGAAAGAACGCTGGAGCGAAGAAACAAAAGTCAAGGTCGGCGGATATGTGAATCTGGTCGGTAATACCTACCCACTTAATCAGAAAGTGGGCATTAAACAGGTTTGCATAGACAAAGGCTTTGAGTATGGCTTCAGTGGCGACGGTCGTAAAATCGGCGGCAAGATTGATTACGATAAAATCAGGGGCGTGGAGTTTGCGCCGAAAAGCTGGGTTATCGAAACAGCCGCATGGGAGTACATCAAGTCCATAGCATCGCCTGAGTTGCTGGAGGGCGTGCAAGCAATAGAGCTTTAAACCGCTTCATGGCTAAAGAAAAGACGGCTATAATAAGCCGTCTTTTTATTTCCCTTTTTGGAGTATCAATCATGGCAGAATACCTGCACAAGTACGACCGCGAAGACCTTGACGCGGAATACCAACAGAAAAGCGCAAACGTTCAGGCGACACGCGGGGAACGAAACTTCGAGGCATTTGCCGCTAAGGTGCTATACGAGCGCGTAACCGACCATCCGATACGCCATCTTGAATTTGGCGTTTATTGGT
>RBWB01584504.1_pt1 | contig 10035 bp, 6 predicted proteins | sample 2014201 | NCBI WGS metagenome assembly RBWB01 (sample SAMN10133834, study PRJNA383868) | Human oral metagenome, whole genome shotgun sequencing project. | isolation source: supragingival plaque isolated from 88 juvenile twins | host: Homo sapiens | place: Australia
CCTATACTTGATATAATATTAATTAGCATACATGTATTGGTTGAGAATGTTTTCCCTATGGCAACTAAGTGTTCCGCCAAAATAGCGTCTGTTAGTATGGGAATGTAGAATGTAGAAAACTCTTTTCTTGGGAATCTTTCAAAAGCAGACATTATTTTCTCCAAATCCTCCTCATTATATGATTTCCAAAGGTATAATTTATCCCTTAAGTCTTCTAATATCTTTATTTTCTGTTGCATAAAAGTTACTTTTTGATTGATGTAATCATTCAAAATATTCATCAAATTCACTCATATTTCTCTGTATTTAAAAGAGGAACGCCGATAATAGAAAGGATTATCGGCGTTGTAGATTATTAGTCATTAATCACTGGTCATTAGTCACTAGTTACTAACTAAGGAAATCAATGATATCGCTAGCAATCATCGTGTTCTTTTTGGTATTTCTTACGTAGGTATCGGCGGCTTTTCCATGGATATAAACTCCCACAATAGCAGCATTGAGTGGGGTATAGCCCTGAGATAAAAGCCCAGTGATGACCCCAGTAAGTACATCACCACTACCAGCGGTAGCAAGGGCAGGATTTCCTGTGGAGTTTACCCAGAAGTGATCCCCATCAGTAATCATGGTGAAAGCACCCTTGAGCACTAAGATAACCTTGTGTTTCTTGGCAAACTCTTTGGCTTTTGCCTGGCGGTCAAGGTCGTCCGACCATTTGCCGATGAGGCGTTCCAATTCCTTAGGGTGAGGGGTAAGAATGGTATTCTTAGGCAAGGCACGCAGGAGGTCTTCACTGGAGGCGACAAGATTGAGCGCGTCGGCATCAATAACGAAGGGAACGGTAGGGAAATTCCTAAGCAAAGCAGCCAAGGTACCTTGCGCATAGGCAGAAGTCCCCATGCCTATCCCTATTCCGATGGCACTGGGCGAGAAAGGAATATCGGTAGGAGCGAGTTCCTCTTCCTGAGAGGCGGTCAGTACCATAGCCTCGGGAAGGGCTGTTTGTGCGATTTGGTAGCCACACTTAGGTAAGAGTAAGGTAAGCAAGCCAGCTCCACTGCGTAGGGTGGCCTTTCCACTGAGGATAGCCGCCCCTATTTTGCCATAGCTTCCCCCTACGATAAGGGCATGGCCATAGGTACCTTTGTTGGTAAAGCGGTGACGTGTACGTAGTAGCCGCTTGATTTCTTTCTCAGTAGTATAGTCGTATTCGGTATTGGTTTCCTTGAGATAGTCGAAGGAGAGAGGTAGTGGGAGCACTTCCCAGTAGGGGATATATCGTCCTGTTTGGGGAAGTAGGAAGGGGAGCTTGGGAGCGAAGAAGGTCAGTACCACATGAGGGGTTACAAAGACATCCTTCTCATGTCTGTCCTCCCCTAAGTACATGCCCGAAGGAACATCTATACTGATGATAAGGCCTTTCTGTCGGTTGATTTCCTCAAGAACGCGCTGTACCCAAGGGGACACGCGGCGGGAGAGGCCTACGCCGAAGACCGCATCTATGGTAATAGTCTGGGAGCCATTGTATTTGTTGGCTACAAAATCCTCAAAGCCCTTGGCAGGTTTTCCTTTCACAGCAGCAAAGGTTTTTTCATTAGCTTGTAGGTAGTCTTCGGAGGTTTCAGGCTGGGAAACAGAGGAAATCTCCACCTGAGGGAAACCTTCTTTGAGTAGGTTTAAGTTTTTGGTAAAATCTTCTGTGTGAACTTCGCTAAAGGGGACAAGGGTTACTTTTACTTTTTTACCAGCCTGAGCCAGTAGGCGAGCTAAGGCGAGTCCATCGCCTCCGTTGTTGCCTACTCCAGCATAGATATGATAAGGGTTGTCATTAGGAAGATTTTTTTTGATCCAGGCCATAAGGTTATTGGCCGCTCTTTCCATGTGATCCCAAGAGGTAATCTGTTGTTCTCGAATAGTTTGCTCATCTGCTGTGCGCATTTGCTCATTAGTAAGTATTTTCATAGGTGAATTATTTAAGAATTAGTAAAATAATTTAGGTATTTCATGATAAATAGTCGATGTTTCTAAAATAGTATAAGATAGCTTCCTTCAGTAGGGTGTGTTGTTCTTTTTCAGATAGGGATAAGTGATCTTTGGTTCTCCTATAAAAAGGCCAACCTTCCTTATCTCTGTACTCAAAAAAATAGTATCCGAAAGGAGCCAATACGCAGCAGGTGGCTATGTGTATAAGGTTGATCTTGTCCTCCTTTGAAAAAGTCTCATGAGGCTTACCAAGCTCCTGAATTCCTATCAAATAAAGGACTTTGTCTATATCCAACTGCATAGGCAGGGAGAAATCTTTCTTGAGCTTTTGCACCAAAGTCTCCCACTGCTCATTGAGTGTTTTTTCAGTTGTCACAAGGTTGTTCTAAGGGAGAGCAAATATACTAAATTTTATGCAATAAAGAGATATGAACAGTTTTTATTATTTTGTTAAAAACTTTTATTTACTGACAATCAATATGTTGTGAAATAATGTGAAATTATTTTTTATATTCTATTGGTATAATCAACTTTTTTTACTACCTTTGTAGTTCAGATTATAAATAGAAAATCCGATTAGAAGATGAAAAAAATCGTTACAAGTATAGCTATTATTAGTTTGCTCGCCGCCTGTGGTGAGAAATCTGCTGAAAAATCTGATTATGCAGTCATTTCAGGAAAGGTGTTCTCTGTAGAATCTCAAGGGGAACCTCAAAAATTACTTCTGTTACAAAATGATGAGGTAGTGAAGGAAATTCCAGTGCTTCAGGATGGAACTTTCCGCGATACCATACGAGAAATAGGAGATAATCACTTCTATTATCTTGTAGAAAATCCTGCGATACAGACCCCTCTTTATTTGGCTAAGGGTGCCAATATCGAACTTACGCTCAATGAAGAGCTGAGCAAAACCATTGTAGCAGGTACTGAAACCAAGCAGACTCAGTATCTGATAGAGCGTAACGCCTTTATTGCAGATAAGATCAATGGAGCAGACTCCAATCTCTTTGGACAAAAACCTCAAGAGTTCAAGGAGAATGTAAAATCCTATTTTGCTGAACTTGAAAATAAGTTGAAAGCCTATGGCTTCGACCAAGAGTTTGTTGATAACCAAAAGAAATGGACTAAGTATAAATTCGTAGAGTACCTAACCATATACCCTACTTATCATATGTATACCTCAGGCAATGAGGCCATCTTGCCCGATGATTTCTACGCAGAAAGAGAAGGTATTGACTATGATAATGCACAAGAATTCAAAACAGTAGATACCTATCGCGATTTAGTGCGTACTAAGTACTATACCATCATTAAAAATCCGAATGATGCTCAAAATATAAATCAGTTCATCTCGGAGGTAAATGCTCTTAAATCAGATAATATTCGTGCTGATTTGGCCAGAGAGTTACTTAGCCTTATTGCACCAGGCAATCCATTGAACAAGGAAGTATATGACTTTGTTAGTAAGAACTTAATAGATGAAAAGCTTAAAGAAAAAGCCAAAAAAACGTATGAAACAGCCCTTAAGCTCTCTGTAGGGAATCCTTCTCCTAAGTTCTCTAACTATGAAAGTTTTGAAGGAAATAACGTTTCCTTGGATGATTTCAAAGGGAAAGTGGTATATATAGATGTATGGGCAACTTGGTGCATGCCTTGCCGTAGAGAAATCCCTGCACTTAAAGAATTAGAAAAGAAATTCCATGGTAAAGAGGTTGCTTTTATAAGTATTTCTATAGATGAAAACAAAGATGAATGGAAAGAATTTGTAAAAAATGAAGACCTTAAAGGAATACAACTCTATGCTGATAAGAACTTTGAATCCCAATTCATCCAAGACTATGCAATCCGACAGATACCAACTTTCCTACTTATAGACAAAGAGGGTAAGATCGTTAATGCTGATGCGCCACGCCCTTCTAGCGAAGAAATATCAGGTATCTTAGAAGGTTTACTAAAAAAGTAATAGACAAACTTCTAAATTATAGAAAGACTGCCCCCAAAAGGCAGTCTTTTGTAGTTAAAATCAGCTTAAAATTTTATCCATGCAAAAACATTGCGTACCGACTCCATATCTTTGTACTCGTAATGAACATTAACTATTAATCATTAATAAAGTGGAAGATAAAACTTTAATCAAGAAACGAATTGACTGGTTTTGTAGAAACAAAATCAATGCTTTTTCACCTACTATTTCTCCAGCTCCTAAATCGGTAGAGCGCAATGAGATAGAAAGCCTTTATGAAGGACTGTTATGGTTTGTCCAAAATGGCATACAAGAAGTGGTTATTGAGAAGAAATACATGGGTTCGTATTGTGATATTTACCTACATAATCACTTGGAAGAGAGTTATTTGGTAAGTAGAAATGGGTATAAGATTACCTATTTGGACAAGGAAAAATGGCTCGCAGCCTTGCGCCCTCTGCACGAGCGTTTTTCGTGGGATGGGGTAGTGCTGAGGATTATCCAGTCGGAGCTGATGCCTTGGTCTGTCTTAGGGAAAGGTTTGATAACCAATGAGTTTGCAGCTTATTACATCTCTCATGAGATACATGCCAACTATCTGGAGCAGGGCTCCTTATATGAGAAGCTCCGTAAGATACAGCAGACCCCAGCATATCAGACCTTCGTAGAGGACGCAAAGCAGCTTTCCGATAAGCAACTGAAAGAGAAATATCCCAATCACATCATCCGGCAATACCAGTCGGTACGGGATTTCAGATTCTTCGATTTGCCACATTACCAGCAACAAATAGCCCTTTTCAAGCGACAATTGGATATTTTTGGTAAGGAAGCAGAACTTTTCTTCAAGCCTTTTAATATACTCAAGCAAGTGAATAGTGATGGCAGTGAGTACTTTGTCAATGACAATCTCAGTTTCCGTCAGGTCAATGATGATGAATGCTTACATTATCTTTTCACTGATGAGGCAGACTTCGAAGCGAAGTACCCCGAGATACGCACTTGGGTGGACAAGGTCAATCAGAGTGACGAAGAAGGGGTGGTCATCAAGCCACGTACAGCTTTCCTTCCCGGGATGCCACCAGCCTTTAAGGTACGTAACAATGATTACCTGACCTTGGTCTATGGAGTGGATTTCCAAGATAGGCTACAAGAGCAAATTGCCAAGCGTAATATTAAGGGAAAGCTCCGTTGTTCTATCAATGACTGGGCGATCAATGCCAAGCTATTGGCCATTCCTTATAGTGAGTTACATGAGGAAAACTACGAACTGAAGAACTTAGTGCTCGACCGTATATTAGGTGAAGAAATAGAAAACCAATTAGATAGCAGACTATGAGTATCTCCAATAAATCCCATTACTTTCCCCAACTCCTTATTCTGGTGGGGGCACCAGGATCGGGCAAGTCTACCTTTGCCCGCTATTTTATCCGTACCGAAGACAATTGGGTACGGGTCAATCGCGATGACTTCCGCCAAATGCAGTTTGGCGACTCTCTTATGTCGCCTTTCTATGAGGAACGTATTACCAAGATGGTGGAAGCCTCTGTCCTAACCCTTTTGAAAAATCGTACCAATGTGATTATCGATGCCACCAACTGCTCTCTGCGCACTCTGGAGGATATGATACATGCCTACACCGAGTATGCCGATATTTCCTTTAAGGTCTTTGACTTCTCGGTGGAAGAGCTTGTCAAGCGTTGTGATAAGCGTTGCCAGCAGATAGGCAAGTTTATCCCCAAAAGTGCCATAGAAAAGCATGTTACCCAATTGCAGTACACCAAGGAAAAGTTTGATTTCAAGCCAATTCCTCGTACGGTAAAGGAGGCTACCCTTACCTATGCCAAGCAGGATAGCTCCTTGCCCAAGGCACTGATCTGTGACTTGGACGGTACCCTTTCTTTGCTCAATGGCCGCGATCCTTACGATGCTTCTTCTGCGGATGAGGACTTGCTCAATACCCCAGTGGCAAGTATTCTTGCTATGGCCAAGGCACAAGGCTACAAAGTGCTCCTCCTTTCGGGAAGAGAACAACTTTATCGAGAACCAACCGAGCGCTTTTTAGCTAAGCATCAAATTGCCTATGACCTATTGCTCATGCGTGCCACCAATGATTATAGAAAGGACAACATCATCAAAAAAGAACTTTTCCTGCAAGAAATAGCGGGTAAGTACTTCGTAGAGTTTCTCTTAGACGATCGTAACCAAGTAGTGGATATGTGGCGTAGGGACTTGCAATTGCCTTGTTTTCAAGTAAATTATGGGGACTTTTGAGAAATCAAAAGTCTTTTTTTCTATAGTTTTTCAAATTAACAATACAAGTTATATAATTAACATTTTTTTCACTTCAAAAAACCGTACCTTTGTATCCTATTAAAAACATTCTTTGTTTTAGTATAAATTCCATTATTTTACACTACAAATATTATATAACTGATGAGAAAAATCTATTTGCTTTACTTACTATTGGGACTGTCTACAATAGCTACAGCCCAAGAACGTCTCTTATTTGGGATTGTCAAAGATGAAAAAAATGAACCTCTCTTGGGTGTAACAGTCATGATAGAGGGTATGGGCAAAGGAGTGGCTACCGATATCAATGGAACCTATTCCCTAGAGGTGAAAGATGGCCAGGTACTGACTTTCTCTTCTGTTGGCTATCAAGTACAACACCATGTGGTAACTCCTGATCTTAAAAAACTGGATGTTTCCTTATCTTTGCAGGTAGAAAAAATCCCTGAAGTAGTGGTAGTGGGTTTTGGAAAGAAACAAGCGGTTAAGGAACTCACCGGTGCGGTGAGTAAGCTGGATAATGTATCGGATAACAATTCCATTTCGGTAGATAAAGTACTCTTGGGTAGGGTAGCAGGTGTGCAAGGAGGGGTTATCTCCGGACAGCCAGGAAGTGCTGCTACTATTCGTATCCGTGGGGTAGCTTCGGTCAATGGGCGTAACGAACCGGTCTATGTGATAGATGGGGTGAGAGTTACCCATGGTGACCACGCACAAAATACAAGAGGAAATAATGTGCTGGCAGGTTTGAATAATGATGATATAGAGAGTGTTACCGTTCTCAAGGATGCGGTATCTACGGCCTTATATGGGGCAGATACAGGCTCTGGAGTGGTGATCATTACTACCAAATCGGGTAAGAAGGGAGCTGCTGATTTTCATATCTCGAGTGAGATAGGGCTGGTCTCTCGTGCCGCAGTAGGAGAGAAACCCCTCACCACTGAACAGTGGTTGGGTTTCCTATACGATGCCTATCTCAATAGTGAAGAAGGTTCAGCCGCTTATCCTAACAAAGAGGCGCTCCTGGCTGACCTTCAGGCGGGGAATGTCTCTGCTGGTAATGGAGGATTTATATTACAGGAGATCTATAACCAAAGACACATTAATACCGATTGGAGAAAGCTCGTGGAAAATAAAATGGCGCTCTACCAAGAAATCAATGCCACCGTCTCTGGCGGAAATGATAAGCTGTCCTATTATTCTTCTTTGGGCTACCTCAAGGAAGATGGTATTGTCAAAGCAAATAGCTTCGAGAGAGTAACCAGTAGCAATAAGATTGACTTCCAAGCCACCAGTAAGCTACGTCTCTCGACTAATATTCAGCTCTCTTATGCCAATACATTGGCACAACCAGAAGGGCCACAGTCTTCCGATCCTGTATATGGACAATATATGAACCGCCCTACAGAAAGTGCCTATAACTCAGATGGTTCCCTTAACTATGGCCAATATGGGGCGCTTTCCAATGGAACCTATAATATAGTAGCACTACAAAAACTAAACCATAATAAAAACCAAACAGTAAGGGCACTTACTAATTTTCAATTGGACTATCAGTTGACTAAAAACCTCCTTTATAAGTTCGTTTTTGCCCCAGAGTATATTGACTTAGCGGAAGATGGTTACAAATCCCCCGTACATGGAGATGCTTTCTATACCAAAGGGGAGGCTGATTGGTTCAATACACGTATATTTAGCTTCAATCTACAGAATATCCTTTCCTATGACTTGGCTATAAAGAACAAAAATTACCTCTCGGCAAGTCTTATTCAGGAAGCATATCGCTCCGATCAGAAGAATATAGATGCTGTTATCTTTACCGCCGGTTCTAATAAGCTCAAGACCCTCTCCAGCTTTATTAAGCCTGTTTCTATCGCAGGTACGAGGGAGCTTAATTCTCGTGAGGGCTATGCCCTGACCTTACATTATGATTATGATAAGTTATTCCTGTTAGACCTTTCTGGTAGGCAGGATAGATTATCCAATTTCTGGGAAAAGAACCGTACAGGTTATTTCTATTCAGTAGGATTAGGGGTGGATTTGGCACGTTTGGAGTTCTTTAAGAAGACAAAGCGGCTCTCACAGCTGAAGTTCTCCACCTCCTATGGTCGTTTAGGAAACATGGTCTATGTCTCTCCTTATGCAAGCTATCAGTATAGCTTCAATTATGACCACAAAGCGGCGGGTGTTCCTATAGGAGTGGACAACCCCGACCTACGCTGGGAGACACTCTACCCGCTGAATGTAGGCTTAGATGTAGGACTTTTCTCGGATAGAATAACCCTTTCTACTGCTTATTTCCTAAAGAAAACTAGGGATATGATCTTCTCTCTACCACTTTCCGTAGCTCAGGGGTCTTATACCGCAACCAAACAGGTGAATGTAGGAGAAATGGAGAACAAAGGTTGGGAACTGGCTCTCAATGCAGAAGTAATAAGGAGCGAAGAAGGATTCAATTGGCAACTTGGTGGGCATATCAGCACGCTTGCCAACAAAGTTACTCAAATGTATGATGACACTCCTATCACATTTCCCAATCGTATCCTCCAAAAGGGAGAAAATGTAGGGTCTTTTTACTTAAAAAAATGGGCAGGAGTGAATCCAGATACGGGAGCACCTCTTTGGTATAAGAATGGAAAAGATGGAGAGACGACCTCTGTTTATAGTGAAGCCAAGGAAGCTATACAGGGAAGCTATCTCGCTTCTCTCTATGGAGGATTTGATACCAAAATCTCCTATAAGAACCTATCCCTCTTAGCGCAGTTTGCTTATGGATTTGGCAATAAGCTCTATGATTCCTCTGCTTCTTGGGCGAAGGATGATGGAAAGACTACCTATATGTATCCAGGCTATGCCTCTCAGGTGGAATCCTATTGGACACCTCAGCATCGCAATAGTGAAAACCCTAAGCCTATCTGGGATGGTAATGCGCTCTCCTCAGAGCCCTCTACCCGTTACCTATATGATGGAGATTACTTGCGCTTACAGGTTCTGAAACTCTCCTATGACCTTCCTACCGATTGGCTCGAAGGTACCTACCTCAAGCATTTACAGTGCTATCTTCTTGGGGACAATCTATGGACTTATAACTTTGACAAAAGATTCAAGGGAGATCCCGAAGCGCAAGCCGATGGAACTGTCGATTTTGTCCTTCCTGCTCTTAGAACCCTAAGTTTTGGAATAAATATTAACTTTTAAATCACGAAAAATGAAGAAGAACATCTATCACTTAGCACTTATAGTTTCCCTTATACTATTTTCCTCCTGTAGTAAGGACTTTACCGAAACACAATTTTTTCAGTCAGACAGCGCTAGCGAAGGAATCACTTCCGTAGAACAGCTTTCTTCTCTTCTTAGGGGAGCTTATGTAAGTATGAGAGATGCCAACTACTTGGGATGCAATTACAGAGCTTATGCTGAAGTACGTTCGGACGAAATGCATTACCTCTTCAACACTCCTTCCCTGACAGAGGTGGCTACTTATACCCTTAGTGGGCAAGATGTTTATAGTCCCCCAGAGTTTACTTGGAAGACCATCTATCAGGTGGTAGCCTCTGCCAATATTGTGCTTAGTGCTCCTGATGATCTTCCTTGGGGGGAAGGAAATACACCCCAAGAAAGAACGAATGAGGTTAAAAAACTCAAGGCACAAGCTTATACTGTACGCGCCTTGGCATTCTTTGACCTATTGCGACTCTACGGACAGAAATATACCGGAGGTACTTTAGGGATAGTGCTGCCGACACGTTATGATGCCAATGCGCGTTCCTCCAGAGCTACTATAGCTCAGACAGAGGCTC
>RBWB01584505.1_pt1 | contig 10035 bp, 9 predicted proteins | sample 2014201 | NCBI WGS metagenome assembly RBWB01 (sample SAMN10133834, study PRJNA383868) | Human oral metagenome, whole genome shotgun sequencing project. | isolation source: supragingival plaque isolated from 88 juvenile twins | host: Homo sapiens | place: Australia
AATCGGACAGAAGGTATTTCAGAGGAGAAATATCCTTTTTATGCCGAAGGAAAGTTCCTTTTGTGCCAAGAAGGGAATTAGGGTTTAATATCCCTTTTATGCCAGACCTGTTTTAAAATCCTTTTTATGCCATGAGAGTGTATAAAGTAAGGAAAAAATAAATATTCTCTTGTTGCTAGTTGATAAAGGGTCCCAAATTATTGAGTTTTTTGTTGTTCTTTTTGTAAAAAATCTTTAAAGAACTCTTTAAAATCTTCTATAGATTGTGTTTGCTTACGATTCATAATATAAGTAAATGAAGTGGGCATTTCAATGAGTTTAGGTTTTATAATTTGAATTGGGAAGTTAAAATTATTTTTTTAAGCAGACTGGCAGCAAATAAGATGCACCTTGTTTCATTGCAAATCGTTCTTCCTTTCCAAACTATTACTTTTTTTCTTCCATAAAAGTAATCAATTCTTTTGTAAAAACTATCCTTTTATCAGACTCTCTTATTAAACCAGAATTAATTTTATCCATAACAAGCGATATGATAACAAATAGAATTATTTTCATTTGCCCATAAAAACATTGAACCTGTAGCCAATATTTCTTTAATCATAAGTTCCGCAGGATGTCCATATCTATTCTTTAACCCTGCAGAATTAAGGAAAAATTTTACATTCTTAAAATCAGTCAATATATCTGAATTCCAATTATTAGATGCTCCATGATGGGGAACTAAAAAAAATAATGTTTTATTTTTTTCTGTAGCAAAATGGTTACAAAAATGATTATATTTCTTAGTTCGTTTATTTACTCTAAGAGAGATATCTCCTGTTAATATGGTTCCCACGTTCTTATCAGGGCTTACGGTATAAGTTATTGGTTGACAATACATTAAATTTGTAGTCATGTAAACACCCATGGGGCACACACAACTTAATGGCGAATGATACAAACATAAACTAGCTTGATTTTGTGAAGAATTACGAAGATTACTAGGTACACTGACGTTATAGATATCCTTTAGGCTTTGTTTTACATTCTCTAAATGTTTAGATAATAATTCTTCCAAACTAAAAGAAGCATTTTGGTTTATAAGATTATCTATTCTATCCTTAATAGTACTAACTGATTTGTTCTTTCTTAATAAAGTATTATAGAATTTAAACTTCCAAATCCCTTTTAAATCAATAGTAGATGAAACCTCCATTTCAGATACTCTAATATTGCCAATCATATAAGTCTCGTCTATAGCCCTCTCTAACCTTAGTTCATTGAAATCATTTGGGTTATCCTCTTCTTCAATGCGATTAGTACGAACCATGATTATATCGTCAATTTTATCTGAAAAATTTCCACCATTACCATAAATATATGCAAGGAACAATAAATAACTAGAAATGCCATCATAGTAAGGTATGAAAATTTTTTTAATTTTTTTCACCTTATCAAGTAAATATGGCAAACCATTGATATGATCCTCGTCAAAGTGAGAGATCACTAACATATCAATTTCTTTACTAGAATACTCCAAATAATCATCAACTATGTTCGAGATAATTGACTTGTCCCCTCCACAATCATAGATAAATTCAAATGAATTATCTTTTTTGCTAATCCTTCCTGAATAAAATAATCCTTGTCCAACAGGCCGTAAACAAAAATTTGAAAATACTGTCATTATATTTCACCTTCTACTTCCTAAAATGTTTCTTTCTATCTTCCATAAAAGTAATTAGATTTTTTCTAAAACCTACTTTTTTCAGTATCAGTTAATACTTATGAATTTTTACGAAAGAGAATTTAAATATCCTCTAATTCTTTATTCATAATTTCTTCGTCAGAACTACCAAGCAAATAATAAACCGAATTTACAACCTGGGGAATCAACCTTAGATTACGATTATCGAAATTTGAATAAAAAAGTGCACCAGGCAACCGAAAGAATAACTATCAAATTATACTAAACTTTGTACCTTTAGCATAATATATTTGATAGGTTAAGTCAAGTCCGTTTATGGTTTAAGTTGGGATTTATACCAAAAAAAGAACATTTTTGGACTCACACTCATTTCGGGATTTAGGGCTTTTACTTTCTCTGAACGATAAAGTGAACTGGCTTCGCCAAAAGGCGTTAGAGAATCCTGAGGACATGACAAAGACTACCTGAAGAGATTGGCTGGACAAGCAATACTAATAGATGCGTTGAAAAAGTATCCTAAATTATATGTCAAAGTAACTTGCTCCAACACCAATTATAATGCTGCTATAAATTCGTTTCCTTTTCTTTCAGGTCTTCCTTTAGATTTTTACTGATGTATCTCAAGTCAGCCAAAACAGTAGAATAGGAAAACGGTTCTATTAAATAAAAGATGCTTTTATGATAAAATGTGGTGATAGAAATGAGGGGGATATGTGGTGTGCTTATACTGAACAGCAGGCATTTTATACTGTGAGTAAGATTTGTAAAAGTACTCTATTTAATCAAAGAAAGAGTAAATCTTAATTTCTATTTATTTTTTATAACGAACTCATTTTTAATAATTTAATTTAAAAACAAAATAAGTAGACATTTATCTACTTATTTTAAAATATACAATTAGCAAACATTAAGAACCTTTGTATAGCTACTTCCATCGTGATTTTTAGCAATGATTAATTTTTGAGATAACTCATTCTTCATAGCTTCCACATGGCTAATGACACCGACCATTCGATTTTCTCCGATTTGTTCTAATACTGTGATGGCCTTAGCAAGAGCCTTTTCATCTAAGGAATCAAACCCTTCATCAATAAAGAGTGCATCAACTACTGTACCATTGCTAGTGTTTTGAACAATTTCTGAAAGAGAAAGAGCAATAGCTAAAGCTGCTATAAAAGTCTCTCCGCCAGATAAAGTTTTGACGGAACGCTCACTTCCAGTTATTTGATCATAAACATTGATGTTAAGACCGTAGTGATCGCTTTCAACTCTTCCTTCCTCGCTAAGAAGAAACAAATAACGATTGTCTGTTAAAGGCCCAATATAGTGAGTATTTGCATATTCCATTATTTGTTGGAAGTACTGCCGGATTACATAAGCTTCTAAGCCTAATTTTCCTTTTCCGATTGTATTATTCCCCCTAACCACATCTAACAAGGTACTTAGTTCCTGATGAGCTTTGTTCTTGTTTTGATAATCCTCTTGATTAGCTTTGACAGCAATATAGGTCGCTTTGACATCTTCAAGGCTTTTCTCTAACACTGACACCTCGGAAAGCAAGGAATCGTGAGTTTTTTGACTTTCTTGTAGTTTTATTTCTAGCTTATCTAGATTTGGTTCTTCCTTGTTCTTGGTTACCTTATCGATTTTCTCAATCTGATTAAGTAATTCTTGCTTATGGGTCTCGTAAGCAGTCACTTGTTCTTGTATACGTGGTATGGCTTGATTCCTAACCTCAATTAACCAGTCATTGATTTGTAGCATGTCTTTCGATACGGCACTTTCACTTTCCAGTTTTTGATTCAGGGATTCCTCAGATACTGTTATTTCTTGAGTCGCTTTTTCCCATTCTTTATTTAAAGTATCTATTTGCCCTTTCAAAGATTGAATTGTAGTATTAACCAGATTATAGTTTGTATTACATTCCTCCAAAGCTTCCGTATAAGTTGCAATATCTCTTCGAGCTGTCTCAAGCCACTCATGATAGATTTTAATTTCTTGTAGATTTGGATGAGCTGCGCGTAGTTTATCAAGTTGTTCCTGAGACTGATTGAGTTTTGCTTTAGATTCTTTGCAACTAGTATCCAATTCAGAAACTTTTTCTTGAGCCTGGATTAAATCAGTTTTAGATTTAGCTATAACTGTTTCTTCATCGTCAAATTTCTTTTGTTGTTTTTTGACATAGTCTTTCAGATTTTTTATAAGATTCTGACCCTGAATTGATTCATAATTTTCTGCAAATTCAAAAAAATACGCACCAACTACCTGATCTTGCAGCATTCGGTAATGAGTTTCAAGGAGTTCCTTTTTTTGTTCAATTTCTTTATTTAAAATAAGCTTATTGGACGTGATTTCTTTAAGTGTAGCTTTGTACTTAGAAAGTTCAGATATTTGGCTTTGTTTTTCTTTTTGTAATGTTTCAACTACATGCATCAATGTTTTCAGAGCATGTTCATCAGCTTCTTCTTTCTTTACCTCGGGATGTTCCAAGGAACCGCAGACCATACAAGCCTGGCCTTCTTGAAGTTCAGTTTGTAATTGAGCAATCATTAACTGACGACGAGAGGCTAACTTTCGAGTTAAACTAGCATCTAGATCATTTAGTTTCTTTTGTATGTTTTCAAGGTGTTTTTCGCAATCTATCTGACGGATGTTCTCTTCTCTTAACTGATCTAGTTTTGCATCACGTTCCGCGAGGTCTCTTTCTAGATGTTCGTCAATAATTCTTTCCACTGATATCGATAAATTTTCAATATCCCGTAAATTATCTATAGAGATATGCGTTGATTCTAGCTTAGCCAATTTATTTTCAATCTCTTTGGTTTTTTTAAGAAATCGTTGATAATCCTCATCTACTTGTTTCCATTTCAATTCTTCTTCTTTAATGGTTTTGACCAAATCTTGAAAATTCTGAGCATGGATTATTTCTTGTCCCCATTTATGAATATCTGCTTCTTTCTGTTTAATGGTTTTTGATTGATTTTTTAATTCATGGCGGCGAGTTTTAAGCTTCTCTAAACGTACTTCAGCATCATTTAGACTTTTTTGTTTTTTCTTAACTTCTTTATAAAGTTTCTTTTCTTGATTTTTATAATGATTGAGATTTTGAACTTCATCTTGTAATCTTTGTGCAAATAGTAATTCTTGAAGATGCTCTATACGTTCTCTTTGGAGCAGGGCCTCGGCCTCAATTTTCAAATGGTACTTTTCTTTAACCTGAGCCAACTCGTGAAATGACTTGGCTAATTCTTGAGCAGTTTGTTTATCTTGATTACATTTAGTAAGTTTTTCTTGGGCATCTGTAAGTAGCTCTTTCTGTTTTTTTAAATTCCTTTCTCTTTCTTTTATAAAGGATTCTATTAAAGTACATTTGTCATTTTCTGGTTCTTTAGCTAGAATAGCTATTTCTTCTTTAGTCCATACTTGACTAGTTAAATGCCATTCTAATATTGACTTGCTTTGTTCTAACTCTTTTTTGCTCTCACTAAACCTCTCCCCAAGACTTTTCACAAAACTTTCGTAAATATCTGTTTTAAAAATTTTCTTGAGAATTTTAGTCTTATTTTTATTGTTCGCTTTAAGAAAGCGACTAAATTCATTCTGAGGTAAAAGTATAATCTGCTTAAATTGGTTTGCTTCAAGACCTAAAATGCTTTCGATTTCAGAAGTGGCTTCAGTAGAATTATTAGCTAATTTTGCTATTTCCTTCCCTCCTACTTTGTCAACAATAACCAAAGATGCTTTCTTCTTTTTATCGGTTGTCCCTCCGCCACGTTTTATATGCTCCTGTTTTATGACACGGTTTATCCGATAAATATGATTTCCTTGTTGAAAATATAAGGTTACTTGAGTCAAGTCATCTTCGGGCCCTGCGAAACTGGAACGCATCTCTTCAGCGTCTCGATCACTGCAAGTACTGTCAAAAAGGGCTACAGTCATAGCATCAAAAAGTGTACTCTTACCTGATCCAGTATCACCCCCAATAAGAAATAGCGGCGCAGAATCAAAATTTGTAAAATTTATAACTTCCTTACGGTAGGGGCCAAAATTTGTTAATTCTAGTTGAATTGGTTTCATTGCTTACTCCTCTCAAGATCTTCAAATATTTCCTTAATTATTTTTGATTGTTCACGCGACAAGGAGAGCCCTCCTGTTACCATTTGATAGAATTCACTAACAACTTCTTCAGGAGATAAGAGCTCAAGATTTTCCGCACCTTTGTTTAGTTCCCTCTTTACACTATCATTATTGGTAAGAGTTGTAAAATATATTTCAACTATATCTTGACCATATATTTCTTCTAAGCGTGCACGAATATTAACTCCTTCTAATTCTTTTCGGTTAGAAATATGAATTTCAAAAGCAAACCACGCCTCATGACAAGGTTGATTTTTATAATACTCCTTTGATACCAAAGTTTCAAAGGATTCTTTAAGAACCATTATAGGTTTTTTTACCTCAAGTGCATGAAATGTTTGGTTTATTTGACCAGTAGGCTTGACTTCAACAACATAGACCCCTTTTTTCTCATTACGCTTAGCCTCCTTGACATTAAATGTGACGGGACTTCCTGAATACTTGATATATTCACTTGGACTGGCAAAACGAGTGTGAATGTGTCCCAGTGCAACATAATCAAAATCTTTAAACATATTACTTGATATAGTGTTTAGCCCTCCAACCTTATTACTTGTTTCGGATAACATCTGCTTGCGAAGTTCTTGACCTTCTTGATCCTCCTTTTTTGACACTGCAAAATGTGTTACAAGAACATGAGCTTTTTTTGGATTAAAATGTGCCTTGATATCTTCAATAATATACTTTAGGGCATCACCAATTCCTTGAATATCCTTTTCCTCGTCATCCTTATAGTAAATACGTGCATCAATGGGATCAATGAAAGGTAGCAAAAAAATCTGAGTATCCTCAAGTTCAATTGGTATAAAAGCTTCTTCAAGACGTGTTGCTAGATGGAGTCCTAGAGGTTCAAAAAATTCACGTCCAAATCGTATTCGCTCAGCACCATCATGATTTCCGCTAATAGCATAGACAGGAATTCCATGTTCCAAAACTAGTTGATATAAGATTTTATTGAAGAGTTTTATTGCATTTGTAGGTGGTACTGCACGATCATATAAATCTCCAGCAATAACGACGCCATCAACTTTCTCAGCTATTGCTAATTTAACAATCTGTTCAAAGGCCCATTCTTGCTCTTCTAATAGAGACCAACCATTAAGAGTTCGTCCTACATGCCAGTCAGATGTGTGTAAAAATTTCATTTAGTTCCTCCTTATAACGTATGATAATAAATGGGTATTGACGCTTAAATAAACATGGTTTAATTTTTTTCATCAAGTTTGTTTATTTCTTTTTAAGTTAGTGATTTGTAAAGGGAATCAATTAAATGTTTACGATATTTAAATATTCTGGTGTTTTTATTTTCTGTACCCAAGTCAACACTGAAATAAAAATAATGATCTCTACCATCCTTCGTATTCTCTTTATTCAGCTTAAAATAATTCTTCTGATTTATAGCCATTGTCCTTAAAATGTCATCAATCATGAATGTTAAAGGTACATTCATTGCTGAATATTTTTGAAAATCTTCCTCAAAACGTATGTAATCATCTGAGAAATAATCTATCTGTAATTTGTTCTCATAGAGTTCCTTTCTACTCATAGACCACTTCCTCCAAGAGATGGATTTGCAAAATATCTTCAACTTGAATCAACCGATACCCATCATTTGTTTTGATGGATAATTCTTTGGTTGATAAATCTTTAACTTCGCCAATTAGAATCATTTTCTGAGTTTTGTATTTTACAGTAAATCTACCTTTTAGTTGTCCAACATAGAGCTGAGAAATAAACAAAAGTTTCTGACACTTGCTTAAATCAGTTGATAAATCAATTTGATTTCTTTCCGCACTTAATGATGTGGTATGTTCAGATAGGAAGAACCCCATCCATTTTTGCATACCTGGATCTTGATAATCTCGTGCTGATTGAAATGGTAAATAGGAACGATCAATCATTTTAATCCATCCAATCCTCCAGCAGAATGACCTCCTATCAGTTTACTTCTCGCAATACTTCTTGATGCTTTATCTAAAGAATTTGCTTTTAAAAGAGAAGTGAAACCAAACTGATCTCTAATAGAGTCAATAGTTGCTTGGAGCCTTTCTTCTTTTTCTACTTTGTTTGTGTCGTCAAATAACGAAATTAAGCCAAAAGACTCATTAACGAATCCTGAATAATTGACGGCAACACTTCGGATTGCTCCCGAGGTGTATTTGTTATGAAATAGTTTTAAAACATAGTTTGTCAGTATATCTGTATTGTTAGTAGGTTCTATTTTCATTTGAGTATTAATAGAGCGTTTATTCTCGTGTTTAGAGTATCCTAAGTGTATTGAAACTACTGTAGTTTTCTTTCCTGCTCTCCTTAGACGAATTGCGACTTGTTCCGCCATCTCTCGGAGAACAATTTCAATATCTCTTTGCTTTACATAATCTCGAGGTAAAACCTGAGAATTTCCTAAGCCCTTTGATTTTGGTTTATAGGGATTATGAACATTACTTTCATCAATTCCATTAGCATGGAACCATAAGCGAAGCCCTGCTACTCCCAAACTTTGTTTTAAAGTGTCTGGGTTAGCATTGGCCAATTCTTTGATTGAATAAATACCTAAAGCATTTAAGCGTTTTTTCATTCTAATTCCAATTCCCCAAAAATCTGTCATATTTTGTATTGCCCAGACTTTCCTTTCGATATCTTCATATGACCAATTTGCTCGCATAGTAGGTGTTTTTTTCGCCTCATTATCTAAAGCTAACTTTGCTAGAAGAGGATTTGCATTCGACATTCCTATAGTTGAATAGATTCCTGTCTCCCTCCAAATATCCCTTTGAATTTTTGCAGAAACAACATCTAGTTTATCTTTCCTAGAAATATTCTTGTCAGAAATAAAATAATTTAGAGAAGTTGTAAGATCAATAAAGCCTTCGTCAATGGAATAGGGATAAATATCATCCGGACTTCCATAGTTTTGAAAAATGCGCTGAATCTCTAAATTTACTGCTATATATTCATCCATTCTAGGAGGGACAATAAACGTGACTTTCGCCCAATCTTCAATGTATTTAATATAGTCAGAAGTAGTTGGTAAACCTTGCTTCTTAGCATTATAATATGAAAATTTCCTAGTATGGATGTCAAATGGTAAATCATAAGAGCGGCCAACATTTGATTTTCCAAAAACCTTTTTGAACATCGGAGAAGAAGCCAAAATCAGACCTGCTGAGTTATCGGCTCTACTCATGACGCATAAAGATGTTTTGAGTGGATGCAAACCTCTTTCTACACATTCTACGCTGGCGTAAAAAGACTTCATATCAACAAATGCAATATCACTTCGAGGCTCTCTTGAATAATCAATATAGCCCATTTTTTATTCCTCTAATGGTATGAAGTTTCCAACAATAACCCCAACAACTCGTGGATCATCTTCATAGGGAATGAAGATATCTTTATATTTTTGATTGATAGACACTAATCGTAAACCGTCTTCTTCTCGGAAAACACGTTTGATGTAAGTTTGACTGTTGCAAACTACTGCATAAACTGCCCCATCATAATCAAATCCTGTTTCACGTATCAGAGCAACGGATCCATTTTGATACTTAGGCTCCATAGAATCTCCAGATACCCAAGAAGCGAAGTCATGAGCAAATTCTTCATCAAAATAAACGGTATCATAATTAACATCGCCATAAATTGATGCTCCTATACCAGCAGACATCTTTTCATAGACATGGTATTCGTAGCGTTCTTTTTTGATACTTTGCACTTTGGATTTTTGGGTTTCTAACAAATCTTCAACATAGATTTTTGCTTTTTGTTGATTAGGTTTATTTAGTTTTTTATAAAGAGTAGCAATTTCTAATTCTGTAAAATAGCCCTCGGGAACTTTCAATATTGTCTCAAGTTTCTTTAAGTTATCCTGTGAAGGTTTGATTTTCCCTTTTTCCCAAGCAGAATAGGCTTGTTTGCTAACATTCAATTTTTCGATTATATCAACTTGACGAAGACCTAATTTTAATCGCCTGTTTTTTAATTTATCTGGTTTAAACATATCTCCCCCCCCATAAGTCAATTATATAATTGACTTTATTATATAAAAAAAAGAAATAATTGTCTATAGTTTAAAACAGAAAGCAATTATGGTCATTTGAGGGTGAAAAAAGTGCATTTCAGGGAGAATTATTTATTTTTTGTAAAATTTTGCTAAAATTGATTTATGAATAAGTTTCAACATAATTTTACAAAAGAAGATATACTCTGGA
>RBWB01584512.1_pt1 | contig 10023 bp, 5 predicted proteins | sample 2014201 | NCBI WGS metagenome assembly RBWB01 (sample SAMN10133834, study PRJNA383868) | Human oral metagenome, whole genome shotgun sequencing project. | isolation source: supragingival plaque isolated from 88 juvenile twins | host: Homo sapiens | place: Australia
AAAAGAAAACGGCGCCCGAAGGCGCCGTTTCCAGGATGCCGACCAGCGTGGCCGGCATCGGGAGGGATCGGACCGAAGGCCGATCAGAAGATGCTTTCGCGCACGAAGATCAGGTCGTCCGGACGGATCGGATCGTCGAGCTTGGGCTCCAGCACCTGGATGTTGCGGTCACCCACGCGACGGTGCAGGCGGATGCCACGGTCGGTACCGCGCAGGGTCAGACCACCGCCCTTGGCAACGGCCTGGGCCACGGTCATGCCGCGGTCAAGCACGTACTGGCCCGGACGCTGGACCTGGCCATAGACGTAGTAGTTGGGGGCCTTGTTGACGAAGATGGTGTCGCCAGCCTGCAGGACCACGTCCTTGCTCAGGTCGCCGGTGCTGAACATCTCGACCAGGTCGATCTCCAGACGCTGCGGACGGCCATTGCGGGTGGTCATGAGCAGCACGTTGTTGGAGCCGGTCTCATTGACGCCGCCCGCCACCGAGAGGATCTCGGACAGGCGCATGCCGGTGGTCTCCAGCGGGTAGCGGCCGGGGTTGGCCACGTTGCCCAGCACCGAGACCTGCTGGCTGCGGAACTGCAGCACGTTCAGGGTGACCTGCGGGTTCTGCAGGAAGCGGCCCTCACGCAGGCGGGTGGCGATGAGGTTCTCGGCCTGCTGCGGCGACAGGCCGGCCAGCTTGACCACGCCCAGCAGCGGGTAGGAGATGACGCCGCTTTCGGAGATACGTGCCTCGACGGTCAGATCCTGGGACTGGAAGACCTGGATGCGCAGCACGTCGCCCGGCCCGAGCAGGTAGTCACTGCGGGCGGTCTGGGCCACGGCCTGGGACGATGCCAGACCGATGGTGGCCAGGGCCATCAGCCCCAGCACGAACTTCTTGAAGCGAGAAAGAAACATGGATGCCGTCCTATGAAGGGAGATCAGCTTGCCCGAAGGGCTGCGAACGGAAAGGGGAGTTGCCCCGCGCAAGAATCAAACGCCCGGGCACGCCAAGCGGCCGACAGGCCGTGAACGCCGATTCTAGACCGGCCTTTGTGGCGCCTGCGTGAATGATATCCCTTGCTTTCGTAAGATTGTCCAGCAAAGGCGAGCTGACAGCAGGTGCAATGGGAAGGCGTGCCTGAAACGACCAGGCCCCGGGGGAACCGGGGCCTGGTGACGGGCCCGGGTCAGGTCCGGGCCGAAAGGCAGGGAGGGATCAGAACTGAACCTTCAGGCCAAGGCCAAAGACGTTGGCCTTGTAGTCGAGGTTGGCACGGTTGGAGTCGCGCTGCTCACGGGAGATGCTGGCCATGAGGAACATGTTGCGACGGAACTCGTAGTCAGCCTCGGCACCGACCATGTAGATCTTGTCCTTGCGCTCGACCTGGCCGGCGGCCAGCTGGTCACCCTTGTAGCGACGGTCGTAGAGGCGCAGGTACGGCTCGACGGTGATCTTGCCGGTGGCCTGGATGGTCGGGCTGAAGTTCAGCGACCAGGTGTCGGCGTAGGAGCCGGTCACGGCGTCGTCATCAGGCTCGATGGAGCGACCCAGCGAGGCGCGCATCTGCACCGCACCGCTGACGGCCCACTCGGTGTCGAAGCCGGTGGTCAGACCGCGGAAGTTGCGGTTGCCCTGATCGTAGTCACGACGGGTGTAGCCGACGAAGCCGCCCAGGCTGCTGTCCTCGCTGGGACGATACTGGACGCGGGCCTGCAGCGAGTCCTCGTCGTAGTCGTTCTTGCGGCAGTTGTTGTTGCACAGCAGGGCGGAGCCGTCGTCACCATAGCGCTGGGCCGACTTGTACTCGCCGCTGGTGGCACGGTAGACCAGGTCGACCTCGATGCCGGTGCCCGGGGCATAGCGCACGCCGCCTTCACCCGACTTCAGGTCATAGTCGGTGTCCTTGTAGACTTCCAGCGAGTTGCGGCTGCGGACGTAGTCGACGCCACCGATGACCGACCAGGCCGGCGTGAAGCGGAAGCCGGCGTTGAAGAACAGGTTCTGGGTGCTGATGTTGTTGCGGTCACCCGAGACGTTGGTGGTCTGGTTGTAGATACGGTCCTGCACCGTGGGCTGGCGGCGGTCCAGCTTGATGCCGGCACGGCCGAACAGCGGACGGCCCACGACCCAGTCCAGCGTGGAGCCGACGTTGTAGCCCACGTGGTCGAAGTCGTCGTATTCCTTGTACTTGAAGCCCTCGACCTCGGCGTTGGCGCGCAGCCGCTGCTGGCTGATCAGGCGGTCGAACTCGATGCCCATGGCGCCGGTGAGGTAGGTGTCGCCCGCTTTCTTGTTGCTGTAGATGCCAGCCTGGGACTGGTTGTTCAGACGCAACAGATTGCTATCGTGCGTAACACCGACGCGGCCGGTGAGCTTGATGACGTCAGCCTCGGCGTTGGGGGTCCAGTCCTGATCAGGCACTTCCAGCTGAGCCTGTGCCTGGGCAGCGCTGGCCGCCAGGCCACAGAAGATGGCTGCCACGGCAGCACTGGCTGCGCGCAGTGCCGGGCGCCGTGCGGCTTTTTTTTGTGTTCCGATGATTTCTTTCATGACTACCCTGTCTTAAAAAGCTCAGAATGGGGCATGGTACCGCCACCGACGGTCCTGCTCTGCTTCCACACTAATGCATTGAGCCGAACATGCCAAGCCCCCGACCCTTGCCGTGTGAACACTGCCCGGATTCCCGAAGCTGTTGCCTCTGTCGACGTCCCGATCCCTCCGGTTCCCGAGCCCTCGTTCGTGAACCCTGACACAGAAGCGCCAAACCGATTACCATCGGACGGCTGCCCCCAGCCGGCCGGTGTTGTATAAATAACCCCCAGCAGACTCCTGATCCGGGCTCGCCACATTCCCGGCGCCCCGGCAAGCGGTATGAACAGCCCCACCTTCGCTTCTTCCATCGTTCCCATCCGGACCGGCAATCGCAGCATCCTGTCGCTGGTCAAGTCAGTCATCGATCCCATCCTGGCCGTGGCCTGCCTGCTGGTGGTCACCGTGGCCGCCGGGCATCCCCTGCGCGCCCAGGAAATGGTGCTGGCCGTCCTCACCTTCGTGCTGAGCTACCCTGGCAGCGTCCCCTTCCGGGTCTACCAGGCCGGCTACCTGCGTCACCTGCTGGGCAGCTGGGGCCTGGTGGTGGGCCTGCTGCTGGTCTTCGGCCTGATGATCGACGCACTGCGGCAGTTCGACCAGAACGTGCTGGCCACCTGGGTCATCGCCACCCCGGTCGTGCAGGCCGTCAGCCACTGGCTCTCGCCCATGCTGCTGCACAAGGTCATCTCCATGCGTCCCGAGCAGACCGCCATCGTGGTGGCGGCCAACAGCCTGGGCCGCACGCTGGCCCGGTCCATCCAGGACGACCCGCTGTCGCAGACGCGCATCATGGCCTTCTTCGACGACCGCACCCCGGACCGTCTGGGCGAGGTGACGGAAGCGCCGGTGGCCGGCGGCTTCAGCGCGGTGGCGCAGTTCGTGCGCGCCAACAAGATCGACCAGATCTTCATCGCCCTGCCCATGGCCTCGCAGCCGCGCATCCTGAAGCTGCTGGAAGACCTGCGTGACACCACGGCCTCCATCTACTTCGTGCCCGACATCTTCATGTTCGACCTGATCCAGGCACGGGTGGATTCGGTGGGCGGCCTGCCGGTGGTGGCCGTGTGCGAGACGCCGTTCTACGGCACCACGGGCGTGCTCAAGCGCCTGTCCGACATCGTCATCGCCTCCATCGCGCTGGTCCTCACGCTGCCGATCACGCTGACCATCGCGCTGGCCATCCGCCTGACGTCCAAGGGCCCCATCATCTTCAAGCAGCGCCGCTACGGCCTGGACGGCTCGGAGATCAACGTCTACAAGTTCCGCTCCATGCGGGTGCAGGAAAACGGCCCCGAAGTGCGCCAGGCCACCAAGAACGACGACCGCATCACGCCGGTGGGCCGCTTCCTGCGGAAGACCTCGCTGGACGAGCTGCCGCAGTTCTTCAACGTGCTGCAGGGCCGCATGAGCGTGGTGGGTCCGCGCCCCCACGCGGTGGCCCACAACGAGACCTACCGCAAGCTGATCAAGGGCTACATGATCCGCCACAAGGTCAAGCCCGGCATCACCGGCCTGGCCCAGGTCAACGGGGCGCGCGGCGAGACCGACACCATCGAGAAGATGGAGCTGCGCATCCGCTACGACCTGGAGTACCTGCGGCACTGGTCGCTGCGGCTGGACCTGAAGATCATCCTGAAGACCATCCTGGTGTCGTTCCGCGACCCGAACGCCTACTGAGACCGCGCAGGCATCACCCCCGAAGGCCCCGTCAGCTCCGGCTGTCGGGGCCTTTCCACAGAAGGCCGCGCATCCTGTCATCGAAACCCCACCCTCCCGCGTTTTCTGCAGGAGCCGCAGGGGCTTGACAACCCACGACATTTTTGAAACAAAAAAAGCTGGCACTCCCCGCGGTGAAGTGCTAGTATCTAACCCGCTAGTCATTTACAGGAAACAACTGCCACGATGACGACTCACTCCGTTGCACTTGCCACTCGCCAGACCGGTGTCGTTGCGCCTGCCGTTCCGTCACTGGGCAACCTGGACGCCTACATCTCTGCGGTCAATCGCATGCCCATGCTGTCCGCCGAGGAAGAGTCCAGCCTTGCGCGGCGTTTCAAGGAGCATCAGGACGTCGATGCTGCCCGCACGCTGGTGACTTCCCACCTGCGGCTGGTCGTGTCGGTGGCTCGCCAGTACCTGGGCTACGGTCTGCCGCATGCCGACCTCATCCAGGAAGGCAACATCGGCCTGATGAAAGCGGTCAAGCGCTTCGACCCCGATCGCTCGGTGCGTCTGGTGTCGTTCGCGCTGCACTGGATCAAGGCCGAGATCCACGAGTACATCCTGAAGAACTGGCGGCTGGTGAAGGTGGCCACCACCAAGGCCCAGCGCAAGCTGTTCTTCAACCTGCGCTCGATGAAGAAGGACCTGGACACGCTGACGCCCGAGGCCGTGACCGACATCGCCGAACAGCTCAACGTCCGCGAGAAGGACGTGACCGAGATGGAAACGCGGATGACCGGCCACGAGATCGCGCTGGAGCCGCAGGGTGACGACGAGGAAGGCACGGGCTTCGGTCCGGCCGCCTACCTGGCCGCCCCCGGCAGCGAGCCCACCGAGATCATCGAGGATCGGCAGCGCGACTGGCTGCAGACCGAAGGCCTGTCCAACGCACTGGCCACGCTCGACGAGCGCAGCCGCAACATCGTGCAGTCGCGCTGGCTGCGTGATGAGGACGAAGGCGGGTCGCGCACGCTGCAGGATCTGGCCAACGAGTATGGCGTGTCGGCCGAGCGCATCCGCCAGATCGAGGCGCAGGCCATGAAGAAGATGAAGGCGGCGCTGGCCAGCTACGCCTGACGCGCCCTCGCCGGGGCCCCGGGCCCCGGCACGCACACCGGGATTGATGGGTGCGCCGACAGTGGCGCGTCAGCCACAGCGCGGCGATAATAAGACAGTCCCAGTCTGGCAACGTCGGCCCGACGGACGCTCTGTCATCGCCGCTGAACGGCGCATACCGCATATCCCATGGCTCTCGTCATCGAAACCCGTTCCTCGCACGGGTCCGTCTCGCGCACCCATCTCCGGGCTGGCACCACCCGCGTCGTCGTGCGGCCGGGCGACACTTTCCGGCTCTATGACGAGGACACCGGCAAGGCGCCTGCCAAGGCCGTGGTCAAGCAGCTGGACAACAGCATTCTCGTCGACAACCTGGCCGACGGTGCCCAGGGAGCCGATCAACCGCAGGCCGTGGAGCTGCTGGGCTTCTACAGCTCGTGCAGTGTCAGCTCGCCCTGCCATCTGGAACTTCCCGAAACGACGTCCGGCACGGTGGACATCACCCCGGCCACGGGCGCCATTGGCGCACTGTCGGACGGCTCGTTCGTGCTGGTGGATCTGGCCCAGACCAGCGGTGCGGCCGCAGGCGCAGCCGCCACGAAGGGGCTGGAGGGTGCCACCCCCGCAGTCGCAGCGGGTGCAGATCATGCCGCCGAATCCGGCCCCCTGCTGTCCGAATCGGCCCGCCCGGTGATCTATGGCCTGGGCGGTGCAGCCGTGCTGGGCCTGGCACTGGCCGGCGGGGGCGGCGGTGGTGGCGGGGGCGGTGAAGCCCCGGTTGCCAATACGACTGCGACCCCTGCCCTGCCGCCCACCACGCCCGCAACACCCGCCGCCCCGGCACCCACCACGCCGACAGTGCCGCCCTCGGTCACGGACCCCAGCTTCACGGTGACGCATTCGTCGGTGGCCAAGGGCAAGGTGCCCACGCTGACGGGCACGGGCACCGCCGGCGGCACGGTGAAGATCGACGTGCATGCCGGCGGCGGCGCAGCGGTGGACGCCAGCTATACCGTGCCGGTGGGGGCTGACGGCAAGTGGTCGGCCAACCTGGCCACGCTCAAGCCCACCACCGGCGCCCTGCCCGCGGGCGGGCTGAGCACGGCCACCAGCCTGTCGCTGACCGAGACGGTGAACGGCAAGACGGCCACGATGCCGGACTTCAAGCTGACGGCCGACGACACGCCGCCGACGGCCCCCACGATCTCGCCCGTCGGTGCGGATGGCCTGCTGGGTGCCGCCGCCGTGGGCAAGCCGCTGGCGGTCTCGGGCCAAGGCGAGGCCAACAGCCTGATCAAGCTGACGCTGGGTGCGCAGAACCTGGAAACGGTGGTGGGCGCAGACGGCACCTGGGCGGTGACGCTGCCGGCCAATGCGCTGCCTGCCACGGGCAACGCCACCCTGTCAGTCACGGCCAGCGATCTGGCCGGCAACGTCTCCACGCCCGCCACGCAGACGCTGACCATCGACACCACGCCGCCTCCGGCACCGACGATCCAGTTCACCGGTGGTGCCGACAACTATGTGAACGCGGCCGAGAAGGCGGCCGGCGTGACGCTGGCCGGCACGGCCGAAGCCGACAGCACGGTGAAGGTGACGGTCGGCACGGTGTCGCATGACGCCAAGGCCGGCGCCGACGGCAAGTGGAGCGTGGCCTTTGCCGGTGCCGAGCTGCCGGCTGACGGCACCCATCTGGTGACGGCCGTGGCCACCGACAAGGCGGGCAACGCCTCCGCACCCAGCGCCGGAACGCCCATGGTGGTGGACACCAAGCCCCCGGTGCTGACCGACACGCACGCCGGCGGCACGGATCGCGTGCTGAGCGGGGTCCCCTTCCTGATCACGGGCAAGACCGAGGCCGGCGCCTCGGTGCAGGTGGAGTTCACGCTGGCCGACGGCAGCAAGCAGGTCCAGACCGCCGTGGTGACGGACACCAGCCCGGACTCGGCCAACTGGACCCTGCCGACGCCGATCGTGGCGCAGGGCAACCCCATTGGCGCCAAGCAGACCACGATCCACATCACGGCCACCGACAAGGCCGGCAACGTCTCTGCCGTGGATCACACCTTCGCGATCATGTCGCAGAGCTTCCCGTTCGGAACGGCTCCGGCAGGCAGCAACACGCTGTCCCTGAAGGCACTGACGTCCGGATCGGAAGGCGACGCCATCCAGAAGGCCCAGGCTTCCACCGGCGATGCGCTCTCGTTGCCGTTGGCACAGACCGAGCCCTCGTCGACACCGCTGCCGGCCACCGCCAGTGCTGCACCGTCGATCGCGCCCAGCAGCGCACAGCAGCTCTCCTTGCTGCTTTCGCAGGACGAGCTGCAGCAGGGGCTGGTGCACCTCTGAACCCTGATGCCCGGCGGTTTCTTCCGCCGGGCTGCGGGACGCATGGCGGGACGTAAAAGGAGACCGTGATCCGGCCCGCAGGTGCGCACACGTAACAAGCCGTCACGAGACGCACACAAAAAATGCGGTTTGTGCATGCCACAATGACCTGTTTCAATACACCTTTTTTTGACGAATGGTCGAATCCGGCCGCCGGACTGCGTCCGATGTCTCATTGAAGCGTCGGTTTGCATGACACTCGGCGACACCGGGCCATGTATTCGCCCCTCTGGGCACCTCATGAACAGGTGCCAGGCGGCCATGTCGGAACCGCCCGGCCCGGCCTTCGTCAGACCACAGGACGGAAGACAGGATCATGGCAGCAAGACTGAACATCCAGCGCACGGGTGACGGCGGGGTCGAGCAGCTCCAGCTCAAGCCCGGCAACAACAAGCTCAGGGTCGTGCCCGGGCGCACCTTCAACCTGCAGGATCCGGACGGCCAGCCGATCGATCCGTCCCAGCTTCGCGTGCTGCAGGTGGACAACGACCTGATCATCGAGAACATCCCGGTGGAAGGCAGCACCGAGACGGCCTCGGTGACGCTGGAAGGCTACTACCAGGTGTGCAGCGCCACCGACCGTTGCACGGTCAGCGTGGGCGGTGAAGACGCCGCCGTCGCCCAGGGCGCCGAAGGCCAGGAGAATCTGGGCACCACCGAGAACAGCCAGGCCACGGTGCTGGCAGACGTGAGCACCAAGCCCCTGGGCGCGCTCTCGGACGGCACCTTCGTGCTGTACGACACCGGCTTCCAGGCCCCCGAGCAGCCGGCCACCGAGGAATTCCCCATCCGTCCCGTGCTGTACGGTGCGGGCGGTCTGGCCGTGGTGGCCCTGGCCGCCGGCGGCGGTGGCGGCGGCGGTGATCCCTCCGGCGCCCCCAACCTGGGCGACGTGCCGCTGGCGCTGAAGTCGGCCACCTCGTTCAACAACCGCTTCCCCACCATTTCCGGCACGGCCAAACCCGGTACCGTGGTGACCCTGCGCCTGGACACCGACAACGACCAGCGCGAGAACGTCACCTACTCCGCCACGGCCGACGCCAACGGCAACTGGAGCGTGAACCTGCAGTCTGCCAAGCCCGCCACCGGCAACCTGCCGGCCAGCGGCCTGTCGGACAGCAACACGCTGGAAGTGTCCGGCGCACTGGATGGCGTGCAGGGTGCCGCGCTGCCCGTGGTGACGCTCACCTATGACAACACCCCGCCGGCCAGCGCCGAGATCGCTGCGGTAAGCGGTGACAACATCATCACCGCCGCCGAGAAGACGGCGGGCGTGGCGGTTTCCGGCACGGCCGAAGCCAACGGCACGGTCGAACTCAAGATCGGCGGCACCACCAAGCTGGTGGCCGTGGATGCCGAGGGCAAGTGGAACACCACGCTGTCTGCCGCCGAACTGCCGGCCGCCGACGGCCAGTACCCGCTGACGGCCACGGCCATCGACGCAGCCGGCAACCGCGGTCCGGCAGCCACCTCCTCGGTCACGCTGCACACCAACAGCAAGGCGCCCGTCATCGGCAGCATTGCCAGCGACGACATCATCAATGCCGCCGAGGCGGCTGCCGGCGTGAAGCTGCAGGGTTCGGCCGAGGCCGGCTCGAAAGTGGAGCTGACCTTCGGCACCAACAAGGTGGCAGCCACCGCCGACGCCAACGGCCACTGGGAAGTGACCGCACCGGCCACCGGCATCGCCGACGGCAAGTACACGCTGACGGCTGCCGTGACCTCGCCGGCCGGCGGCACGGCCTCGGCCACCCGCGCCTTCACGGTGGACAAGACGGCACCGGCCAAGGCCACCAACATCAAGCTGGACGGTGGCGACAACGTCATCACCGCTGCCGAAGCACGGGATGGCGTGCACTTCACCGGCAACGCCGAAGCAGGCTCCAAGGTCTCGGTGACCTGGAACGGCCACACCCACACCGGCACTGTCGGCAGCAACGGCAGCTGGGACGTGCAGTTCGTGCCCTCCGAGCTGCCCAAGCCCGCCGCCGGTGCCACCGCCAGCAGCACCTACCAGGTGACGGTGACGGACGCTGCCGGCAACACCAGCGGGGCCGATAGCCACGCCGTGACGGTGCAGGGCGCCCCGGCGCCGACCATCGCGCCGTCGCCGACCACGCCAACCACGCCGGCGCCGGCACCGACAACGCCGACACCTGCCCCGACCACGCCGGCACCTACGACGCCGACCACACCGGACACCGGCACGGACGCCACGGCCCCCGCCCCGACCACACCGACCACGCCTGCGCCGGCCACGCCTGCGCCGACCAC
>RBWB01584516.1_pt1 | contig 10019 bp, 6 predicted proteins | sample 2014201 | NCBI WGS metagenome assembly RBWB01 (sample SAMN10133834, study PRJNA383868) | Human oral metagenome, whole genome shotgun sequencing project. | isolation source: supragingival plaque isolated from 88 juvenile twins | host: Homo sapiens | place: Australia
CAGCTCCTTGCGCACCTCGCGCCGCAGCCGCGGATCGCTGACGGGCGCCGCTTTCTTCGGCTGGGCCGATTGCGCCGCCTGGCGCTTGCGCAGAAGAGTGGTGACCTGCTCGGGCTCCAAAAGCCCGGGAATCCCGAGGAAATCGGCTTCCTCGTCGGATCCGGCCTCGGCGCCCAGCCCGAATTCGCCGCCGTCAAAAAGCGCCCTGTCGAACGACGCATCCGATTCCAGCGCCTCGAAGCCGGGGAACGCAAGCTGGTCGCTGGCCTGCTCTTCTGAATTGGCGCGCTCGAGAAGCTCGTCGTCCCAGCCGTCTTCTCGTTTCTTCTCCCCCAGGGCGTGGTCGCGTTCGACCTCCATCTCGGCCGCTAGGCCGAGAAGCTGCGGGACGGAGGGGAGGAACACCGTCGCGGTCTCGCCGCGCTTGCGCGTGCGCACGAAGCGCCCGATCGCCTGGGCGAAGAACAGCGGGGTCGAGGCCGACGTCGCATACACTCCGACGGCGAGCCTGGGCACGTCCACGCCCTCGGAAACCATGCGCACGGCGATCATCCATCGCTCGTCTCCCGCGGAGAATTCGGCGATCCGGTCGGAGGCGCCGGCGTCGTCGGAAAGCACCACGGTTGGCCGCTGCCCGCTGATGGCCTCCAGCCTTTCCGCGTATGCGCGGGCGGCCTTCTGGTCGGTGGCGATGACGAGGCCCCCGGCGTCGGGAATCGATTTGCGCACGGCGGTCAGGCGTTCGTCGGCCGCGGCGAGGACCGCCTGGATCCAGTCGCCCGCGGGGTTGAGGGCGGTCCGCCAGGCCTGCCCGGTCATGTCTTTGGTCAGAGGCTCGCCGAGGGTCGCTTCGACGACGTCGCCCTGCTTCGTCTGCCACCGCATCTGCCCCGAGTAGCTGAGGAACATGACGGGCCGCACGACGCCGTCGCGCAGCGCCTCGGCGTACCCGTACGTGTAATCGGCGCGCGAGCGGAACACGCCGTCGCCGTCGTCGGCGTACTCGACGAACGGGATCGGCGAATCGTCGGACCTGAAGGGCGTGCCTGTGAGCGAGAGCCGCCGGGCAGCACCTTGGAAGGCCTCGCGTATGCCGTCGCCCCAGGAGAGGGCGTCGCCGCCGTGGTGGATCTCGTCGAGGATGACGAGGGTCGGCCGAGCGGCGGTGCGGCGCTTGTGAAGCCCTGGATTCGCCGCGACTTGCGCATACGTAACGCATACTCCGTCGAAGAAGCTGCCTTCTTCGCCTTGCGCGTTCGTGAAGTCGGGGTCGAGAGTGAGCCCCACGCGCGCGGCCGACTCCGACCACTGCGTTTTCAGATGCTCGGTGGGGCACACGACGGTGACCCGTCGGACAGCGCCCTTTGCCATGAGCTCTGTCGCAATGCGCAGGGCGAAGGTCGTCTTCCCCGCTCCGGGCGTCGCCACTGCGAGGAAGTCCTGCGGCTGGCTTGCCATGTACGCCTGGAGCGCCTCGGCCTGCCATGCCCGCAGGGACGACGCCGTGCCCCAAGCCGCGCGTTGCGGGAAGGCGGGCGAGAGGGTCTCTGCGGCGTGGACGGAAGCGGTTTTCGGCAGGGGGTGGCTGCTCACTTCCCGTTCCCGGGGACGTCGGGGCCGAAGGGCCACGAGGAGCCCTGCTTGCCGAGCTCGTCGCGAATGGCCTTGCATGTCGGGCACACGGGGTACCTCTCGGGATCGCGGGAGGGTGTCCACACTTTCCCGCACAGCGCCACCACCGGATGGCCGGACAGGGCCGATTCGGTGATCTTTTCTTTGCGGACGTAGTGCGCATAGCGCTCGTCGTCGCCGGGGCTGTGCTGCTCCTGTTCGCGTTCGAGGACGTCGACGCTTGGGGAACCCGCGGTCTCCGGGCTTTCTGGACCGCGCGGCGGTTCGGGAGGCAGTGTACTCATAGGGACGATCTTAACCCCGCCCGCCACGGCACGCTCAGCCCCTCCGCCGGGACGTATCCCACACACCACGCCTGCCCATCAAGATTGCCGCCGACATATTCCGTTCACGTTTTCCGTTCATGTTCCGTTGCGACGCACGCCTATCACCGTCCCGTCTTTTCCGCTGAACAGAAACCCTCCGTCGTGGTGAAAGATCGTGACCATCTCACGATGGACGAGGCTGTGGTGATGCCAGCACAGCAGAACGGCGTTGGCGAGATCTGTGCGGCCTCCCGCTTGCCAAGGCAAAGCGTGATGAATCTGCCCGTGGGCAATCGTATCCGAACACCCCGGATAACGGCATGTTCGATCCCTGGCGACGACGGCTCTGGCCTGCGCAGGTGTGAACAGACGTTTTTCGCGTCCGACGTCCATCACTTCGCCGCTTGACGAAAACACAACGCGGGAGACCGACGAGTCACACATCAATCGCGCCAACTGGGTCATCGACAAAGCCGAACCATCGTCTAGCGTCGCCGGTTCAAGCCCCTTCAAAGCGGTTAGGTCCACGGCGGCGGGCATCACCGCCAGAAGCTTTCCAAGCTCCCGGCTTTCTTCGCGAACCTGATCGAGGCAGCGGCCGATGCGCCCCTGCCCGCCGCCGGCCTCGCAATGTCCATCGAGTTTTCGCCCTGCCGTTTGCCGCTTTTCTTCGAACGATCGGATTCGCCCTTCGAGCAACTCGACTTCTTCTTTGAACGATCCGGTTTCAAGCTCGGAGCGCGAAGAATCAGGCCGCTCTCCGATTTCGCCGACGGGCCTCTTCTCGGCGGCGTCCCAGTTCTGGTCGCCACGCTCGTCTGAGGAAAGGCCGACGTCCAACGACGCGCACGGTCGAGCGGCCCTTTCCGCCCCCACAAGCGTCGCCAAAGGCACATGAACGGACAGGTGCGGGCGAATTCTTGCGCCTCTGCCCAGGCTGCCCTCGTCCAGTTTGAGGCTCGCCAGCTCAATCAAGGCGCTCGCACGACGCTGAGGCAGGGTTCTCGCATCGTCCACGCTTTTGCGCCCCATTAGAGCACTCAACGCGGTGTCCAGGATTGCAGACGTCTCGCTTGAAAGCCACCCGGTGACGCGCATGCCGAGTCCCTCGGGCGCGAAAGCGACCCGCTCGTCTTTCGCCTCCGACTTTTCAAGCTCAACGCCCAAAGCGGGATCGTCTCTCAAAGCGCGGGCTCTGACCCGCCGTTCGAATTCCCGTGCCCCGCAACGTTTCGCCCAGGAAACGAACTCTTTTTGAACTCCTTCGCCGTTCACGGCCTTTTTCAAGATCGGGGTGGAAAAGACCTTGCGGACGACGTCGACGTGCTCGGCAAAAATCTCACCGGTTTTAAGCGCTCTCGACAGGACAGGCAAATCTTCTTCCAAGGCGCAGGCCCGTTTGATTTCCCTTGTGGCGGCCTTCGGCGACTGGCCAGAGGACCTCTCGTTCCATTGAATGAGCGTACGCATCCCCGAAGACCGCCAGCTGCGCTTCTCGTCGATGGCTACGAGCATCCGCCCGCGCACAGCGCCTAAACGAGAGGCGAGTTTGGCCAGAGCCTGCGCACCTGACAGAAGCTGCTCGTCGGACAATCCGAAGACGTCCTTCTCTCCCAACTCGGAGACAAGCGCTTCCAACTCCGCAAGACACTCGCCAAATCCGCGCCCCTTTCCGGCAACCGGAATTCGCCCTTCCCTCCCGTTGAGCAAGCTGAAGGTCGACGCATGCGCTCCGCTTCGAGCGGACGCAACGTCAAGAATGCCGACGTCGGCGCTCATGCCAACGGCCTCCTTCAACCTCAGGCTCTCGTCTTTCACTTCCATTATAGAACTTAAGAAATGTTGTGTCAAGTTTTTGTTCGAATATTTTTCCGCTAAATATAAGGTAAAGATTAAATTTTAAGAATGAATTTATCGGCGATCGTCTACAAACCAAATCGCCAGCACATCCCCGCCTTTCCGGCACAACCCATCGCGGTACGCGTGGCGCAAGCCGGCGTCAAAGCACATCCAACTCTCCGGCACAACCGGCCCCAACGGCTCCGGCCCGCCGGCAAACCGATTCATAAGCAAACGAGCCCGCGCCCGAAGCGCCGGAGCACTGCCCAAACCAGCCAGACCCAAGACGCCGCCGGCAAAGCATCACCCAAACCAACCAGCCCCAAGACGCCGTCGGCAAAACGCCGCTCAAATCCACAAGACCGCCCCACGAATCCGCCGCCCCAAGCCCACCGACAAAAGGCTCCTAAAATAAAAATGGGGTCCGGACCAGACCCGGACCCCATTGGCTCTTTTCAGAGCGATGCCGCTCAACTGCGGCTTTTATTCACAGCCACGTCAATGTTTTCGTGGCAACGGCCTCTGTTCGCCGTCGACATTCTCGATCAACTTTGAGATCGTGAGTCGACGCTCGAGGCCTCTACTCGCGGTGGAAAAATCGGTTTTCGCAGTCCAGGCTCGCGAGATCGCAGGCCTGGCCCGCGATCATTCCGTCACGGCCTTCTTCAGAGCAGAGCCGGCGGTCAGCTTGACACCGTAACCGGCGGGAATCTGAATTTCCTCGCCGGTGCGGGGGTTGCGCCCTTTGCGGGCGGCGCGCTCCGTGCGCTCCACAGCCAGGAGGCCCGTAATCTTGACCGCCTCGCCCTTCGAGAGCGAATCGACCAAGACGTCCTGGAGCGCGGCAACGGCCTTGTCGGCGTCCGTCTTCGACAGACTCGCCTTCTCGGCAATTTTGGCAATAAGTTCAGTACGGTTGATGGACATACCCATACCTTTCGTTGAAGTGAAGGGCCCGGATGGGCCACTACTTCAGTAATCTAGCGGATTTCACGGCAAACTGGCGTAAATTCGGGCATTAAGTGGCGCGTTTTAAGTGAGATGCGTAACTTTTAGGCCTCGAAGTCCATCTACGGTATGAGTAATTGCAAGGCATTTGGACACCTGCGGGCCCGCAATCACGCTATTGGCCAAACTCCACGCGGCGTGCTAGCGCCGCGCTTCCAAAACGAGTTCCAAGGCAGCGCGGCATTCTCGATCATTGAAAAGGCGACGTCGGCAAGACACCGGAGCGACGCCGGCGAGCACACCAGAACGACGCCGACAAGACACCGGAGCGACGCCAGCAAGGCACCGGAGCGACGCCAGCAAGGCACCGGAGCGACGCCGACATGACGGTCGCAGTCCGACCAAGTCCGCCCGACAACATCGACCAAGTCCGCCCGACGCGTCGAGCCCGAATCAACGCCGTCGAACCGGAACACGCCGTGTCCGATCACCGTGTTGTCGCGCCGATCACGGCACAGCCGATCACGGCACAGTCAATCGCGGCACAGCCGATCGCAACACACCGGTCTCGCCGCGGACGACTTCGTCCATCGCCGCCCACAGCACAACCATCAGAAAGCTCCCAGGATCTACCGCCATAGTAAGTAGAGCTATAACCCAGGTGCGCAGAGCGACGACAAGCGAGCAAAGGATTGAAACCGTCACTTACCCGAACGCGGCCCACTGACGAACGCAGGCTTAATCGCATTGCGTCCGACGCCGACCACACGGCACACTCCAGCGCCGACCGCGGAACACAACCCGACGCCGCGCGCACAGGCACGGCAGACGCCAAGCCCGGCGCCGTCGGCGCAAGCCCGAATCAAATGGCGCACCCGGCACTCTCGGGTAGCATTGGCCTTTTGGGCGGCATGCTCCGCCGACAGCCCTCGGGCGACGACAGACGCAAGACTCGGGCGCCGAAAAACGGAAAACTCGAGTGTAGACGGACGGAAAGGCCGTATGAAGAAGATCGTTGACGTTGTCAAAGCGCATCCGCGCGTAGCGAGGTACACGTTCTACACGCTTATGGCGATCGGCGTTTTCCTCGTTGCCCGCGGCGAATTCGAAACGATCTCGGGCCCCAACATGGCCGAGCTCTTCACCGAGGTTCCGCGCCCCACTCTGCTTGCGATCGTCGTCGGCGGGACTCTGGCCTTCACGGCGACGGGCGCCTACGACATCTTCGCCTCGCGTCATTTCGGTGTGAAGATACCGATTCGGACCTCCCTGAAAATCGGGTGGGTGGCCCAAGCCTTCAACAACTTCGCGGGATTGGGAGGCTTGACCGGAGGGACGATTCGCGCAAAGTATTACGCGAAAGCGGGCGCAGACAAAGACACGGCGCTGAAGATCACCCTGGCGGTGTGGGCATCCAACCTCATCGGACTGTTCGTCATGCTCGTCGCCACGCTTCCCTTTGCGATCAAATACGACCGCGGGGGCCTGTGGATCGTCCCGCTCGTCATGAGCCTCTACATTCCGCTTTATTTCTGGGGCGGGAAACTCAAAATCGGCAAAATCGACTTGAGCCGTTCCCCCTTCGCACTGCAAAACTTCAAGCAGAAAACGGAGATGACCTTCGCCTCGCTCTTCGACTGGGTCATCGCCGGCGTGTATTTCTGGGCGTGCGTTCTCCTCTTCATCCCCGAAGCGGATCTGTGGCTTTCCCTGTTCGTTTACTCGACGGGCACCCTGGTGGGCCTCATATCCTTCATCCCGGGCGGGCTGGGAACCTTCGATCTGACGGTGGCGACCCTTTTCAAGGGCGTCGGATACAACACCACGGGCCTTCTTCTGGCGATCATCGTCTATCGCGTTTGCTATTACGCGATTCCCTGGATTCTCGCCAGCCTCTACGGGGCGAGCGAGCTGCTGGCGCCGAAGATCGGCTTGGGAGACAAGCGCAAGCGCGAGGACACCCTCGTGACCGTCCTGTGGATCGGGACGCTCCTCGCCGGCGTCGTCCTCATCATTTCCGTTTTCAGCCCGGCCATTTCGAGACGATTCGACATACTCAACAACATCGTCCCTCACGGCGTCATCGAGGCGTCGCGAATGACGACGCTGCTCATCGGGATCATGCTCATCATCCTTTCCCGAGGCATTCGCGCCCGAGTCGCCAGAATCTGGGGAATCTCGCTCACGATCATGGTGGCGGGGGCGGCCACGTCCATCGCAAAGGGCCTCGATTGGGAAGAAGCGCTCATCCTTTTGGTGCTTTCCACAATCCTCTTCTCGGTGCGCAACGCCTTCAATCGGGCTCCGCTCAAGCTGACGGCCAAGGGGTTCGTCGTCTCCGCCTTGACGATCGTCGGCATTCCCCTGGGGATCTTTCTGTGGCGCCTCTACCACGACCACCAGATCGAGCGGCCTTTCCCGGACCACGGCACGGCCTTGAGACACACCTTCTTCTACGGCGCCCTGTGCGTCATCCTGACCCTGACGATCCTCTTTTCCAGGGGAGGACGCCTGGAATTCACCCCTCCGACGGAGGAAGACGTGGCCCGCTACGAGGAGTTTTTGGCCAAGTACGGCGGCAACGAGTACTCGCATCTTTTCTTCCTCGGAGACAAGCACGTCTTCTATTCCGCCAAGGGCGACGTCGCACTCCTGTACCGCCCTCATCGCAACAACCTCATCATCTTGGGCGATCCGATCGGCAACGAAAAGAGCTTCGAGGCGGCCATCGACGAATTCGTTCGATTGGCGGAGGAACACCGAATGAACGTCGCGATCTACGAGCTTTCGGCGAAGTACCTGGCCACATGCGCCGATCAGGGCTTTACCTTCGTCAAGATCGGCGAAGACGCGATGCTCAATCTGGGAACCTATTCGAACGTCGGAAACAAGGGCAAAATCTTCCGGCGCATGCGCAACCGCATGGAGGAAAAGGGAACCCACTTCGAGCTCATCGAACCTCCATTCACGCAAGAGTTCCTCGACGAAGTTCGATCCGTCTCCGACGCTTGGATCGGCAAACGCGAGGAGATGGGATTCTCACTGGGGCGCTTCGATCCGGCCTATCTTGGGAGAGCCCCCATCGCCGTCGTGCGCAACGAGAAGCGGATCGAGGGTTTCGCATCGATCATGCCGGCCAGCCCGAACGTCGCGTCTATCGACCTCATGCGCATTCGTCCGGACGCCCCCGGAGGCACGATGGACGGAATCTTCATTTCCCTCATCGAGTGGGCGCGCGACGCCGGGTACGAGTACTACAACCTCGGAATGGCGCCGCTGTCGAACACCGGGCGGGCAGTCTATTCGGGAAGCAAACAGAAGGTCGTGCGCTACATCTACGACTTCGGCAACCGCGCGTACAACTTCAAGGGCCTGCGCTCCTATAAGGAGAAGTTCCGGCCGGAGTGGACCAGCCGCTACCTCGTCTATCGCAACGCCGGAGTGCTCGTCTCCACGCTGCTGTCGGTTCTCGACGTCATCCACCGTCCGCCCCAGGCGAGCGCGATCGGCGTTCGGGACGTTCTCGCAGACTTCCAAGCCGGGCGCTCCTCCCTCCTGGCGAAGGGGCTCGGACGCCCAACGGTCGATCACGGCACCGGCCGCCCCGATTTCGAGGGTCCGCGCAGGGGCGCCCCCTCCCCTGCCGCAAAGAATTCGGCGAAGAGGGACGACGCCGCAGCGCCGAAGAAGAGCAAGGTCCACAAACAGAAGGGCCGCGCGATCGCGCCGAAGACTCCCATTGCCGCCGAGGCGAGAACCCAGGCCGAGTCGGCGAAGAAGTCCGGGCCGGCGCCCAAAGCCAAACCCGGAGCCGGGTCGTCGTCCAAACCCGGAGCCGGGTCGATGCGCAAGGCCGACGCCGATCCGGGAATCGAAGCCGAGCCGGAGCTGAAAACCGAAGTCAAAACCGGCGGACAACGCGAGGCCGAAGCCGATGTGGCCCCGGCAAAGTCCGAGGTCGAGGAGCTAGGCTGACTTCTTCTCGGTAACACACGATAAGCCGCATCAAAACCGCTCTCAGAGGCAGCCCCGAACCGCGTGTCGGAATCCGGGGCTGCCTCCTGTACGGGCATCAGCAGTTTGCGCTGACAGTTAGCGCTGACACCGGCGGTCTGCGTTGCCTCCGGCCCTCTGTGCTGGCATCGTCAGTTTTTGCTAGTCGTTGAGATGCGCTACAGCGTAATCCGCCTCACTGGCGGTGAATTTCTCGCCATACTCGCTGGTGAGCTGGTCGCGAATGGCCTGAGAAGACATGTGCATGGTCTCTTGGTACTCCTTTGCCTTGGCAAGCGCGTTTGCGTTGTAATCAGCTTGAAGGTTATCGACCGCGTATTGAGCAGCCTCAGCAGGGAATTTATCGGCGTACGGACTGATTAGCTGGTTGTAAATGCCTTTCTTCGACATATGCATGACGTTTGAGTAGCTTTTAGCCGACTCGAGAGCATTCTGATACTCGCGGGGAACTTTAGGCTCAGCCTCTGGAGTCGGCACCGCAGCAGGGGCGGCCGTTTCCGGGGCGCTTTGGGTCTGAGGTGCAGCGTTAGCCTCGGGCGCGCTTTGGTCCTGAGGCGCAGCTTCAGCCTCGGGCGCGCTTTGAGTCTGGGGCGCGCTTTGGTCCTGAGGCGCAGCTTCGGCCCCGGGCACGTTTTGAGACTGGGACGCGCTTTGAGTCTGGGACGCGCTCTTCGAGCTCGAGGTCTTTCCCTCTTCAAGAGCCTGCCCGATGGCAGCGATCACAACAATCGAGACAATCGCAATAAACCACCAACGTTTATAGAAGGGTTTCTTCAACTGCGGTCTGGGCGCCGTCGGGACTGGCGCCCACGTGGGCGCGGGAGTTGGCTGGGACATTGAATCCTCCTTGATTCTTCCCTGTAAATAGTGAGCGTCTATTAGTCTATCGGAACGCTCACTCTCAGACTGTCTGTTTGAACTCCAAGTTTTGACCAATCTTTCTCGTCTTCCCCTTTTCCCCTTTTGCCGCCCTGCTTCATGCGCCAGAGACGACGGCCTCCCGCGATGCGAGCCCCCTCCAGGCGAGAGCCCGGGGCAGGCTGGCGAGGGGAAAGCCTGTCCGACTTCCGCCCTTCCCGCCAAGCGGGAGCTCGGAGGGAGGAGCTAAGCTCACAGCGACGCCGATCCGGCAAACGGACGCTGAAAAACCTGCAGGCGAACATAAAAAGTCCCTGCGACGCCAAAAGGACGTCGCAGGGACTCAAAGTGTGGAGATGGCGGGAATTGAACCCGCGTCCGACGATGCTTGCCCAAGTATTCTCCGGGTGCAGTTCGCAGTGC
>RBWB01584521.1_pt1 | contig 10016 bp, 11 predicted proteins | sample 2014201 | NCBI WGS metagenome assembly RBWB01 (sample SAMN10133834, study PRJNA383868) | Human oral metagenome, whole genome shotgun sequencing project. | isolation source: supragingival plaque isolated from 88 juvenile twins | host: Homo sapiens | place: Australia
TTTGCGATGCTATTGCTTTGAACTGTGCTCAAAGCTGAGGTTTTGCAAAGGTCTCACCCTATGCAAACCGAGATTACGTTGCAGAATACGCGGAAAAGCGCGGCGCGAAGATAAGGTGTCCCAAACGGGGAAATAAAGGTTTCAGGCTGCCTGAAAAAACAGCCGCACCTGTTTGGAACGGCTGCGGCTGCATTGGCTGCGGCTTATTTTGCGGGTTCTATTTTCGCGCTCTGCATCAGTTTATCCAAAGTTTCCTGAACGCGTTCGTTCGCCATGCTGGCACGCAGGGCTTCTTGGATTTTTTCCAGCGGATCGATTTTGATGGTGCGCTTGTCGTGAATGTAGTACAGCGCGTGCAGGTTGTCGCCGGAAATGGGCTTGCTGTGCTGGCCTTTGTTGAGGCCGGAGATGGCGGCATAAATCTGCGGGCGGGCTTCTTGGATGTCTTTTAAGGCGACGAAATCGCTGATGGGCAATGCGCCTGCTTTGATTTCGGGGTCTATGGAATATTTGCGCGCGGTTTCGGCAAAGGATTTTGTGGCTTTCAAATCACGCTCGGCAGCTTTGATTTGGTCGGCTTTATCGGTGATGATTTCGCCAATCTGCACTTCGGGCGTGTTGTCGTAACGCTGTTTGATTTCGCCGTAGCGCTGCTGCACTTGGGCATCGGTTACGGGATTTTTGCGGGCGGCATCCAGTGCATAGGCCTGCATCAGAAGCTGGTTTTGGTAATCCGCCCATGCCTGTTTGAAATCGGGCTGTTTGTCCGCGCCTTCGGCACGCGCCTGTTTCAGGGCTTCTGCTTCGGCGGCTTTGTAGTCTGCGCTTTTGTCCAAATGCTGTTTTTTGGCTGCCTGCACCACCACGGTTTCCACAATGGTTTGGTTGGCGATGAAACGGCGCAAATCGGGGCTGTCCTGTATCTGGCCCTGGCTGTTGGCGATGGTTTGTTGGGCGCGGCGGTCGAGGTCTTTGCTGTCTATCTTGATGCCGTTCACGGTAAATACGGTTTCCGCCATCAGGCTGCCTGAAAGCAGTGCGGCGGCAATAACGGCGGCGGTTTTTGCGGTCTTCATAGAGGTTTCCTTTCGTGAGGGGGGATTCGGTTTCAGGCTGCCTGAAAATATTCGTCGGGAGTATGTGCGGCGATGCTGAGGGCGTGGATGTGTTTTTGGGCGAACAAATCCGCCAGAAGTTCCTGTATTTTGCGCTGGCGGGCTAAACGGCTCATGCCGGAAAACGCACTGCTCACCACCAGTATGGCGTAATGCCCGCCGCCCCGGTTGCCTGCGTGGCCTGCGTGCAGATGGCTTTGGTCTTCAAAATCGAACACGTCGGGCGCAAGCGGGGCAAGACGGGCAGCCATGGCTTCACGCATGCCGGCATTCATTTGGGAAACACCTGTTTGAACGGGCGAATCAGCATTTCGGCATACACGCCTGCCTGCACATAAGGGTCTTCGCCTGCCCAAGCTTCGGCGGCATCCAAATCGGGGAAGTCGGCAATAATCAGGCTGCCCGACATCGTGGTTTCGTCATCGGGCAGCGGGGTGGGGCCGGCGGCAAGCAGGCGGCCTTGTTTGTCCAACGCTTCCAAGCGTTGCAGGTGGGCGGGGCGGGCTTCGGCGCGTGCCTGTTTGGAATCGGGGGCATCGGTGGCAAGCAGCATAAACAGCATGGTTATTCCTTTTCTTTGGGGAGGTGTTTGAAGATATAAACGGCTTGGGCAACGGAAAAAGCAATGGAGATGGGCAGATAGCCGAAAACCTTGAAGCTTGCCCAAGCGGCTTGGCGTTCCGGTGTAAACGGATAGGCGACAAATAGGTTGAGTGCGCCGCTGAACGCGAAAAACGCAATCCACGCATAGCCCAGCCGCTGCCAAGCCTCATCAGGCAGGGAGAGTTCCTTTTGCAGCAGCAGGCGCAGTCCGTTTTTTCCGCGAAGCTGCATGGCCAGCATCAGCACGGCCATCGTCCAGGTGAGTGCGGTGGTTTTCAGCATGATGAAGCGGGCATCGCCGAGAAAGATGGTGAGCCCGCCAAAGCCGACAACCAATATCAGACTAAGCCACTGCATCGGTTCCAGCCTGCGCTGTTTATAGTAGGTATAGGCAGCCTGAAGGATGCCGATGGCGACGGCGGCAACGGTTGCCGCCACCATATCCTGCGTGGCGGCGTACACAATGAAAAACAGGATGACGGCGGCAAAGTCGCTAAATGCTTTCATGGTCTGCGTGTGTGGGGATAAAAGGCGGCATCATAACCGAAAAGCGTTCTGCTGCGAAGCCGCGCGCCCAGTTTGGCAACTTATTCGGATAGCAGGAAAAACTCCACCAGCACGTTCTTAAACAGAAAGCCCATCACGCCCAGCCCCAATACAAAAAACAGGATAAACATTCCCAGTTTTCCTGCTTTGGACTCTTTGCCCAAATTCCAAACGATGAAGCCGAGAAAAACCACCAGCCCGCCGATGCCGAGCCGCATGCCCCACATGGCAAATTCTTGTTCCGACATTATTGTTCCTTATTGATTGTGTGTGCGAAAGGCAGCCTGAAAAGCCGTTTTCCCGCTTTCAGGCTGCCTGAAATCATGCGGCGGCGAATGCCTGCTGCAAATCGTTTTTCAAATCGTCCGGATATTCCAGCCCCACCGAAATGCGCAAAAGCCCTTCGGTGATGCCTGCCGCCAGTTTGTCTTCGGCAGACATGCGCGCGTGCGTGGTTGTCCACGGATGGGCGATGGTGGAGCGCACGTCGCCGAAATTGGCGGTTTTGGAAAAAATCTGCACGCGGTCTATCACCTTCCAAGCAGCTTCCGTGCCGCCTTTCACTTCAAACGCGATGACCGTGCCGCCCGTGCGCTGCTGTTTCTCCACCAGCGCCGCCTGCGGGTTTTCAGGCAGCCCCGAATAATAGACTTTGGCTACCTGCGGCTGCTGTTGCAGCCATTGTGCGATTTCCAAGGCGGCGGCGGACTGGGCATCCGCGCGCAGCATCAGCGTTTCCAATCCGCCCAAAAGCAGCCATGCGTTGAACGGCGAAATGCTCAGCCCTGCCGAATTGACATACATTGCCACTTGCGAAACCAGTTCTTGGCTGCCGCAGACGATGCCGCCGAGCACGCGCCCCTGTCCGTCTATGGATTTGGTGCCCGACTGCACGCTCAAATCCGCGCCAAAGCGCAGGGGCTGCTGCACGGCGGGCGAGCAGAAGCAGTTGTCCACAGCCAAAAGCGCGCCGTTTTCATGGGCGATTTTGGCGATGGCTTCAATATCCGCCGCCTCGCCCAGCGGGTTGGACGGCGTTTCCAAAAAGAACATTTTGGTGTTGGGACGCACCGCGCTGCGCCACTGGCCGATGTCGGTCTGCGAAACGAAGCTGATTTCAATGCCGAAGCGGGCAAGATGCCCCGAGATGAAGCCTGCGGTTGTGCCGAACAGGCTGCGGCTGCTGACCAAATGGTCGCCCGCACTTAAAAAGGTGAGCAGGGCAGCCTGAATGGCCGCCATGCCCGTTGCGGTGGCAATGCCTGCTTCTGCGCCCTCCATCAGGGCGACGCGCTGCTGGAATGCGGTTACCGTGGGATTGTTGGTGCGCGAATAGGTGTAGCCTGTCTTGCGTTTGGCGAACACGTCGGCGGCCTCTTCCGCGCTGGCAAACATAAAGCTGCTGGTGAGAAACAGAGCCTGATGGTGTTCGTTGAACGGGGTTTGTTCTTTGCTGCCGCGTATGGCGAGCGTTTGCGGGTGGAGTTTGCGTGGGGTTTCCATGTCGGCAATCCTTGCGGTTTTATGCTGGAAAGCCGCTATTCTGCGCCTTTTCAGGCTGCCTTTCAATGCTTATAATTACATCCGTTTACTTTGTTTAACACAATATAAGAACTTTGCGAAACCTCAGATTTGCGCACCGTTCAAAGCCAGCGCACCGCCAAGCGTGCGGATAATTAAAGAAGCGTATGGCGAAGAAATGTGCCCAAAACGGGGATTTTGCAAAGTTCTCAATATGCAAATTTGCGGGCGGCCGAAGCCGCTTCCGCGTTTCGGTGAGGCGGATGTTTGTGTCCGTGCGGTTTCAGGCTGCCTTGGAATGCGGAGTCCGCCTTCTGCCGCCGTTTGCATTTGTTTTCTATCAGAAAGGTACGCATCATGAAATGGACCGATACGCAGCGCATCGCTGAAGAGCTTTACGACCTGCACGGCGACAGCATCAACCCCGCCACCCTGCGTTTTACGCAATTGCGCGATTTGATTCTTGCACTGCCGGATTTTGACGACGACCCTGCCCGCTGCGGCGAACGGGTGCTGGAAGCGGTGCAGCAGGCGTGGATTAAAGAGGCGGAATAGCCGGTTTTATAGGGGGCGTTTATGCCCACGCGGTTTCAGGCTGCCTTCAAATAGGCAACGCATGGGCAGCGAGTGTCCACCCCGCGGAAACCGCGCTCTTGTTCCTGTGTTTGTTAATCCGCCGTATTGATAGCGTTCTACCAGTGTGCCGGGCGTGCGGAAATTTCCCCATTTTGGCTTGCTTGAAAGGCAGCCTGAAACGCGTTTTTCAGGCTGCCTTTTTTGCCGGCGGAGACGGCGGCGTTATCCACAGATTTTGTGGGTAATCGCGGCATCCGGCGGTTGTGTATAAGCAAAAATCTTGTGAAATCAGGTATTCCGCCAAGGTTGCCTATTTTTTGTGCAATTTATATATTCATTATTTAAATCAATGAATTAAACTAAAAATTTTACTGTCAAGCTGTGGGATAAAATATTTTTTGGCAGAAAATGGCGGATTTTTGGGGCAGGGAGCGCGGGTGCGGCACGGCGGGCTTGGGGGCAGCCTGAAAACGGATAAAAAGGCAGCCTGAAAACTGTTGGATTTGTGTTTTCAGGCTGCCTTGATGCGTTTGCCGGCGGCTTATTTTTTCTTGGCGTGTTTCAGCGAATCAATGGCAACAGCCATGATGATGATTGCGCCTTTGATGATGTATTGCCAATACGGGTTCACGCCGATGTAGCTCAGGCCGTAGTTGATGAGCGTGAAGATAACGACGCCGACCACCACGCCGATGACCGAGCCCACGCCGCCGCTGAACGACACGCCGCCGATAACGCAGGCGGCAATTGCGTCCATCTCATACATAAAGCCCAAATTGTTGGTGGCCGAGCCGATGCGTCCCGCTTCCAGCATGCCGCCGAATGCGTAGAACACGCCGGAGAGGGTGTAAACACCCAGCAGATTGAGCGTTACGTTTACGCCGGACACGCGGGCGGCTTCGGGATTGCCGCCGATGGCAAACAGGTTTTTGCCGAAGCGGGTTTTGTTCCAAATAATCCACATCAGCACGATGGCGGCGAGTGCGTACACCGTGATGTATGACAGGCGGAATCCGCCCAGGCGGAAGAAGCCTTGGGTGAAATCGGAATATGCCTGCGTGAAACCGGCAATCGGTGCGGAGCCGACGTGGTCGTAATACAGCGAATTGATGCCGTAGATAATCAGCATGGTGCCCAGCGTGGCGATAAACGGGGTGACATTCATCACGGTTACGATGATGCCGTTGGCCAGCCCGATGAGTGCGCCGATGGCGGCAACCAGCAGGATGACGAGCGGAATCGGCACTTCGCCAAGACCGGGGAAGACTTTGTTCACGTTGTCCATAGATTGCAGCAGCGTGGCGGACACCACGGCCGCCAGCCCGACCTGCCGCCCCACCGACAAATCCGTGCCCTGCGTCACAATCAGCCCTGCCACGCCCAGCGCGATGATGACGCGCACGGAAGACTGGGTGAGGATGTTGCTGAAATTGGTGAGGCTCAGAAAGCTGGTGTCCTTGGAGACGATGACGACAAGCAGCATCAGCAGCACGAAATAGAGTGCGTAGTCTTTGAACAGGGCAAATGCTTTTGCGGAAGCGTTGGGTTTCATTGTTTATCCTTCAAAACGGTTTTCAGGCTGCCTGAAAACGCAAAAATCACAAATATTTGGCGGAAAGCTGCAAGATTTCTTCCTGGCTGGTTTCGGCGGTATTGACGATGCCGGCCACCCGTCCCGCGCTCATCACCAGAATGCGGTCGGTCGTGCCCAAAAGCTCGGGCATTTCGGACGAAATCATAATCACGGCTTTGCCGCGCGAGGCGAGGTCGTTGATGAGCTGGTAGATTTCAAATTTCGCGCCGATGTCTATGCCGCGCGTGGGTTCGTCCAACATCAGGATTTCGGGATGGGTCAGCAGCCAGCGTCCCAAAATCACTTTCTGCTGGTTGCCGCCGGAAAGTGTGCCGATGCGCGTTTTGTGGCCGGGGGTTTTGACGTGCATGGAGTCGATGACCCACTGCGTGTCTTCCTTCATTTTTTTGTTGTTGAGAAAGCCGGCTTTCTCGTAACCCTTTATATTGGAAATCAGCGAGTTGAAGCTGATGTCCAGCCCGCCGAAAATGCCCGTGCTGCGGCGTTCTTCGGTAACCAGCGCAAAGCCGTTTTTAATTGCGTCCACGGGCGAGCGGTTGTTCACGGGCTTGCCGTGTACCAACACTTCGCCGCCCTGCATTTCGCGGATGCCGAACAGGGTTTCCACGATGTCGGTGCGTTTTGCGCCCACCAAACCGCCGATGCCCAGCACTTCGCCCTGCCGCAGTTCAAAAGACACGTCTTGGATGGAAGGCTGGTTTTTGGCGGTTAGGTTTTTCACCTGCAACACCACTTCGGCGGGGGTGTTGGTTTTTTCGGGGAAACGCTGCGTCAGGCTGCGCCCCACCATTTTGGCAACCAGCTCGTCCATATCCGTTTGGGCGGTTTGCAGTGTGTCTATCCATTTGCCGTCGCGCAGGATGGTGATTTCATCGCAGATTTTGAAGATTTCTTCCATCTTGTGCGAAATATAGATGATGCCGCAGCCGCGCTCTTTCAGTTTGGCGATGATTTTGAACAGATGGGCGACTTCTTTTTCGGAAAGGGAGGAAGTCGGCTCGTCCATAATCACGATTTTGGCGTTGTAGGAAAACGCTTTGGCGATTTCTATCATCTGCATTTCGGACACGGACAGCTTGGCGACTTTTTCGCGCGGGTCGATTTTGATGTCCAGCTCGTCAAAAATGGCTTTGGTGTCGGCATACATTTTTGCCGTGTCCACAAACAGGCCTTTGGTGGGATAGCGTCCCAGCCACAGGTTGTCCATTACGTTGAGCTGTTTCACCAGATTCAGTTCCTGATGCACCATGGAAATGCCGTTTTCCAAGGCTTCTTTGGCGTTGTGGAAATTCACTTCCCTGCCCAAAAAGCGGATGCTGCCCGAATCTTTGGCATAAATTCCGAACAGGCATTTGAGCAGGGTAGATTTGCCCGCGCCGTTTTCGCCCATCAGCGCATGCACGGAACGGGCTTTTACGGTTAGGTTTACGCCGTCCAGCGCCTTCACGCCGGGAAAGGATTTGCAGACATCCGTCATGGTGAGCAGGATTGGATGTTCTTCGTTGTTCGGTGTTGCGGTGTTTTCGGTATTCATTGCGGAAATCCCTGTGGGTTGCGGACGGTTTCAGGCTGCCTTTATACCGTGCCGTATAAACCGCCAAAGGCAGCCTGAAAAGCGTGATGCTGTTTTCAGGCTGCCTGAAAAGCCGCGCGGCGGCTGTTTATTTGGCTTTGGCAAACTGGTCCAAATTGGATTTGTCCACGCCCACATAAGGCACGCGGATGATGTTGTTTTCCAGTTTCAGGGCGGGGTTTTGTTTGGGGTCTTTGCCGTTTGCCAAGTCCACCGCCAGCGCGTAAATCGCTTTGGCCTGCGTGTCGCCGTCGTTCAGCACGCTGCCGGCCAGTGTGTCGTTTTTAATCATCTGCAAGGCTTCGGGCAGTGCGTCCACGCCGAATGCGGGCAGCACTTTGCCTTGCGCCTTCATGGCTTCCACCGCACCCATCGCCATGGCGTCGTTGTTGGACAGCACCACTTCAATTTTCTTGCCGCTGGGGCCGGCCAGCCATGCCTGCATGATGTCTTTGGCTTTGGCGGCATCCCACATGCCGGTATCCAATTGAAGCTGGTTCACTTTGAAGCCGTCTGCTTTCAGTTTCTCCACCACATATTTGGTGCGCGCTTCGGCATCAGGATGGCCGGGTTCGCCTTTGAGCAGCACGTAATCAATGATGCCGTCTTTGTTCAAATCCCACTCGGGATGCGCTTTCCAAGAGTCGCCCACCAGCTTGCCTTGGATTTCGCCGGATTCCTGCGGATTGGTGCCGATGAAATAGGCTTTGTCATACGTTTTCAGTGCGGCTTCGCCTGGGTCTTTGTTGAAGAAGATAACGGGAATGTCCGCTGCTTTGGCTTTGCCGATGATGGTGGGGGCGGCGGCGGGGTCGACAAGATTGATTGCCAGCACCTTCACGCCTTTGGAAATCAGCACGTCCACCTGGTCGTTTTGGGTGGACTGGCTGTTTTGCGAATCGTTGAGCAGCAGCTCGGCGGTTTTCTGCGCGGCGGCCTCACCTTCCAAGGCTTTGCGCATCAGCGACATGAAGTTGTCGTCATATTTGTAAATCGTTACGCCGACTTTGACGGCATCGCCCGCAGGTGCACCACTTTGCGCTGCCGCGCCCGATGCGCCGCCCTGTTGTGCGTTGTTGCCGCCACCGCAGGCTGCCAGCCCCAAAGATGCGGCCAAAACGGTTGCCAGAAGGTTTTTTTGGAATGACATGGTCGGTACTCCGTGTTGAGATTGTTGCCGGATAGGCAAAATTGTATAATCGCAGGGTTACATGAAATTACAAACGGCGCGAAGTTTGTCGCAAAAATTAAAGTTTGTAAATCAAATTAACACCGTTATCCGCTAAATTTTTTAAATCAAAGCAGAAAAATAAACCCGAAACGCAGGCACAAGCCGCTTTCAGGCAGCCTGAAAAGCGTTCGGGTATTTCTTCCGCCCGCATAAAGCCGCACAGATGTTCAACCCTGCCGACCACCCCCACCGCCGCTACAACCCGCTGGCCGACCAATGGATTCTGGTTTCCCCCCACCGCGCCAAACGCCCGTGGCAGGGGCAGCGGGAAACCGCCGACACCGCACACCGTCCGTCCCACGACCCGAACTGCTATCTCTGCCCCGGCAACGCGCGCATCAACGGCGAAAAAAATCCCGATTACGCCGAGCCGTTTGTGTTCACCAACGACTTCTCCGCGCTGCTGCCCGACACGCCCGAATTTTCCGATACGGCAAACCCGCTGTTCCAAAGCCAAAGCGTGCGCGGGGTGAGCCGCGTCATCTGTTTTTCGCCCGACCACGGCAAAACCCTGCCCGAGCTGTCCCCAAACGAAATTGAAGCCGTTATCCGCGTGTGGCAGCAGCAGTGCGAAGAATTGGGACACACTTACCAATGGGTACAGGTGTTTGAAAACAAAGGCGCAGTGATGGGCTGCTCCAACCCGCATCCGCACGGACAGATTTGGGCGGGCGACTTCCTGCCCGATTTGCCCGCCAAAGCGCACGTCGCACAGCAGAAATATTTCGCCGAAAACGGGCGCGCGCTGCTGGCGGATTATGCCGAGCAGGAACTGGCGCGGCGCGAACGCATTGTCGTGGAAACAGAGCACTGGCTTGCCGTCGTGCCCTATTGGGCGGCATGGCCGTTTGAAACGCTGCTGCTGCCCAAAGGCGACGCGCGGCGCATGACGGACTTGGACGGCGCGCAGCGTGCCGGTTTGGCGCAGACGCTGAAACGGCTCACTACGCGTTACGACAACCTGTTTGAAACCAGCTTCCCTTATTCAATGGGCTGGCACGGCGCACCGTTTGACGGGCGGGAACACCCCGAATGGCGGCTGCACGCCCATTTTTATCCGCCGCTTCTGCGTTCCGCCACCGTGCGCAAGTTTATGGTCGGCTACGAAATGCTGGCCGAAGCCCAGCGCGATTTAACCCCCGAACAGGCCGCCGAACGGCTCGCCGCGTTGCCGGACATCCATTACAAACAGGCAGCCTGAACGGATATGAACAATATTCGGTTTGCGTAGGGTGGGCATTTATGCCCACGCGGTTG
>RBWB01584530.1_pt1 | contig 10004 bp, 5 predicted proteins | sample 2014201 | NCBI WGS metagenome assembly RBWB01 (sample SAMN10133834, study PRJNA383868) | Human oral metagenome, whole genome shotgun sequencing project. | isolation source: supragingival plaque isolated from 88 juvenile twins | host: Homo sapiens | place: Australia
TAGTGGCATTGCTTGCCTCAAGATTCACAATCTCATTAGGATCAGGAGATGGTTTGGGTTGTGGTTTAGGATCCGGTTGTGGATTGGGCTGAGGCTTAGGATCGGGTTGAGGTTGAGGATTGGGTTGAGGCTGAGGATCAGGCTGCGGTGTAGGAGCTGCTCCAAAGGTCAAATCTTTTTCTTCTTCATAGACAATCTGATGGTATTTTTTCTGTGTCTTCTTGTCGGTATAGTCAGAGAATTTTCCTATTACAGTCACTTCTTGTCCTATCTCTTTGAGTTTTTTAGAGGTTTCCTCGGAAAGTTCTTTAAACTTATGTGTAAAGACTTGTACTAAAGTGCCATCAGAGAGTTTGATAAAGGATCTGTTTCCCTCTATTTCGGCAATAGAGCCATGTAGTTTTACTTTTTTGTCAAAGTAAGCGGTGAAGTCGGTCATAGAGATCTGTGAGGCTTCCAATGAAGGGATTTCTTCAGGGGTAGGAGTGCCCTCACCAAAGACTAAGTCAGTCTCATTCTGGTAGACAATCTCCTTCACTACGTCACCCTTTGGTAGGGTATAGTCCGTAAAAGTACCAGTGACGCTCACTTCTTGTCCTTCTTTTTGCAATTTCTTAGAAGTTTCCTCAGAAAGTTCCTTGAACTTAGGGGTGAAGATTTGTACTAAAGTACCATCGGAGAACTTGAAGTAAGCACGTTTGTTTTTCACGGTAATAAATCCGTGTACGATGAGCTTTTTCCCTACTACATAATCCGAAGCCTTGGCTGTAGCTGCTTCCAAAGTAAAGAGAACGGGAGGCGTAGGTGTGGGGTTCGGGGTAGGTTTTTCTTTGGGATCTACGGGAGGAATTTCCGTCTGATCCTCTCTTACACAGGCACCCCATACAAAGAGTCCTGCAAAGAGAAGTAGAAATAATCTTTTCATGATAGTAATGATTTTTTTGTTTACAAATAGGAATCGAAATCCTGCAAAATAGGGGAGAGGATTCACTCCACAAAATTAACACTTTTATCAATAATTTCCAAATAAAAAAGCTATTTTTTTCTTGAAAAAAGTTAAAAAAAGAGGCGCCTAAAAAGGCGCCTCTTTGTAAGGTATTATGAGTAAAAAATTAATTTGTCCATTTGATATTGTCTATGACAAATTGTTTGCTTGTTGCACCTCCCTTGATGGTGATTTCTACTTGTCCTGTTTTATTAAGAGCCTTGGTGTAAGTTCCTTGTGCATCTTTTGCTACAGATACCTTGTCTATTTCAGTATTCCCTTCGCGGATTACGATCTCACGCGCTTTGGTGTTGGTATGGAATGCTTTATAATCAAAAGAAAAGTTTTTCACTCCATTAGGGAAAGTAATTTTGATATGCCCTTTGTCATATCCATTAAGCACTAATCCTTTACCATTGATGGCATAATCTATGTTTCCTTCTGTTGTGTTGGTACGTCCAATAGCTTCTAGCGAAACTCCATCAATTGTTTTTTGAACAGCTGTCCCATAGCCAGTGCTATTATCTGTAATCCATTCAAAGTCAAAAACTCCTCCTTGAGAAGGTTGTGGCTGTGGTTGTGGCTGCGGCTGAGGTTGTGGTTGCGGATTATTAGAAGTAGCTCCAAATACTAAGTTATCTTTAGAGGTACACTCAATTTCCTTAATTACATTGGTGCTGTTTTTAGGTTTGAAATCCTTGAATTTCCCTGTTACAGTGACTTCTTGTCCAGTAGTAGCGAATTTGGTTTTATCTTCTTGAGAGAGCCCATCAAATACAGATTTCACTACATAGATTTGAACCATAGTATTATCAGAGAATTTGAAATAGGAATGATTTCCATCTCTAACGATAGTTCCGTGAATCTTTACATCTTTCCCAGCCACATAATCATTTGCAGTGGCCGTAGCCGCTTCTAAGACATCTGTAGGTTGCTGAGGCTGAGGATTATTAGAAACAGCTCCAAATACCAAATCGCTTTCGCTTTCGTAAACAATCTCTTTAACAGTAACTCCATCTTTGGTATAATCAGTGAATGTACCTGTTACAGTGACTTCTTGACCTACTGTTTTGAGTTTGTTATTTGTCTCTTGCGAAAGTTGTTTGAACTTAGGAGTAAAGATCTGTACCAAAGTACCATCAGAGAATTTAAAGAAAGATTTGTTTCCTTGTACTTCTCCCACGGTTCCATGTAGTTTTACTTTTTTCCCTACTACATAATCATTTGCAGTAGCACTTGCAGCTTCCAAGGTAGTAATTTCTCCTGGAGTAGTACTGCCTGCTTGTCCAAATACCAAATCGTTTTCGCCTTCGTATACGATTTGTTTTACTGTACTAGTACTGTTTTTAGGAGTAAAATCCTTAAGAGTTCCTGTTACAGTAATTTCTTGTCCGTCAGTAGAGAGTTTTGTCTTTTTCTCCTGTGGAAGGGCATCATATACAGAGGTTGCTCCATATATGAGTACCATAGTATTATCGGAGAATTTGAAATAGGAACGATTTCCATCTCGCACGATATTTCCGTGGATTTTTACTTTCTTCCCATTTACATAATCAGAGGCTTTAGCAGTGGAAGCCTCAAGGATAGAGAGGTCTTTCTGCTGAGGTGTTTGTCCTTGGTTTACCGGAGGAATCCCCGCATTGTCTTCCTTAGCGCAGGAGATAAATAGTGAAAGGGCGATTCCTAAAATGAATAACTTTTTCATGGTATGAGGGTTTTTAGTTTATTTTTTGAATATCATTGACAGAATTGATATAGAACTGAGGACTACTTCCATATCGGGTTAGTACTCCCGTGATACGTAATCTTCCTGAAGGAACTATATCCTTGATATAAGCAGCAAAGCTACTGGTAAGGAAAGGAAGTGTACCTCCTGCTCCATCGGTGAGGTTGTAGGTAGTATTGTACTGGTTGGTGGAGATGTGGAAGGTCTTTCCTACCGCAGTATTTTCGAAAGATACACCATTGAGTATTAAGAGCTTGTTGTTTTGTGCTTGTTTGTCAAAGCTCAAGTTGTCAAAGGTAGTAGCCAGCTGGTCAATACCTATTTTCTCTCCAGTAGAGACCAATACCTCTTGGTACATAGCCGAAGGGAGGTTGCTTATTTTGACGTTACCCCCTGCGGTTTTTCCGTGTCCATACCCTACCTCAAGAGTAGAATAGCGGCCGCTATACCATACAGTAGTCCCTTTAAGTCTTACTTGTACTTTGGTACCTACAGGGTATTCGCCATAGAGTCCTTTTTTATCAATAGCCACAGCGATAGTTCCAGACTTGTCAGGGGCTTGCACATATACTTTTTTGTAGAAGTTTCCCGCCTCATCACTGGAGATCACATAGCCCTCGAAGGCATCGTTGTCTGTATATTGAGTAAAGGAAGGGGTTACCTTAGCCCTAAGCTGGGCATAGGTGATACGTGTACCATTGAAGGCATTGGCTTTTTCCTGTTGTTGTTTTTCGAGTTGTTGTACATCAGGAGTATCGAATCCACTTACCTTACTGCAAGAAGAGAGTAAGGCAAGAGATAGTGCGAAGTATACTATTTTTTTCATGTTCGTTCAGATTAGAGACTTAAGGTTACATTTAGGTAATAAGTAGTGCCATACCCGAGGAAATACTTGTTCCCAAAGGTAGGATAGCCGCTCTTGCGATCCTTGAGCATGGATTGGTAATCTCCCTTGCGTGCTTGCTCGAATCCGTTGGTTTTGTACTGGGTATTGAGCAGGTTGTTCACACTGGCAAATACATTGAGGAAGTGCCCTTTGATACGGAAAGATTTTCCAGCAGAGGCATTCATGAGGAATAGTATAGGGAGTTTTTCCTGCTTGAGCAGACCACGTACGGCATTCTCATCTATATTGGTATAGCGGCTACCAGTGTTGGGGTCAAGGTAGATATTCTCAGTGCGAAGGCTTGGAGCAATACCTATGTAGTTATTGTTGAATAGGTTGCCTGTAAGGCTTACCCACCAGTAGTGTTGGCTCTGGTATTCTAATCCTAAGGAATATACTTGCTCAGGTGCTTGTCCAGCATGGTAGTTCTTCAAGTGAGAAACGATAGGTTCGCTCACCAATCGCTTGTCGGAGGATTGGAAGAGGATAGGGTCGTTGGTATAAGTATATTGGTTTAGAGAAACTACAGCAGAAGCCTTCCAAGAAGGGTGAAGCTGTACTTCTACACCGAGTTCTCCTCCGAAGTGGAGTTTTTCTACATCCATCATGGTTTGGGTAAGGAATCCAGCAGACTCGTCACCCAAACGGGATTGAGTGAAGAAGTAACTTTTCTCAGTAGCATTCTCGAACTTAGTGACATATCCGGTAAGGCGTGCCTTTACATAAGGCATACGTACGATATAGCTTCCATCGGCAGTGATTTGAGTTTCTGGAGAAAGCTTGCTAGGAAGCAAGGAGTTCGAATTGCGAATATTGACAAAGATATTGTTCAGTGGTTGAGCTTCCTCGAAATATCCTGTGTTGAACTGTAGGATATGGCGACCATTGATGCTATAGGTAAGTCCTGCTTTGGTGCTAAGGGTATTGAAGTACTTCATACCACTTTTACCTTTGGCATCGTTGTATACAGCATTGTTAGCAAAGAGACCTTCTCTCTCATAGTCTGTATGTTGAAAACGTCCGGCTACATAGAAGAGTGCACGACCATACTTGAAGCGCAATTGGCCAAATACATTGGCTCTTTGTACAAGCGCTTTGTAGTGGTATTGGTATTTGTCTCCTTCTCCTAGGCGTAGGTTCTCAGGGGTATCATAATTTTCTCCAGAGTAGTAACTCTTGTTTAGGAAGTATTGTCCTCCTAATAGGTCGTTGATCTGTTGGAAATTTTCGGTACCTATACGCTGGAAAGAAGCACCCGCATTGAGGGTGATATTTGGATCAATTTTGGTAGTGGCCAAGAGATTCCCTGTAAGGGTTTTAGTGTCGATAATATCCTCATTGAGAGAGAACATACTTTCGCCACCAGTATGGCTATTGGTCTGGTAGAGCGCATCCCAATTGAGCTGTTTGTTAGCTTTGAAATAATCAATCTGTCGGGCAGCCTTATCCCAAGCAAAAGGATCTCCTTCGCCAGTCTCCTGGTCATACATATTGTAGAAGTAGGTAGGCATATTGGTATAGTACGAAGGATCAGGATTCTGAGACTTTACATATTGAATACGGGTATCACCTACTTGCCCAAACTGATAGCCCAAGTGTAGAGCTATTTTAGTATCTCCCTTGTGATAGGTATTGGAGAGAACAAAGAGCGGTTCGGAGATACGCTTCATCTTGGAGTTGCGTATATGATCTCCCTGAAAGCCCCAGTTAGGGTTGTAGTTGTGTCCGCCTAAGGAAATAGCCTCTTGGGTAAGAGGGGCAGATTTTCCACGGTTGTTATAGGAGAAAATACCCATTAGGTTGGTTGTAAAGTAAGGGCTCGCCTTGTACTCTACAGCGGCAGAGATTCCATAGGACTGATAGACCATTCCTTCTACAGAAGGAACAAGCCAAGTACGGCCATTGCCTCCACGATAAGAGCCTGATACCATATAGCCCCATCCGCTGGGTAGGGTACCTGTGTTGTAGGTTACCATAGCACGTCCGAAGTAGTTACGGTTGGTCGTAGTTCCAGAGATACGCAATCCGTTGCGCAATTCAGAAGGGGCAATAGTCATCACATTGCTACCGAATACCCCTCCGAAATCGTCCTCACTGGCACCTACTCCGGTGGTAATCACATTGCTACGAGTGGCATCGTTCAGTCCTCCCCAGTTGCTCCATTGGGGGCGACCAGTCTCTACCTTGTTCATCAGTACTCCATTGACAAGTACAGTGGCCGCATTGCTCTGATAGCCACGAGGGCGATAGAATACAGGACTGAAGTCAAAGGAAGAACGACGGAAATAGAGGTCTTGTGAGGACTGTAGAAAGCCAGAGATCATCTCAGGGCTACCTTCTTCGTCATCGAGCTCCTCATCAGAGAGATTGATTGTATTTCCGACAGTATGTTCACCCTGAGCCATAAGTTCTTTTTGAAGGGTTATGGTAGGCAAGGTAAGATTGTTAGTGAGCTCTATGTTCATTCTCTGGGAACGGTATCCCTTAGCATGGATGTCCAAGATATAAAATCCTTTAGGCAAGGAGAACTGAAAATTCCCTGCCTCATCACTTGTAGCATGAACCTCTTGCCCTTCTACAGAGAGCGTGGCCTCAGGCAATGGAGACTTACCATCACCAACACTTCCTTTTAACAATACATTCTGGGCGAAGATCAAAGAGCCTCCCAGAAAGAAAAATAAGGATAAAAAGAATGTTTTCATCGTGTTTTTATATTTAAAATGAATAAGTTAAGCAATATAAAATTCCTTGTGCAAATTTACTCATTTTTTCGTTAAAAAACACGCTATAAAAGTTAAAAAAACGTTTTATTCCCGTTATAAATTTAAGAAAGTAAAACCTACTCCCAATACTGTCTGTTTGTAGTTATAATCAATGAGCGAATCGCCATACCCATGGGAAGCCTGTAACATGATACGTAAGTCACGGCTTAGGGGGTATATCCAAGAGAGTTCGGCATGCCCTCTGTTATGGTTGAAGTTTAGATTGTTGCGTACAGTGAGCGTGAAAACATTTTTTCGAAACGGAATAGCGGCAGTTACTTCACTCCTACCAATATACTCCTCTATCTGAGGATTGTCATCCTCTATAGATTTTTCTGAAAAACGTTTCCAAACTCGAGCGGTAATGATACTATTCTTCCAAGAGGCCACTCCCATAAGGATAATACGGTTCCAGCTGCGAGAGTGGGCAGCTTCCTTACCATTGGACTGGTGGTTGATGGATAGTCCCAGCATCTTGAACTTGAAGTTTCCTGCCGAGAGGTTCATAGGATAGGTAAAGATAAGCTCCGGCTCATAGTTGATTTCCCTAAAAGGGCGAGAGAGTTTTCCATTATACATTTGCCAATAGGCTTGCTGGGTGAAGGCTACCCATACATCCCCTTTACCAAAAGCATCTTGCATAATTTTGGCCTTGAGGCTTACTTGGAACTTCATTTCTACATGTTGGTAGTCACGATGCTCAGGTACAGGGCGGTTGGGGTTCAGGCTCACAGGCTGCTCTATAGGTTTGTCCGTTAGCCTAAAAGGCATGGCGTACATGGGTTTGTACTCCAAGAAGCGAAAGGTACCTCGCTGATCCTCTTTGTCTAATTCCCATATCTTTGAGATGGTTTTGTCCAGGTCGGCTGGCTCACTTCTTTTTACCTCGGGTAAGGGGTCTCCTGTGATCGAAAGAGAGTCTGTCTGTGCTGCACTCACCAAGGGGAAACAAGACAAAAATAGATAAGAAAAAATTTTCATAAAAGGATTGTAAAAGTCAGACAAAGGTACAAAAATAATTGTATATTTGCACTTTCAATCTTTTTTTATTCATGAAGAAAATAGTTTTATTAGCCTTGGGTTTACTTTCCTCTGGCTATAGTATTGCACAAACCGATGCTTCTGGTAGAGGGCTCTATCGTGCTACCCCTGAGAAGAAAACCGCTCTAAAGCATACAAAGCTAAAGGTGGATTTCAATTTTTCTAACCAGACCATGGGTGGGGAAGAATGGCTCACTGCCGCTCCCTTCTTCTATCCTACCGATAGCCTTGTCCTCGATGCTAAGGCTATGCTTATTCACAAGGTCGCCCTTGAGGAGAAAGGCAAACAGCAACCCCTTGCCTATAGCTATAAGGATGATCTCTTGCGTATCAAGCTCCCTAAGAAATACCAAAAGGGAGAAGCCTATACTGTGTATATAAAGTATACTGCACAGCCTGAAAAAGTGGCCAATAAGGGGAACCTCTCTATTTCTGATACCAAAGGGCTCTACTTCATCAACCCTGAGGGTAAGCCAGAGGGTTATCCTCGCCAGATATGGACACAAGGAGAGGCAGAGAGCTCCTCTTGCTGGTTTCCTACCATTGATAAGCCTAATCAGAAGACTACTCAAGAGATTGAGATGACTGTCCCTGATAGTTTTGTTACCCTTTCCAATGGACTTTTGAAAAGTTCTGAGAAAAAAGGTAACCTACGTACAGACTATTGGGTGATGGACAAGCCTCATGCTCCTTATCTCTTCTTCATGGGAGCAGGTGAATTTGCTGTGGTGAAGGATACGCCTTGGCGAGGTAAAGTACCTGTGGAATATTATGTAGAGAAGGACTATGCACCCCTTGCCAAGAAACTCTTTGGCAATACTTCTGAAATGATATCCTTCTTCTCTGAGCGCTTTGGCTATGACTATCCTTGGGATAAGTATGCGCAAATCATTGTGCGTGACTTTGTTACAGGTGCTATGGAGAATACCACTGCGGTGAGCCACTCCGAAAGTGCTTACCAAAGCGAAGAAGCGCTTAATGACCAGAACTATTGGGAGTATATCATTGCCCATGAGCTGGCACACCACTGGTTCGGTGACCTCGCTACAGCTGAGAGCTGGGCAAACCTTACGGTCAATGAGTCTTTTGCTAACTATAGCGAATATCTTTGGATTGCTCACAAATATGGCAAAGATGCTGCCGACTACCACCTACGCAACAATACCCAACAGTACCACCAGCGTCCTGATGATTTTAAGAAAGACTTGGTGCGTTTTAGCTATATTTCCACCGATGATATGTTCGATATGGTCTCCTATAACAAAGGAGGAGCTATCCTACATATGCTTCGTCGCTATCTCGGGGATGAGGCTTTCTTTCAGGGTGTCACAGACTATCTCAAGACACATGCCTATGGCAATGGAGAAGCCCATCAGCTACGCCTATCCTTTGAGAAGATAAGTGGAAAAGACCTTAGCTGGTTCTTTAACCAATGGTACTTTGGCTATGGAAACCCTACTGTAAAGGTAGAAAAACACTATGATGCTACTAAGAAACAACTTACTGTAAAAATCACTCAGCTCCAAAGTGAAGACCTGTATTTTCAGTTTCCTTTGGATATTGATATCTACCAAGATAACAAGCCTATTCGCCATACAGTATGGGTGAATGCTCGTCAGGAAAATGCCTTTACCTTTGCAGTGAGCAAAGCCCCTGCCTTGGTGAATATCAACCCAGAAGGGGTGGTGGTGATGCAGGAACAATACCCTAAAACAACTAAGGAATACCTCTTCCAGATACAACATGCTCCTGAGCTTAAGAGCCGCTTAGAAGCTATTTCCTCCTTGGAAGCAGGCAAGGGTAAAGAGGTGGTCTTAGCTGCCCTACAAGATCCTTATTTCAAAATACGCAAGGCTGCTTTGGAGCTCCTTGAAGGTTATCAGCTTACCAAAAAGGACTTAGCTCTGGTAGAGAAAATTGCAACCAAAGACCCTGAGAACCTCGCCCGTGCTGCTGCTATCTGGGTCTTGAACGACCAAGAAGATAAGCGCTACACTCCTCTGTATGAAAAAGCACTTACTGTCCCTTCAGCAGCTATTAAAAATGCCGCCCTTAACGGAATTGCACGAACTAACCCCAGCAGGGCTAAACAATTCTTAGAAAAGGCGAATCCTGCAGACCTGGAGGGGGATCAACTCTTAGGCTTAGTCAGTGTCATTACCAATCATAAGATGGAGAAATACCTCCCATCCCTGATGCCTTATCTTGTGAATTATCCCTTCTTTGAGGAAGATGAACCCCAAAGATCTGCCGATTTCAAAAAAGCCTATCTCTGGGCAATGAGCTTGGATAATACCCCTCTCACAGAGCAAGTTCAGCAAGCCTTTAAGGATTTTACCCAAGAGGAAAATGATTCCAAAACCAAACAAACCCTTTGGAAAGTTATAGACTTAGGTATTGACCAAAAGAAAAAACTCTCTAATACAGCTTCTGTAAAGGAACAAATTCAAATGTTGGAAGAACTTAAGAGTAAGATAAAGTAATTTTTACTCATTAGTGATCAGTGGTCAGTTTTTGGTCACTGGTCACTAATTAGTAATATATAGATCATTATAGCAATGAAAAAAGTATTTCTTTTATATGGGATCTGTCTATGTTTATTTG
>RBWB01584532.1_pt1 | contig 10004 bp, 11 predicted proteins | sample 2014201 | NCBI WGS metagenome assembly RBWB01 (sample SAMN10133834, study PRJNA383868) | Human oral metagenome, whole genome shotgun sequencing project. | isolation source: supragingival plaque isolated from 88 juvenile twins | host: Homo sapiens | place: Australia
TGATGGCCTGGTTGATCTCTGCGTTGGATAAACGCATCAGCCGGTCGAATGCGAGACCCTTCTCGTCCGCGTACTGAGAGAACACCTCATTGATCTCATCCTCATAGAAGGACGCCTCATCCCGGAAGGTCTCAGCAGTCTCAGCACCAATCTGAGCAGTCATGATGACATTAAGTCCGTTCTCTGAGAACATGATGTCATATGCAATGTTGGTCATTGTTGTGAAGTCCTTTCAGTGGTGTTGCCAGCCATGTTACAGACTGGCTGGCATGTGTTCTGTTTCTCTGATGACTAAGTTATGGTAGCAGACAGGTGATGTCAAATCATGCAGGTGTGTTGTGCATCATAGTTGTAGAGTAATGGCACAGGGAGATTGGAAATAAGGTCTCTCTGCACTACAAGATGACCAGGCGACCGTTAAGCATAGGGCGGAGACATCACAAGAGGTATGAACAACCTCATCTACCCAACAGGTGGGAAGGGTTGAGCGATAGTCTGCAACACAGAGAGAACGCCCTTACCCGAAACCTGTCTACAAGATCTATAGAGTCATATGGTGCAAAAACGGATCTGCTACACCATATGACTCTATAGATGGGCTGGTCTGTTAGGAGAGCGTCACATCAAAGGATCGCTCTATGAGAGTGTTGTGCGTTACTCTAGAAGAGTCTGCTCTCCATCTCGTTGATCTCCTCTTGAAGAGATTTGTTTATCTCCTGGAGATGTTGAATTTCTGCATACAGACGCACCCCCTCATCATTAAGAAATGATGAAAATTCTTTTTTGTTATTGAGATTTCTAGTGATTTCAGGTGTAATGCACCCTACTTGTTTTAGTTCAGTTTGAAGATCTTTTATTTTCAGATCGTTACAAGAAATAATCCTTCTCTTTTTAAGAATTCTTGTGTCCAGTCTGTTAGAAGCCCATTCGTTATACTTCTTCTCCTTATTTGTGGAGTACTTCTCATGAGTTTTTATGCGGTATTCATCAGTAATAAACTGAACAAAAAATGATGGAAGAACATAACGACCAACCTTAATGAGATTTTTCATATCTTCTGGTTCAGACCCAATGGGTTGTGTGAATTCTGCGGGTGACTCAGAAATCTCGATCCCGTTCTCTTTAACAAGTTCCTCAAGTCGAGAAACACGAGATCTATTACTCAGGTTCTCCCTATATTCTTGAAGATCATGATCCTTGCTAACTGCTTCGTCAAAGATACTCCTTGTCTCAAGAATCGACTGATTAAGACGATCAACCAGCACCTTATTCACAGCATCAATGATTTCATGGTTCTGATTCTGCTTACTCAGCCCGTCTAGCAGCCAAGTAACATCATCGTCGTTTGCAATCTTGTGGACATCCATGTAGATTTCATCAATCTTGTAAACGGCCTGCCTGAACCATGGATAGTGATTGAGATCGCACTTCTTCCAGAAGAGAAACTGCTCAGTGTATACCTTCAGGTACTCTTTTGCTAGTGACTTGGTTGCAGGAGACTGAAAGACCTGCTTCCATGACTGACCATAGAATGGACGTACTGTTTTCTTAGGTTGTTGAAATGACTCCAGTCGTAGATGACGGAGAATCCTCTTGTTCCTGTTGATGCTCATTAGATGCTTTCTTGTGAGTTATTATGGATAGTTCTACTTGTGCTGATGATCAGTGGAGGAGCGAACTGTCTTTTCAGCAAGTTCCATTGCTTGTTCGTGGTACTCCTGAGAGATTCTGTCATTGTTACTGGCAATTCTCTCTAGAGCACTGAGATCCCTCTGCTCATCAAGGATATATAGAGGCTTGCGAGTACTTGGAGTGGTTTCACGAAGAACTGACTCAAGAGTACGCAGGAACCTGCAATCATTGATGACAGTCTGTGAAGAGAGATCAATGTCATCAGTCACATCAATACCGATTTCAATCACCTGAGAGCCATCATGCTTGTTGTTTGCGGTTTGGCTGTCGTCCACATCACCTGCATCGTCATTTGTGGTAATAGATACCTTGTAACCAGCATTCTGTAAAGGTGCAGTGACTTCGAGGGCAAGTTGATGCATGTCATTCATTGCGTCATCTCGATCTTGATTGGTCAATGACACAGAAAGGATACTCTTAGCGCTTCCATCATCCTGTGCAACATCATTCAAGTCAGTATCGAACACAAGTTTACGTTTGAAGGCATTGTCTGTCGTGCAAGCGAATGACAGGACAAATCCGTCATCAGATGTCTCGTCTGGAATGTTGGACCAGGCGTTGTTCCAGGAAGAACGTGAGTTGTAAGCAACCTGCATCACGCATGACTGAACTGCTAGTTTCATCAGGTTCTTCAAAACAAGAGCACTAATGCTTTCAGCGCTTGGGTGGTAATCGTGCTGACTTGTCTTTGTCGTAATGAACACAGCAGACGCACCATACCCACACCACACGATGGTTGTTGCATAGCAGTTGACATTCTTGAAGTTGCTGCTTTTTATTCTGGATGACTTGAATCCGTCCACAACGATCTTGCTATGACTGATGTCAAACAGCATCCCAAGATCTCGGTTCTCTACCCTACCCGTAGAAGACCAAAAAGGCAGAACAAAACCTTGGCGTTTTGTTTCAACAGATGAGCACAGATTTGATTCAAGTAGCACCTGAGTCATGTTTTGAGGAAGGTCTGGAAGTTCAGAAACATCGCTGTACTGGTCATAGGATCCACCCTTTGACCGGTGGTACTTAATGAACTCAGAAATTGCTGACTTCATATGACTCATGTTGCAGCACCTCTCCTTCTTGGTGTTTCTGATGGATACAGATTGTGTTCACATATGAGAGTACATTACTCATGAAGGTGTGTTCAAGAAAAGGCAGCGTGAGATGTGCCACACCACTATATAACATAAATCACAAGAGAACGACTTGGCTGATGGCATCTGTATGGTGTATTTTGGTTGCTGATTACACAGAACAACCCAAAACCAGATAAAGGAGTGATCCATGTTGTTCTACATCTCTACGCTTGTGCTTGGTGTCATTGCAGGTGCTTTCATTGCTGTGATTGTGTCGTCATGTCGTCCTAATCGTGCTATTGATCTCTACAATCGTCTACAGAATGACGGCAACCAGGGTAACTCTTTGAGGCGTAGTGCTTACAATGCTGTCAATGTGAACTCTGTCCTTGACAAGGATGATCTATAGGGCAATGAGGAGCGGAGCGCTGATGAGTCAGACTCCTCTGTAAACAAGGCTGGCAGTAATGACAACAGCAAGGAGCCCGACTCTGACTCGATCCCTTCTGGCATTCGTTTCGCAGTGGGCGGTACTTCCACATCTTCTGGTCGTACACGCAAGAGCAATAAGGTCTACATCGCTGGACCTGGTATGTTCAACGCATCTCAGTTCCATGGCGAAGCACCTGAAGGCATTGCTGTCATTGAGGTCGAGGAGCATCAGGTCGAGCCTATGGTGAAGATGGTGCTGCAGCATCCTGATTTCATCCGTCAAGCGTTTGCAATGTCAGGGAAGATGGTCATTACTCTTGACGAGTTGATGGACATTTGGGAGGTTCTGTCAGGTGACAAGGTTCCTGAGGGCGCTCGTCGATCCGCCAGGAACTAATCAGAACACAATACAAGCAACTCCTGTTATCTAGATCCCTGTGAAAGGGAATTCAACAGATAACAGGAGTTGCTTGTAATTTAGGGTAAGTCTCAAAATCAAGAGAGCATAGACAGAACCAGAAACTACTTGGCAATCTTCCATCTGGTTCCACTCGGGGTGTCCTCAATCATGATTCCAGATTCAGCAAGATTGCTCCTGATTCTGTCAGCAAGTCCCCAGTTCTTTGACTTGCGTGCCTGTTGACGCTCTTCAATCATCTGCTCAATAAGACACGAAAGAATCTCTCTGTCTTTACTGTTTGCTGGATTGTCAGATAGCAGATGAAGAGTATCCTGTCTCCAGGGATCTGACAGAGGATCCAGACCGAGTACATCCAGCATTGAACGAAGAGTCAGCACAGAATTAACAAGAATACCAATAGAATCCTTGGATGAAATGCTGTCATTTGAGTTCTCTGTACCATCACTTGCAATAATTTCAGTGTTCAGTGATGCAACCAGTTTCTCTATATGCTTGACTGACTTGAACACTTTAGTCATTGCAGCGGGTACGTTGAGATCGTTGTTCAGAGCACTCGCAAACTCAGAAGGAAGTGCTCTGGATTTGATCTGGTCTAATGGAGCGTCCACGGGATTTATTGAAACACTAGACAGACCATTTCTATTCATCGTTGACTCAGCGATTTTGTAGGCGCCGACAACTGCTGATGACAGACGATTCCAGGTGCTTACATACTGACTCATCATCTCTTCTGAGAACTCGATGACTGAGCGATAGTGGACTGACACCAGAGCAAGGCGCAACGGAGCGGCACCATACTTGTCAACAAGATCTGATACAAATAGGGAGTTGCCTAACGACTTGCTCATCTTCTCACCCTTGATAGTCACCCAGGCGTTGTGGATCCAATGTCGAGCAGATCCCCATCCAGCAGCACATGATTGAGCCAACTCGTTCTCGTGATGAGGGAAACGCAGGTCGATGCCTCCACCATGGATGTCAAAAGTTCTTCCAAGGTATCTGTGCGCCATAGCAGAGCACTCTAGGTGCCATCCTGGCCGACCAAAACCCCAAGGAGAGTCCCATGAAGCATCCTCCGGCTCTCCTGCCTTGGCAGATTTCCAAAGAGCAAAATCTCTAGGGTCTTTCTTCTCGTCTAGGTTATCAGATGAGCAAGAATCAGTTTGATCTGTTTGGTTCTTGCTGCTGGTATTTGTAGAAGTATCTCCTTGATGTGTCAGTTGTCCGTACTCTGGAAATGATGACACGTCAAAGTATACGCTACCAGATTTGCTTACATATGCATGACCTTTGTCAATCAACTTCTGCATCAGGTCAATCATCTCTGGGATATGTCCTGTTGCTCGTGGTTCATATGTTGGTGGAGCAATGTCTAGTGACTCATATGCTTTAGTGAACTCTCGTTCATGTATTTGTGCCCATTGCCACCAAGGTAGTCCTGCTTCAGATGACTTTGCCAGAATCTTGTCATCAATGTCGGTAACGTTCCTGATAAGACGTACCTCAGTACCATTATGCTCCAGCCATCGCCTCATCACGTCAAACACCAGCGATGAACGCATGTGACCAATGTGAGGAGATCCCTGAACTGTAGCGCCACAGAGATAGATTGACACAGATCCAGGTGTGATGGTGGGAGCAATCGGCTCAACTTTCTGTGTTATTGAGTTGTAGAGACGCAAGGAAGGTTCAGTGCTGGTGCCTTCCTGCTGGATGGAAGCGCTGCTAAAATTATCTGTTGGTTCACTACTTGCACTCACGTGATACTCCTCATGGTTCTTCTATAGTCATCATAACAACAGACGTGTTGTAGTTCACTGGAATCATACTGGACAAAGTGTTGACGACTAGAGTATCTTTGGTGTCAGTTAGCAAGACGCTCAACACCAAGGAGAGAAAAATGAGCGACAAGAAGATCTATTACAAGTTCTCGAACAAGAACAGGCAGGACATCAGCGACGTCAAGAGCGCCATGATTGACGCTCTGTTTGAGATTATTGACGGATTCACCATTGATGAGGATGAGATCTTCGGTGGTGTATCTGCAATCGGGAACGATTGGAATGGTACATTTGACATTACTCATGATGACACGATGTTCCACTATGAGATTAACTACTACAGCAACAACGTCAAGATGATTGGCGACTATGACACGAGGGCCGTCTCTTCTATCAACGACTTTGTTTATCTGATCAAGCGCGATCTGTTCCGTGTCAAGATCATGGGGTACCTGTCTGACTTCATTGACATGCACTACCCCTGGAGTGAGGACAGTCAGTACTATGCTATTGCTCACCAGGTGAAGAAGGATGGTAAGGTCGAGATCTTCAGCAATTCTCGATCTCTGGGCTTCATTGAAGTTGATGACGATAATGCCACCAGTGCTAGAATCGTTGTTCATCCTGACGGAGAGGCCCCGATTACTGATGATGAGGAGTACATTATCAGCAATGTTCGATCTTTGATTGAAGAGGCGATTGGTTACAAGTCTTCTGAGAGTGTTGGTGGTAAGTGATGACAGCACAGGGTATGCCTTTTGTTCACAACGAGTTCAAGAACCTTGTTGGTAAGCGTATTGACAGGGTTGACATGTCTGAGGGTCCTGGAGGTACGTACAACCTTCAGTTCAGGACGACATCAGGATACTACCTCTACGTATCCACTTACTGGCCTATTCAAGTGTCAGAGAACTTCAAGAAGATGATCGAAGGCAGTGTGGTGGAGGATGTCTACTGGGTTGAGGGCACTAACAGGATCGACCTGAAGACCACCAGCATCGCCTCTTTGCTGAACGTTGAGTTCAAGGCGGGGACTGAGTACAGGATCAAGATTGACTGGGTTGATCCTGTGTGTTCTGCTCCAAGGGCGTTCTCTCATTTTGACAAGGACATTCAGGGTATTGCTGAGGCGCTTATCGGACACAGCATCATCAAGGACTCACGAGGTGATGACCAGATTTGCCTGCAGACCTCTGATTCTTCGGGGAACCATGGAACCGTCATCATCCGAGACGTTGAGCACCCGAACGAGGAGATCGTCAAGAACACCTGGACTCAGTACCACAAGGTGTTCCAGAATGGTGTGATGATTCACGACGTGAGCATTATCAACCAGTCTGCTTGGACTACTGGCGGGTTCGGTTACCCAAAGTCTGTGAATGGGGTTGCTGTTGTTGAGGCAGTGGACAAGAACAATGAGCCAGTAGCCGAGTTTCGTCTTGCCTGCATCTATAATGGTACTGATGACTTCGAGCGACTGAATCTGGTTGTCATGCGAGCGAACTAGAGTTCTGTATCAGATCGCATTCTGGTATGTGGCAATCTCTAGTCATAGCGAGCAATTATGACAGGTACGCATGACAGTCATTTTTAATTACTGGATTCAGTGAAGTGATACAAGTCACTGAATCCAGTAGTTGACTGGTTCTATAAGGATGAAGTATTGTGTAGGCATTAAGAAATCCCGCTGACCTGATGAGAGAAAGGGTTCACCATGAGTTCCAAGTTCACAACAGGTGATGTGCATGAGGCACTGAAACGTCTGACTGGTTTCAGGATTAGTCAAGTTGAGTTCAGCGAGAGAGAGAAAAATCATCATCTATACATCTGAAGACATATGATGGACCTCAGGTGTATGTTGGTGGTGCCAGGTTTGCTATTGTTCCTTGGATGCGAGGACTGGAGAATCTTGTTATTGAGTCTGTCAGCATAACCTCTGATGACAGGACTGATGTCATCTCTATCAACGCTTTTGGTGTTGACAAGGATTTCAGGGTTACTTTTTATCGTGATGAGTCAGAAATTGACAGAGTTGATGCTGACAACATCAATGATTGCCCTCTTCTTTTCTCTAGTCACGACAAGGACATCAAACACATCGCTGAGTCGCTTGTAGGAGGTGTTGTCAATAGTGTCAGCCATAATGAGAGCAGTGTTGAGGTCGATCTTACTGATTACCTTGGTAACTCTAAGGTGCTCACTATTACTGACAACAAGTCGGTTACTGACTACAGAGATGACACGTGGGTCAGTTACTACAAACTTTTTAATATTGCTCAAGTGCATGATGTCAGAATTGTTAGTCAGGATTCGAGATACAACTCGTTCTTTGGCAATACCTCTGCGCGTATAGTACTTGAGGCGATTGATGACAATGGAGCGCCAGTCATGGAGTTCTATGTCATGGTTGACACCCATGAGGAAGAGCGGCCAGATCTGTTAGTCAAGATGATCTGACATATTGACACAAGTATGTCATCTACGCAAAGAAACCACCCTGAGATCACAACCAATAGTCTCAGGGTGCTTCTCTTACTCTCTAAGAGAAGGAAAGATTATTATTTATCAGATGCATATGTAGACCCAAATGCACCTGCAAGAATTTCCTTGGCCTTCTGCTCATTTCCTCTGAAATCTAATTTAATGTATGAGTTGTTGCTTTCTTCATCCTCTGTGAATGAAGTATTGAACTCAATCCATCCATCTGCGTCAGATTCCAGGTTGAGGATTTCTGGTCCTTCTTGCATACTCTTGACATTGAAACCATGGTTGTTGATCTGTGTCAGGTAGAGTGCCAGATGTTCCAAGATCTTCATCTCCTCAACAACAAGACGTACTCCCTCGCCAAGAGAGACATGAGCATCAGAGATACGTCCAAACGACTTAGTGCCATCGTCAGACATATAGAAGTCATACCAGAATGTGCTTAGGTGAACACCATTGACTTCACGACTACAGGATGCCTGTGGACCAACCCTGTCAATCTTTGCCTGCAACCCATCAACACTTCGGCTGGTCCAAATATGTGCTCCTGTGTCAGTGTGCTCAATCTCGACAATGCTCTCATACTCAAAAGCGACGTTGAGAAGTTCAGTCAGATAGATGTCATGACTCGTGTTGTCATCGTAAGTGTTGAAGATCATTAAGTGCTCCCGGCCTCTGAGTTTGTGCAGGTTTGTACTTGCTTGGGTTTGACATAGTACCAGAATGGACAGATGACATCAAGTAGTGAATACGATCCAAAGTTGTGAGATCGGGCATACCAGGCTTATACTGACGCCTTTATCTTATTGGCATACCTAATGAATTTGTACTTGATTTATCACCAAACCCAATTTTACACCATATGACTCTATAGATCTAGGTAGGAGTGCGGCGTTGCTTGGTGTGTGGCTCTTGTGCTATAGTTCATACTAGTTTGTGCGTGTACTGAACAACTAGGAACGAGGCCAGGTATGCTTGTAGAGGATGCGATTGCTCAACAGATTGCTGCGATGCTCAGAGGAACTTCTGGAGAGCGGGGATCTGACATTGAGGTCAGTAGTTATGGCCTGTTTGGCAGTGCTCGAATCACCTGGGGTGAGCGCTCGGAGAAGATTGTGATTGAGGTTCTGGCAGCAGGTTCGCAGAATTCTTATAACAAACCTAGCGTGAAGATTAAGTTGGTGGCGAGATCTGCCAGCAGCAGTACTGGATCTGGGACGTGGTTCATTAAGGGAAGACAGAACAAGTGTGCCTACTGGTATCCAGATAGTAAAGGGTTGCTCTCGATTGCTCAGATTGGCGACATTATTCAGGAGGTTTACGATCTTACTGGTCGTTTGCCGGATTACCTGAGAGTGAGTTCTCCCGGAGTTATTGCCATGGTTGCGGCCCAGTTGGCGGCTTCTCTGAAATCAACAACTCAGTGTGGTGGTAGTGACAGAATTACCATCAACTACAAGAAGGATGATGTCAACGCCAAGATTGTTGTGACAAATGGTGTTGAGAGCAATCAGGTCAGCATCTTTGCAAACATGTATCCATCTGTTAATAAGGTATCATTCCTGTTTGGCACAAAAGACGGGTTGCTAAGTGACGAGTCGATTCTGAGTGTGCACGATACGTTCAGACGCTATGGGATCAAGATGCAGGTTAAAGACATCAAGAGTCGGTTTGATGATGATTATGAGAGCAGGATGCGTCAGATAGCAGAATCACTCTGAGTAGAAGAGGAGCAAGCAAAGGGCGGGGATGTGCTTATTCAGGATACATCCCCGCCCTTTGTCATTGCCCTAAAAGATGCTGAACGAATAGTGGTGGTTGTCAGAAATGATCGCTGGCTACAGTTCCGTCATTCTCATCAATATAGGCATCCGTTGTGTAACTAACCTCATCATCAAGATAAGTACCAACATTCAGACTCTTAACCTCAGGGAACGCTTTCTCTTTGTTGAAAGAAATGTAGAGTATGACTATTCCTGAGGATAAACCACATCTACTGTATTTGCAATAGATAGATTCTCCTTCGGATTCGTCGTGCCGCTGGTTGTCTGAAACCACGTATCATGGTCCACCGCAGAAACCCTATTGTCTGCGGGGCACATCCTCACACTCACCTCC
>RBWB01584534.1_pt1 | contig 10002 bp, 8 predicted proteins | sample 2014201 | NCBI WGS metagenome assembly RBWB01 (sample SAMN10133834, study PRJNA383868) | Human oral metagenome, whole genome shotgun sequencing project. | isolation source: supragingival plaque isolated from 88 juvenile twins | host: Homo sapiens | place: Australia
CCACCCGTCAGGGGTGGTGCCACTGTCTTATGCGGTGCGTCAGAGTGAGCGGATGACGGTGACGACCTTGCCGAGGATGGTAGCCTCGTCGCCCGGGATCGGTGAGTAGTCCGGGTTGTGCGGAAGAAGCCAGACGTGTCCACCCGTCACCGATAGCTCCTTGACCGTGGCTTCCCCGTCGATCATGGCGGCCACGAACTCGCCGTTGCGGGCCTCGTTCTGCGAACGGATCACGACGTAGTCTCCGTCAAATATTCCGGCGTCGATCATCGACTCGCCGCTGACCTCGAGCATGAAGAGATCACCGTGGCCGGTCATGGAGGTGGGCAGTCGGAAAACGTCCTCTACATGCTGCTCGGCGGTGATGGGGGTGCCGGCAGCGATGCGGCCGACGAGCGGAATTGCCGTGCCGTCTTCCTCCACGTGTGAGATGGGGACCTCGATGCGGACGACCTTTTCCGAGGCCTGCGCGAAGGAGGGGAGATGAAGCTCCGTGCGCGCACGATCGGTCAAGTCCAGGGCGCGAGGCAATCCGGGCTCGCGCACCAGATACCCGTGCGCCTCAAGCGCGTCGAGATGGTGCTTGACCGTCGATGGTGATGCCAATCCGACCGCGGATGCGATCTCGCGCACAGAGGGTGGAAAGCCGCTGGAGGCCAGTTTTTCGTTGATGACTCGCAAGATCGCGCGGTGTCGATCACTCAGCGAACGCTCGGTCATGGCTTCTCCTTCGCATCGGGGTGGACGCAGATGTGCATGGGTCGGTGTCCACTGGATACGTCAAGGATAAGCCGATTTCACGCAGAATGAAACATATGTTCGAGTGTGCCTCGACATTGCTTCGTGAGCGTGCTATCGTACAAGTGTTCGACGAACAGATGTTCGATTGTGTTTTCTGGAGGTTCTCATGAGTGTTCCCGTTGCAACGAAGACCGCGGTCTCGTTCTCTGCGCGTCGCTCTCCGCTTCGCGTCGTCGAGGGTGCGCCGCTTGCGACCGTTCGTGATATCTCAACGGCACCGTCGGCGCGCCGTCGACTTGATGCGCAGCGCGGAGATGACCCATCGTTCCTTCGCGCACCCGCTGCTCCGCGTCGCCGCGCTCGCTCCTCAGGCCGTGGCCTTGTTGCCGGCGCGCTTGCGACGCTCGTGCTGTCCGTGGGTGCCGGTGCTCTCGGCCTAGCGATCCAGCCTGCCGCATACGATGGCCCGACGGTCACGAAGTCTGTCGTGAGCGGCGACTCCGTGTGGTCGCTCGCGCAGAACGTGAAGACGGATCGTCCTGTGGAACAGGTGGTGGCCGATATTGAGCGTCTCAATGATGTTGAGGGTGCTCTCCAGCCGGGGCAGCGCGTCGTCGTGCCGGTCCGCTGATGGTGGCGCGTGGGACTCCTGTGACAGACGGGGCATGACCGTGTACCGTTGAAGGGTGCACTGCCCTTTCTGTCATAACCCGGATTCGCGCGTCGTCGATACGCGCATTGCGGACGACGGCGCCTCGATTCGGCGTCGTCGCGAGTGCACGAACTGTAAGAAGCGTTTTACAACCCTGGAAACGTCCTCCTTCCAGGTCGTCAAGCGATCTGGTGTCGTTGAATCTTTCTCCCGTAACAAGGTTGTCTCGGGTGTGAAGAAGGCGTGCCAGGGGCGTCCCGTTTCAGATGACCAGCTTGCGATTCTTGCCCAGCAGGTAGAGGAGCAGCTGCGTTCGACCGGTGTGTCCAACGTGTCGACGAACGAGGTCGGCAAAGCGATCCTGCCCTTCCTGCGCGACCTAGACGTCATCGCCTACCTGCGATTTGCCTCCGTCTATCGTCAGTTCGACACCCTCGAAGATTTCGAACAGGCTATCCACGCGCTGCGCGAGCGCTACCACGGCAGCGCTAGCGGTGCCGATATACCCGTGACGCGCGACGATGCCGCGCCGCTTGCCCCCACGCCTGCGAAGAAACCTCGTAAGGCTCGCGCATCTCGCAAGCGCGTTGCCTCTACCGCTCCCACGCTGCTTGGAGACAACTGATCGCGTGACATGAGCAGTGCCCGGTTCTCGAAGGGGGAACCGGGCACTCCTCTTCGGTGCTGTAGTCAGCGTCTAGCGCTTGTTGGACGTCGCATCCGTGGCCGGGTTGTCCACCTGTTCGTCAGCCGTTGAACGCAGCTGATCATCGTTCGTGGCCCCGCGAACTGCCTCGACAGTATGGGACTTGGAATCGCGGGCTCCGGCGACGGCAACGGAGACGATGCCGCGCGCACCCGCCACCGCCTCGGACGCGGCCTCGCGCGCCTCGGCGACCTTTTCTGACACGGCCTCGCGCGCACCTGCCATTGCCTCGGATGCGGCTCCGCGTGCTTCGGCGACCTTCTCGGAGACGGTTTCGCGGGCCCCGGCCATGGCCTCGCGCGCCCCGACTACGGCGTCCGTCGCGGCTGCCTGCGCACCCATGATCTGTTCACGCACCTTCTTGCGCATGACCTTGCCGAGCTGCGAGCGCGGCAGCTCGGTCATGACGACGATCTGGCGGGGGAGAGCGTAGTGAGCGAGAGACCTTTCCGCCCAGGTGCGCAGGTCAGTGAGTGTCACTGAAGCGCCGGCCTCGAGCACGACGGCTGCAACGACGTCCTCGCCGGACTCACCCGCGGGCACGCCGACGGCTGCGACGTCAACGATGCCCGGCATTGAACGCACCGCCTCTTCGACCTGTGAGGGGTAGACGTTGAATCCCGAGGAGTTGATCATCTCCTTGCGCCGGTCGGCCATGTAGATGAAGCCGTCGCGTACCTGGACCAGATCGCCTGTACGCAGCCACCCGGCCTGTGTGAACACCTCGGCGGTCTCATCGTCCTGGTTCCAGTAGCCGGAAAACACCTGAGGTCCGCGGGCGATGAGCTCTCCGACCTCGCCCGGAGCAACCTCGCGGCTCGGATTCTCGGGATCCACGATACGCACCTGCGTGGAGGGAAACGGAATGCCGAGAGCCCCGCGTGCGCGCGACGATGCCAGGGGGGATCCGAGAATGATGGGGGACGCCTCGGTCATACCGTAGCCCTCGATCATGAGGCCACCGGTCGCGTGCTCCCACGCGTCGGCTAGGGATGTTGACAGGGGCATCGCGCCCGACAGGGAGAAATGGATGGAGGACAGGTCCACGTTCGTCCCCTCGGCCGCTGCGAGAAGGCGTTCATACATGGGCGGAACGCCCAGGAAGAAGGTGCACGGCAGGCGGCGCTGCGCCGCCAGGACCAGGGCGGTGTCGAACTTGGGGAACATAGCGATCGTCGCGCCCAGGCGCAGGCCCGCCAGGAATCCGATCGTGAAACCGAAGGCGTGGAAGAGCGGCAGGATGCAGTAAAAGACCTCGGCTCCCTCGTGCAGGACGGGAACCCAGGCAATCGACTGCTCGACGTTCGCTGATAGGTTCGCATGCGTGAGTGCGGCGGCCTTCGGGACTCCCGTCGTGCCACCCGTGTGGATGAGGAGGGTGACGTCCTCCATGGCGGCCGGGCAGCTACCCTGCCAGGGGGTGGCCAAGCGCATCGCTCGCGCCCAGGAACGTGCCCAACCGGGGCGTGGGCTGGAGAGCTGATCGCGCTTCTCGCGCGCGGCCTTCACCGGCAGCTTCAGAGCCAGGCGCGAGGCCGTGGGCAGAGCCGTCGTCAGGTCCATGCAGAAGGTGGTGTGGCCGCGCCCGAGGAAGGTGAGCTTCTCCAGCGTCTTCGACCATGCGATCGTGACGCGAGCGCCGTGACGCTCGTACTCGCCCTCCAGCTCGCCCGCGGGTGCCAGGGGGTTATGTTCGACGACGATTGCGCCAAGCAGCATCGTGCCGAGGACGGCGACGGCGTGCTGCGGGCAATTCGGCATGATGAGGGCAACCCGGTCTCCGGGGCGCACGCCCGCCTCGTGGAGCGCACCCGCACAACGGCGCATCTCCTCGGCGAGTTCCGCGTACGTGAGCTGGCGTGCGAAAAAGTCGATGGCGGCACGTTTGGGGTAGCGTGACGCGACCTCCAGGACCATCTCGGGGATGGGACGCTCGGGCGTTGCAATTTCGTAGGCAACACCGGGTGCGTACAGGGCGCGCATCGACGTCGTGAGCTCCATCTATCCTCCTTCGGGAACGATGCTACCCACGATACCGTAAGGTGAGCCTTGTTTGACCAGCTGGGACGCGATGACTATGACTGTTTTACAGAGGCGTCGCGATCAGGCGGATGGTCTCGGGCAGGTGGCTCAGCTCCTCGAGCGCCTCACGGCCCAGGCCAGCCCAAATGTCGGTGAGCACGTAGCCAACTTCGTCGAGGGTCGCCAGGATCTGCGCGTCGACGTTCGCCTCGGAGGAAGCGAATATCTGGTTGACGCGTGCCATGACGCCGGGAACGTTGCGGTGGATGAGGCGCACACGGTAGCGCGAGCGCTTGCCAATGTTCATCGTCAGGTTCGGCAGGTTTACGCTCATGTCGGTCGACCCGCTGGCCTGGTATTCGCCGATCTTGGCAGCCACGAAACGGCCGATATCGTATTGAGCTTCCTCCGTGGAGCCACCGATGTGGGGAGTGAGGATGACGTTGTCGAGGGTTGCCAGCGGCGAGGTGAAGGGGTCGCCGTTGGCGCGCGGTTCCTCGGGGAACACGTCGATTGCCGCGCCGCCCAGGTGACCAGACACCAGGGCCGCGTGCAGAGCATCAACGTCGACGATGTGCCCGCGCGACAGGTTGATGAACAGCGCACCGGGCTTCATCAGCTCGAACTCGACGCGCCCGATGAGGTTCGTATTGGACTCCTGGCCGTCCACGTGAACGGAAATAATGTCAGCCTCGCGCAGAACCGCCTCCATCGTCGCCATCTGCGTGGCATTGCCCAGCGCGAGGCGCTCGGCCGCGTCGTAGAAGATGACGTTAAGACCCATGGCCTCGGCGAGGACGGAGAGCTGGGTGCCGATGTTGCCGTAACCGATGATGCCGAGCGTGTGACCACGCACCTCGTGGGCACCGTCGGCGCTCTTATCCCACACGCCGCGATGCAGACGCGAGTTCTTCACAGTCACGCGGCGCGACAGGTCGATGATCTCGCCGATAGCGAGTTCGACGACGGAGCGCGTGTTGGAGTAGGGGGCATTAAACACCGCGACGCCCATCTCGGTGGCCGTGGCCAGGTCGATCTGGTTCGTGCCGATGCAGAAGGCACCAATGGCCTTCAAGCCCGGACGTGCGCGCAGCACTCGCTCGGTGACTTCTGTCTTTGACCGCAGGCCCAGGTAGTCCACGCCTTCGAGTGCGTCGATCAGATCATCCTCGGACAGGGCACCGGTCACGCGAGTGACCTCGATACCGAACTTGGCGAAGATATCGTCGGCGATGTCGTGCGGGTTTTCCAGGAGCAGTGCGCGTGTCATGCCCCCATCATGGCAGACGCGGGCGCACAGTGACACGCGGTGTCAGGGAGTGGGCGCTCCTACCACTCCTCCATTCCGGCGGGAAGCGGGGCGCTGTGGACGACGTGGACATCGTGGGTCGCGCGGGTCAAGGCGACAAAAAGGTCGCCGACGCCGTCGTTCATGATCTCCGCGGGCTCGACGAGGACGACGGAGTCGAACTCAAGGCCCTTGGAGGCGACGGCGGATAGGAGGGAGACACGCTCGGATAGAGCACTCTCTCCGTCGACGTCGGCACCCCACGCCCGGGCGCGTTCATGCCCGACGATCAAGGCGATGCGGCCCCGGGATGCGCCCGCCTCGCGGTCGAGGCGTTCTTCGGCCATACGCTGGGCATCGACGACGGCACGCCACAGCGGGCTGTTCTCCCGCGACGAGGTCGGGCGTTCCTCGGGCGCATCCAGGTGAGTGACGCGGTAGCAGCCCTCGACATCGCGCACGGCGGTCATCGGGTACAGCACGGGGACGCCCGCACGGGCGACCACGCCCTCGGCGAGTGTTGTGAGGGTAGCGGGCGTGCGGTAGGAGACCGTCAGCGCGTATTCGGCCGCCAAGGCGCGCGCCGCCGGGCCGAGAGCCTTTCCCCACGTCGGCGGTCGCTTGCTCCCACGCCGCTGATCGAGGTCCCCGACGACCGTGAAGGAGCGCGAGGGGCAGCGGCGCAGCAGGGCGCGCCAGGCCATGGGGGAGAGCTCCTGGGCCTCGTCGACCACGATGTGGCCGAACGCCCACGTGCGGTCCTTGGCGGCGCGCTCGGACAGGGGCATCCACGACTCCTGCCCCGCGACCTGGTGCGCGAGCATCTGGGCGGTGACGATGCCGCCGCCCAGGTTCTGAGCTTCGATCGCCTCGCGGGCGCGCTCGATTGCGCCCTCGTCGGACTCCCGAGAAGATGCGGAGGTCGTGGGCATGGGACCCAAGAGCTCCTCGCACTCGTCCAGGATCGGTACGTCCGAGACCGTCCACGGTGAAGAGCGTGGGCGCATGAGAGCCGCCAGCTCGTCTGGACGCAGGGGAGAGCCAGCCTTGCGATTTGCCGCCGCTAGCACCTCGGGGCGAGCGTAAAGGCGGCGCAGCAGTGTCTGGGCACTCGTCGGCATCCACGCCGTGTTGATCGCACGCCTACAATCCACCGAATCGCGGATCTCAACGAGCCACGAGCGCTTGACCTCCGGATCGACGCCGCCCTCTGAGTCCGCGTCCCCGGCCTCGCGCGCCAGGCGCAGTGCGAGCACATCCATGAGGTCGCGCGCGAAGGACTCACGCGCCACGTTATGGGGACGCCCCGAGCGCTTGGCACGGCGGCGCGCAGTTTCCACGTCGGTGCGCGTGAGCGTCACCTCGCGGTTCCACACGCGCAAGACCTGGTCGTCCTGAGGCAGCTTCGCGAGTGCGCGCACCGCCTCCTTGACGATCTTCGCCCACGCGGGCAATCCCTTGATCCGAGCCACGGCCTCGTCGTCCTCGGCTCGAGCGTGCACGCCAGGCACCAGATCGCCCAAGGTCACGGACACGACACCCGTCTCGCCCAGAGAGGGAAGCACCTGCTCGATATAGCGCAGGAACAGGCGCGACGGACCCACGAGGAGGACCCCCGAGCGCTCGAGGCGCTCGCGGTGGGCGTACAAGAGGTAGGCGATGCGGTGCAGCGCAACCGCGGTCTTGCCGGTGCCCGGTCCGCCCTGGACCACCATGAGGCCTTTGTCGGAGGCGCGAATGATCCGGTCCTGCTCGGACTGGATGGTGGCGACGATGTCGCCCATCCGACCGTCGCGCGCCTCGCTCAGCGCATGCATGAGAGCGCCCTCGCCCTGAAGCTCCAGACCCGAAGCGTTCGCCGCGTCCAGGAGCTCGTCCTCCAGAGCGGTCACTCGACGGTCACGCGTCGAAATATGGCGGCGGCGAACGACGCCGTCCGGCTCGGCCGATGTTGCCTGGTAGAAGGGGCGTGCGGCGGGCGCGCGCCAGTCAACGAGTAGGGGGGTGCCGTCCTCGTGAGACAGCGACAGGCGACCCACGTGACGCACCGACTGATCCACCATGTCGAGGCGACCGAAGACGAGGCGTTCCTCCACGCCCTCGAGGCGAGCCGCCATCTCTCCCAGGTGAGCAGATAGCGCTTCGCGTTCGGTCCAGCCCTGCGCATTACCGACGCCGTGGGTGGAATGCACGCGCCCCTGACGCTCGCGGTAGGAGGCCCGCAGCGCGTCCAGACGCTCGTAGGCGCTGTCAACGAAATCCTGTTCGGGCAACGGAAGGTCGGTCGACGGCTCGTCATGAGTGCTCGTGGCCATGGCTCCTCCTCGTTTCTTTGGCCCTCTATTGTCCCCTACTTTTGCCGCCTGCGCTTCCACAGTCCGGGGTGTGTATGCGACTTCGCCCCAAGCTCAATAACGCTTCCCGCGTGACGCGGCGGGGGAGGCGCGGGTACGTTAGACATGAGGTAGACGAATGAGAATGAGGAGGAGACGTGAGTATCAACGCGACTGATCTGTATGCCGACGGCCCCGCCGCCGGCGCGAAGGCGAAGATTCTCCTCATCCATTTCGATGGGGCGATTGACGCCGGGGCGGCGGGGCGAATGGCCATCCGCCAGCTCCTTCGCTCCTTGCACAACGAGCGCGTCGCTACGTTCGACGCCGACGCCCTCATGGACTACCGCTCCCATCGGCCCATCGTGACCGTGGACAACTGGGTGTCTTCCCCGGACATGGTGATGCCCGAAACCGTCCTCGACCTCGTCGAAGACGACATGGGGAACCCGATCCTGGTCCTGCACGGTGCCGAGCCCGATGCCCACTGGGAGTCCTTTACCGCCGCCATCCGGGACATCTGCGAACGCGCGGGCGTGGAGATCACTTTCTCGCTGCACGGAGTCCCCTCGGGCGTGCCGCACACGCGCCCCACGCCCGTCCACGTCCAGGCGACTGACGAGTCGCTCCTGCCCTCTGGTGGCCAGATCGCGAACCACATGCAATTCCCCTCGCCGCTGTCCACCTTCATGCAGATCCGCATGGGGCAGCAGGGGATCGGTGGGCTCGCGCTACTTGGAGCAGTTCCGTATTACATGGCGGACACCGGCTACCCCGCAGCATCCTCGGCCCTGTTGACCTCGTTTGCCAAGTTCGCGGACCTCTCGCTGCCAGTCGGTGACCTCGAACAGGGTGCCGCCCAGGATCAGGAGAGCATCGAGAAGCTCGTCGAGGGCAACCCGGAGATCTCGCACACGGTCTCCGCCCTCGAGGAGCACTTCGATGCGTGGACCGGTGGCACGGGTGCGATCCCGCTGCCCGGGATGGGACATCCTCCTGCGACCAGCAACGAGGAGATGATCCCGAAGGACATCGGCGATGTCATCGAGGCATACCTCGCGCAGGTCTCTCGTGCCCAGGACGCGGAAATCGAGTCCGTCCAGCGTGCGCCGCGCAACGAAGACGCGGAGGAACCGGCCAAGCCCGACACCATCGAGGACGTTCTCGCTCGTGTTGAAGCGCGACGCAGGGGAGAAGGCCCCGGACCTTCCTCGCCGCGCCACCGCGCCTGAGGCAGCTGCGCGTCAGGAAGCACTGAGCCCACGTTCTGCCGCGGTGGCGCTACCCGCGCGCCACGGCCTCGTTAGTCGGCCTGCTGATACCCCACCTGGACGTCCGTGAGCGCGGCAGTTCCAGCCACCCACCGCTCCAGGTCGCGCGGGCGAGTGATCCGAGCGGGAAGCGCCAACATGCGCAGCGCGCGATCGATCTGATCGACATCGACGACGCCCTCCGAGCAGGCCACGGCAACGACGTTGCCGCGGCGCCCGCTCCGTCCGACCTTCGGATCCTGAATGGACGCTACGAAGGGGAAAACCTCACGCAGGGCAGCGATGTCCTGGCGTGCGTTAGCCGGTCCACCGTGCGCGCAGTTCACCAGGTAGACGCCGCCGGAGCCAAGTGCTGCGCGTGCCCGCTGTGCGCACTCAACGGTGCGCAGTGAATCCGGGGTCACCCCCGATGCGAATGCGTCGCGCACCACCACATCGAAGGACCCCTCGCGTGTCTGATCCAGGACTGCACGTCCATCGCCGACGCGAATCCTAACCTTCGGGGCCTTCGGGATGGGAAAGTGCTCACGCACCCGTTCGGCCAGCAAGCGATCGACCTCGACGGCGACGTGACGAGACTGCGCGTGTGACGCCGACCATGCGCACGCGAGCGCGCAGGCGGCGCCACCCACGTGAAGCGCACGGAAACGCTCCTGTGATCCCCACAGGGAGGACACGACCGTGTCCATGTGCTGCATGTACTCGAACTCCAGGAAGGTCGGATCGGACGTGTCGACCGCCGACGATTCAACGTCCCCCAGGAAGAGCGTCGCGCGCGGACCATCCCACCGGATACGCGCTGAGCCGAAATCCGTGTCGAATGAGATGTCGCGTGACGAAGATGAGCGTGCCATGGTGGACACTGTAATCACGTGGGACACCGACAGGCAGAGGAGGTGACATGTCAAACGCTCCCAGGGACGCGCGCGCGAAGCGCGACTGGGGATCGGACGATAGCGCCACGCCGATCCTGCACGTCGACATGGACT
>RBWB01584537.1_pt1 | contig 9997 bp, 8 predicted proteins | sample 2014201 | NCBI WGS metagenome assembly RBWB01 (sample SAMN10133834, study PRJNA383868) | Human oral metagenome, whole genome shotgun sequencing project. | isolation source: supragingival plaque isolated from 88 juvenile twins | host: Homo sapiens | place: Australia
CTTTATATCTTAAAAATAAATATAAAAAAATAGCTATTAATTCTTTTGGGTAGTTTTCCAAATCAGAATTAATAGCTATTAATTTTTTTAGGATATATTATTTTTTGTCGTTATGAGCAAATGGTACAAACCAGGTCATTATTAATGCAGGAATAGTACATATCATTACTAATAGGAAGAAGTTTTTAAACCCTAAGAAGGTACTTAAGTGTCCGCTTATCATACCTGGTACAGCTACTCCAAGGTTCATTAAGCTATTGGCAAAGGCATAATGCGTCATTTGGTACTTCCCAGGTGCTATCTGTTGCATCATAAAAAGAGTTAGCCCCACAAAACCGAATCCATATCCAAAATACTCAAATACAATACCTAAGCTAATAAAAGTGAGGTCGTCAGGCTGTAAGTAAGCAAATATCAAATACACAACAAATGGAATATTGAAAGCGCAAGCCAATGTAAATAAAGATTTCTTAAGACCAAAGTGAGAAACAAAGTGCCCAGCTAAGATAGAGCCTATAATGAAAGCTATTGTTCCGAATGTACCATAAATTAAGCCATAAGATTGGTTATCAAGACCTATTCCTCCTTTTTCAACAGCATCTTTCAAGAATAAAGGAGCAACTTTCATAGCTAATCCCTCTGCAAAACGATACATAAAAATGAAAATCAGATAATAGATGATGTGTTTTTTAGTGAAAAAATCAGCAAAAATAGCCCAAAGGTTATTCATTTTTTTAGAGAAACTACCTGATATTTTAGGTTGAGTATCTTTCGGTAGAGCAAAAATATGATAGATACCTACAAGAGCTAAAATCAAAGCAATAATACCGATAATAATTTGCCAAGATGTTACTATACTTAGTCCTTGACTCTTTACAAGCCAACCCGCAAGGAAAACAAGTCCGCCGTTAGCCATTACTTTTGCTAAATTATAGAAAGCACCTTGCCAACCAGAGTAAATGCTTTGTGTAGAGGAGTCAAGTTGCTCCATATATATACCATCTCCAGATATGTCGTGCGTAGAACCACTAAAAGCAATGAGCCACATAAGAGTTAAGGTGATAGAAAAGAAATTGGAAAGAGGCAAAGAGAAAACAATAAGCCCAAAAAGAATTGCTGAAATAATCTCCGTGAAGATAATATATTTTCGTTTAGTCCCGAAAAACTCCATTATAATACTAATAATAGGTTTAAAAGACCAAGCTAAGGTAATCAAAGATGTCCAGAATGTAATTTTAGCATCTGGAATACCCAAATCTTTAAAGAAAATAGGAGCTACCAACGAAAGCATAACATAAGGTATCCCCATAGCAAAATAAATAGTAGGTACCCATAAGATTGGATTTTTTTTTGTATCTTTCATATGATTTTTTTTAAGAAATAACTCTGCAAAAATACTACTTTTTTCTGGTTTTTCCTTTAAAAGAGTGGAAAAAATTAAGTATAAATTTTGTTTTATTTTTTTATTTTAACACAAAAGCATAATTTAAAAAAAGATAAAAAAATATTATTTGAAAAAGAGTAAATATATTCTCAAAAAATAGTATTTTTGCACCCAAGATAAAATAATGCTAATTTTAGAGCTTAAATGAAGTTAATATTAGAGTTTGATGATGATTTTGAAGAAAAAGAATTGTTTATAGCCATATGTTCTTCTGTTGAGCCTCATAAGTTAGCTTATTGGTTTAATAAAGAACTAACTACAGGTTTTACACGTGCTTTAGAGAACTTCCAAGATAAAGAAACTCAATTAGATTTCCCTTTTTTTTATTGGAAAAATAATGAAGAAAATTGGTTTCTTATAGCAAATAAACGAATAGAAATAAGCCAAGGAGTAGGGCTATTTTATGAAATTGAAAAAAGATATTTTTTACTGAAAGAGTTTCCAAAAATAGATTATTTTCTGAGAATTTCTAATTTTTCAGAAGATGAAGATTATTTTTCTTTACTCAAAAAAATACATTTAATAGATTATTTCTTTATTATTGATGAAAATCAATCTGTAGAATCTACAAAAATAAAAAATAGTATAATAAAATTAAAAACAAAATTAACTTTTGAATATGTTGAAGACGAAAAAAACCAAAATTGTAGCAACACTTGGGCCAGCTACCGATAACCCCGAGATTCTTAGAAAAATGATTCTAGCAGGGGCAAATGTTTTTCGTATAAATTTCTCTCACGCAGATTATGAAGAGGTAGTAAACCGAATTAAAATGGTTCGTTCTATCAGTGAGGAAATAGGTACGAATGTTGCTTTATTAGCAGACTTACAAGGTCCAAAACTTCGTGTAGGAGTAATGGAAGATAATGTTTTTGTAAATGATGGAGATACAATTACTTTCGTAACAGGAGAGGCTTTTGTAGGAGATAATACTCGTGTGTATATGAATTACACTCAGTTCCCACAAGACGTAAAAGAAGGAGAACGTATTTTATTAGATGATGGTAAACTTATCTTTGAAGTAGTATCCTCTAACCAACAAGATGAAGTAGTTGCAAAAGTAATTCAAGGAGGAGCCTTAAAATCTAAAAAAGGAGTAAATTTACCAAATACAGATATTTCTTTACCTGCATTAACAGAAAAAGATATTAGAGATGCTCTTTTTGCTATTAGACAAGAGGTAGATTGGATTGCCCTTTCATTTGTTCGACACGCTAAAGATATTGATGATTTAAGAAAACTAATACAAGAGAATACAGAGCTAAAAATTCCTATTATTGCTAAAATAGAAAAACCAGAAGCATTAGCTAATATTGATGAAATCATAGAAAATTGTGAAGGCTTGATGGTTGCTCGTGGAGATTTAGCAGTTGAAACTCCTGCTCACGAAGTACCTCTAAGACAAAAAGAGTTGGTAAGCAAAGCTAAAAAAGCAAGAATTCCTGTTATCATTGCTACTCAGATGATGGAGACAATGATTGATAGCCTTACTCCAACTCGTGCAGAAGTGAATGATGTTGCCAACTCTGTAATTGATGGAGCAGATGCTGTGATGCTTTCTGCTGAAACATCTATGGGGAAATATCCTGTACAAGTAATTGAAAGAATGGCTAAAATTGTTAGTAGCGTAGAAAATTCAGAGTTTGTAAGCGTACCAAAAGTACCACCTATGCCAACTGATGATATGGAGCGATTTGTAACACGTTCTGTTTGTTATAGTGCTTCTGTAATGGCTACAGATATGAAAGCTAAAGTGATTTCTACTCTTACAAATAGTGGTTATACAGCATTCCAAATTTCTGCTCTTCGACCAAATGCTCATATTTTAGTATTTACATCTAATAAAAGATTACTTTCTAAACTTAGCCTTTTGTGGGGTGTAACTACTTATTATTATGATAGATATGTATCTACAGATGAGACTGTTGAGGATATAAACCAAATCGCTTGCCAAAAAGAACACGTAGAAAAAGGAGATATTATCATCGGTCTTAGCTCTATGCCTGTACAAGCTAAAGGACAAGTAAATACAATACGTGTAACTCGTATTTAATTTCTTTTTCAAGGTTATATAAAAAAATACTCAATAAATATAAAAACACGAATTGTAAAACTTACAATTCGTGTTTTTACTTTTTTAAACTAAAAAGATAAGAATAAATTTCGTATCTTTGCCTAAAAATGTAAAGCCTAGAAAAACATATCATAAATTTTCCTGATTTATTATATTGTTAAACAAAATATGACAAAAATAAACTTTAAAAAAGATTATTTTAAAAAAATAAACCTGTCCGAAACGGTTACTATGTTGGGGTTGGTTTGTTTTTTTATGTCTTTTATTGGCTATTTTATTTTTTATAAAAATGTAGAACAACTTTTTATTCATTTATTTTTCAGTAGTATTATTTTCCTTTTCGGTATACTGATGGCTTTTATACAATATATAATTGAAAACTTCAGAAAGAAATCTAAAAATAAAAGTTAATACATTTTGCTTACTTTTTTAGTCAAAAAATTATTTATTCATAAAAATTAAAATTATTTTTATAATGAGAAAAATATTTTTATCCTTATTCCTTATAGGAATACCTGTAACAAATTTTGCTCAAACAAAGCAAACGCTCCAAAAGAATTGGAAATTTACTCGTGAGGATAATTCTGCTTTTTCACAATCAACTTTTAATGATGTTAAATGGCAGAATGTTACAATTCCTCACGACTGGGCTATTTATGGTCCTTTTGATATGGAAAATGATATCCAGAGAACAGCTATCAAACAAGATGGACAAAAAGATGCTATTGAACACACTGGACGAACAGGCGGACTGCCTTTTGTAGGGGTAGGTTGGTACAGAACAACTTTTGATTTGCCAGATTTTTCCAACGATAAAAAAGTTTTTATTCAGTTTGATGGAGCTATGAGTAACCCAGAAGTTTTTATAAATGGGCAGAAAGCAGGACAATGGCATAATGGTTATAATACATTCTTCCTTGATATTTCTAATTGGGTAAAAAATAAAAACAACTCTCTTGCTGTACGTCTTGATAACCTTACACAAATGTCACGTTGGTATCCAGGTGCGGGACTTTACAGAAATGTACATATTATTACGAAGAATAAAACGCATATTCCTATATGGGGTGTTTATATCACTACCCCAGAGATACAGTCTAAATTTGCTAAAGTTGATATAAATACAGAATTTGTTAGTGAAAATATAGAAAATATTGAAGTAGAAACAGAAATTTTTAATCCAAAAGGTGAAAAAGTTGCTCAAAATAAAGTAAAATCTTCTCAATATACTTCTAATAATACTATAAACCAGCAAATATTTATTGACTTTCCACAATTATGGGATATAAAACAACCTAATTTATATAAAGCAATAACAAAATTATATAAAAATGGAAAGCTAGAAGACCAAACAGAAACTACTTTTGGTATTCGTTCAATAGAAGTGAAACCTAATGATGGTTTTTATTTAAATGGAAAGAAAATTAAATTAAAAGGAGTGTGTCTTCATCACGATTTGGGAGCGCTTGGCTCAGCAGTAAATGAGGCTGCTATCCGCAGACAAATTCTTTTAATGCAAGATATGGGGGCAAATGCTATTCGTACATCTCATAATATGCCAGCGCCAGAGTATGTAAAAATTGCTGATGAAATGGGAATGTTACTTGCTGTTGAAAGTTTTGACGAGTGGGCAATACCTAAAGTTCAAAATGGTTATCATCTTTATTTTAAAGATTGGGCAGAAAAAGATTTGACTAATTTAGTGAAACATTACAGAAATAATCCGAGTGTTATTATGTGGTTTATTGGTAATGAAGTAGAAGAACAGAGTAATATTGAAGGTTCTCGTGTAGCACGTTTTCTTCAAGATGTTATTCGGAAGTATGATTCTACCCGACCTATATCTAATGGAATGGACAGACCAGATGATATTCTGAAAAATAATATGGCAGCTACTATGGATTTAGTAGGTTTTAATTACAGACCATTCAAATACGAAGAAGCTTATAAAAAACTTCCACAACAATTATTACTTGGAAGCGAAACGGTATCAACCATCAGTTCCAGAGATGTATATAAATTCCCAGTTGAACGAAAAGCAATGGCAAAATATCCAGACCAGCAAACATCTTCTTACGATGTAGAGCATTGTAGTTGGTCGAATCTTCCTGAAGATAATTTTATCTATGATGAAGAATTACCATATATGATAGGTGAATTTATTTGGACAGGGATTGATTACCTTGGAGAACCAACTCCTTATTATGTGGAATGGCCTTCTCATAGTTCTTATTTTGGGGCTGTTGACTTAGCTACTTTGCCTAAAGATAGATTTTATTTATATCGTTCGCACTGGAATAAGTCTGAAGAAACTTTGCATATACTACCGCACTGGACTTGGAACGGGCGTGAGGGAGAAGTAACTCCAATTTTTGTTTATACAAATCATCCAACTGCAGAAGTGTTTATAAATGGAAAGAGCCAAGGCAAACAAACGAAAAATTTAAGCATTCCACTTAGAGAAACAGAAAACCCAGAATCTCAGAAGACTTTCGAGCGCCAGAAACGTTATCGACTAATGTGGTTGAATACTAAATATGAACCAGGTTCTGTTAAAGTAGTAGCTTATAATGATAAAGGAGAGGCTGTGGCGGAAAAAGAAATACACACAGCAGGTAAACCTTATCAAATTAAACTCACCGCAGATAGAAATTATATAAAAGCAGATGGAAAAGACCTTGCTTACATCACTGTTGAAGTAGTGGATAAAGAAGGAAATGTATGTCCAAATATAAATGATTTAGTTCAGTTTGAAGTTAAAGGAGCAGGAAAGTTCAGAGCTTCTGCAAATGGAGATGCTACATCGTTAGATTTGTTCCACGAACCAAAAATGCATTTATTCAACGGAAAATTAATGGCGATAGTACAAGCATCTGAAAAAACAGGTGAAATTATTTTCAAAGCTAAAAGCCAAAAAATAAAAGGAAATCAAATAAAAATACAAGTAAAATAAAAAATACAAAAATTTAAATGAAATGATTAATCTTACCTTATATATTTAGGTAAGATTAATCATTTTTTGTATGTGAATAAAACATTGTTCAAAATGAATATATTAGGTTATATTTTTTAAAATAATTTCGTAAATTTGTTTTAAAAATTATCAAGGTATATATTAGTTTTATTTCAAAATATGTTTTTTATGGAAAAAAAAGTTACAATCTTTTTAGTATTTATTTTTTCAATTTTCAATTTGTATTCACAAAGTAAAAAAGATTTGAAAACAAATTATCAACTGATATGGGAAGATAATTTTGAAAGGGAAGATATATTTTCTACGGGTATATGGGCAAAAATTCCACGAGGCGTGTATGATTGGAATAATACAATGAGTGATGATGATAGTTTGTTTGAAATAAAAGATGGTGTATTAGTTCTTTCTGGAAAAGAAAATCCAAATAGAGAGAAAGATACTGTCCAATACATTACGGCTGGTATTTTTACAAAAAATAAGAAGTATTTTGAAAATGGAAAGATAGAAATTCGTTGTAAGTTAGATGCTGTACAAGGTTCTTGGCCTGCTGTATGGTTATTGCCAAAAGAAGGAAAATGGCCAACAGGAGGTGAAATAGATATTTTAGAAAGATTGAATTTTGATTCGTTTGTCTATCAAACTGTACATTCTACCTATACAAAAAAGGGAATAAAAGGGCATCAAAATTCTATTACAGCACCTATCCTTTCAAATGAATTTAATGTATATTCAGTTGAAATAGATGCAAATGAATTACGATTTTTTGTAAATAATCAACTAACTTTTATTTATCCAAAAATAGTAGGAGAGGAGGAACAATTTCCTTTCAACAGAGCTTATTATTTATTGATAGATATGCAACTGGGTGGAGAATGGGTCGGAAAAGTACCCCCTTTTAATCAACCTGTAAAAATGTATATAGATTGGGTTCGTTTTTATCAAAAAAAATAGCTTTTCATTTACAATTATTTAGCCTAATTATAAATTTTGTGAAAAATTGCTATTATATTAAAAAAATATTTTACTTTTGCAAAACTGAATTTTAACCCCATTTAAAAATGAAAAAAATTGTATTATCTTTAATCGGAATTTCTTTATTGTCTTCTTGCCTAAAAAATGAAGATAATCAAGAAGGAGGTAAAGTATTTAATTTGCTATCAAGTACAAAAGAAGTAATAAAAGATTTATCTCAAACTCAAAATGATAGAGTTGTTAATAAAAGTTATCATTATGGGCAATTCGGGAATTTAATAAAAGTTGTAGAAAATACTACAAACGGAACAAATCCTCCTACAAAGAATGTTTATGAACATTATTATGAAGGGCTTTTACCTTCTCGGACAATACTTTTTACTGATGGAAGAAAAATGACAGAAACAACCTATCAGTTTTCTAATTCAGGAAAATTAATTTTAAAATCAGAAGTACCAGGAGAAGATATTGATAATCCAGAAACCGATCAATACGAGTACAACTCTGATTTTCTTACAAAACATACACATATTCACCGCAATGGACAAACAAAATATTATACAATCAGTAATTATGAGTATGTAAATAATAAAATAATTAAAAAAACAACTACATATACTGAGACAAATAATCAAAAAAATAATGAAACAAATGCAACATATGAATATGTAGTTGAAGCAAATGGAACAATAAAAGAAGTTACAGAAAAAGATTCAAGAGGTACTTTGGTTATTTCCTATACTTATGATGATAAACGAAATCCATTATATTTAGATAATTTTCATAAAATTACAAATCCAGATTATTATTTAAATGAAGAGTATGCTAGATATAATATTACTAAAGAAGTACGTAAATATTCTGATAACTCAGCGCCTGCATTTGTAACAGAATATAAAAATACATATGATAAAGATAATAATCTTATTAGTAAAGAAACAATAAGAGACAAAGTTTCAGTAAGTATAAAAACATATTCATATTAAATTGTAATCATAACCACAAAGTTTTAATTTTTTTAACTCCTATTTTATAATAGGAGTTTTTTTATTACTAAGAGATAATAATACAAGTAAGATAATTCATTAAAATAGATTTAAAAAATACATTCACTTTAAAAATATTTTTTGTAATTTTGAAATCAAAACTTGAATAAAATGATAAAAAAATATACATTGAATTTCAAACTTCCTGCAGGAACTTCCCGAGGAGTAATGTTAGAAAAAGAAACTTGGTTTCTACTCATTGAAAAAAATGGTAGAATAGGAATAGGAGAATGTGGAATCTTACGAGGTTTAAGTGCTGATGATCGTACTGATTATGAAGAAAAGCTACATTGGGTCGATAAAAATATTCACATCGGACAACAAAAACTTTTAGAAGAATTATTAGAATTCCCTTCTATTCAATTTGGAGTAGAGCAAGCTTTTTTATCTGTAGAAAACGAGACCCCATATATTCTATATCCTTCACAATTTACACAAGGCAAGAAATCAATCCCTATAAATGGTTTAGTTTGGATGGGAACTCCCGAATTTATGAAGCAACAGATTAAAGAAAAAATAGAAAAAGGATTTCAATGTATAAAAATGAAAATAGGAGCAATAGATTTTGAAACCGAAATAAATATTCTTAAACAGCTCCGCAAAGAATTTTCAGTAAAAGATATTGAAATACGAGTAGATGCCAATGGCGCTTTTTCTACTTCTGATGTTTTTGAAAAGTTGAAACGATTAGCCGATTTGCAATTACATTCCATTGAACAACCTATCAAGGCGGGACAATTACAACAAATGGCAGAGCTTTGCGCTTCATCACCTTTGCCCATTGCTCTTGATGAGGAATTAATTGGAGTTTTTCACAAAGAAGAAAAAGAAAAATTGTTAAAAGAAATTCAACCACAATATATTATCCTCAAACCATCTTTAACTGGTGGCTATAAAGGTAACTCAGAGTGGATTTCGATTGCTCAAAAATATAATATCGGATATTGGATTACCAGTGCCTTAGAAAGTAATATAGGACTAAATGCCATTGCTCAATGGACTTTTACTTTACAACCACAAATTCCACAAGGTTTAGGAACAGGTAGTTTATATACCAATAATATTCCCTCTCCTCTTATTGTAGAAAAAGGCGAGTTACACTACGGGGAAAATAAATGGCCTTTACTTAATATCGATATATTCGAAAGAAATTAAAAAACTAAAATTATATAAGGTATAATTATTTATCAAATTTTCAAAAAGAATATTTATACCTATATATATTACAGTAAAATATTATATCAGAAGAGTTCGAATTTCTTTAAATCAGAAAAAATAGTCAATTTACGAACTTCTATTCAAATTTATTTTTGTCTAATGATTGTTTTTCAAGTGATTTTTTCATTAATAAAGATAAAGTTTTGAAGACATAAAAGTAAAAAAGCCCCCAATATTATCACTCAAGATAAAGTGAAATTTACAAAAAAAGAGATTTTTCTTTCAGAAAAACTTTTGTCTATAGTTAAATTTAGCGCATAAGTTATGTA
>RBWB01584541.1_pt1 | contig 9996 bp, 8 predicted proteins | sample 2014201 | NCBI WGS metagenome assembly RBWB01 (sample SAMN10133834, study PRJNA383868) | Human oral metagenome, whole genome shotgun sequencing project. | isolation source: supragingival plaque isolated from 88 juvenile twins | host: Homo sapiens | place: Australia
AACCCACGCGTGCGCGGGTGGTCGTAGATGGTCTATAAGCGGCACAAGTGCGCCCATAACTTTGGCGATAAACACGGTGGCCAGTAAAAACCGCACCGGAACGTTACCCTCTTGCTGTAGCTTGACAGCCATTGGCCCCACGGTATCTAACAGCCACATCCCGCCGCACATCCAGTAAAAGCTGGGTGCGGCGTGCAATAAACCTGCGATGGCGGCCCCAATAAATAGTGGTGCGCCGGGAGGTTTCGTGCGGGTTTTCTCCATGACATCCAGTTTAGAAGTCGTCACCTCTTCCTGCGAGAAGGAAACATAAATATTGTCATAAAAGCAATTTATGTACTATACCCCCAAAAATATTGCTAAGCTTAAGCTAAGTAAGACATAAAGGAGTGCTTTCTATGGAGGATTCCGGGTTTCTGGAGCTGCCTGAACTATCAGTTGGGGCGGCACGAGGTACACAACAATCACAGATTCAACCAGAGGGCGTATCCGTACATGGCGGCGGGAAGCTCGACCCCCGTTCACTCATACTCCTGACGTTTTTCACCAACATTATTGCCATTAATAGCAGCGCTACCTGGCTAATTCTGCTGTGCATCATCACCACAGCACTATTTAGCCTATGCGCCCTACCGTGGCGCCTCTTTATGTGGTGGGCAGGGTTTGAGCTTCTCTGCGTTATCTGTGCTTTTGTGCCTCCCGTGATCGCCCCCAGCCACGTGAGTGTTGCCGTGGGAGTATCAGCATTCTGGTTCATGAAGTTCAATATCACCGCGGCATTCGGCATTATGTTTTTTACTGCCATCACCCCGCACCAGGTATCGGCTGTTCTTACCCGCTTGCGTGTTCCCGTATTTATTTACGTGCCGATTATGGTCATGTACAGGTTTTTCCCCATAGCTCGCGATGAGCTCTCATCCACTCAAGAAGCAATGGTACTGCGCGGGCTACAACCCGGACTCCGAGCGATGATCCTTCACCCACTGCGCCATCTAGAACTTATTCTCATACCGTTTTTACTGTCTGCTACCCGCATTGTTGATGAACTATCAGCGGCAGCACTGCTGAAAGCCGTCGGGGTGGGTAAAAGCGCGGAACGGGCCCCGCGTACCACAATCATCCCCACACGTTTCACCCGTTACGATGCACTCGCCATAGGACTGTGCATTATGTTAGTCGCCGCAGAAGGGGTGCAGTTATGGATAAGCTAATAACCAAGACAACTCCACTCGCCGTGCAGATGCAGAACGTGAGTTACGCTTACCCGAGCTTCTTCACAGGTGCCGATACTGAGGGTACAGGCAGTCAAGAGAAGACACTCACTCTTGATAACGTAACGTTGCATATTAACACAGGTGAAACCGTGCTTCTGGTCGGTGCATCGGGCAGCGGGAAATCCACCTGCCTGCGCACTATGAACGCCCTCATTCCGCAGTTTTACAACGGTGAACTGACCGGGACGGTACATGTCAACGGGACCGATGTGAACGAGCTTAAACTCGCCGATATGGCTAGCCGTTCCGCAATGGTTTTTCAAAACCCGCGCACCCAATTTTTCACCTCGGCGGTGCGTTCAGAGATGGCCCTAACCCTCGAAAATCTGGGGGTAGAACCATCACGGATTCTTGAGACTATTGATGAGGTTGCCGAACAAACAGGTATAACGCACCTGATGAACCGGGAAATACACGGGCTCTCCGGGGGTGAACTGCAGCGGGTAGCCTGCGCCTGCGCGCTAGTCGCACGGGTGCCGCTGCTGCTTTTTGACGAGCCGACCTCGAATCTGTCTCCGCACGCTATCACCCAATTCCGCAACCTGCTGCTGGATATGAAACGCATGGGTAAAACTATGGTGATTTCTGAACATCGTATTCACTTCATGAATGGTATCGCCGACCGGGTATACCGTATTGCTGCGGGCAAGCTTGTGGGCCAGTACACCGGTGAGGAATTCTTTGCGCTCACTGCTGAGCAACGCACTAGCTTAGGGTTACGGGCTTTTAAAGAACCTGCTCTGCAGGCTCCTCAACCGCCTGCCCTCTGCCCTGACAGTAAAGGGCTAGGCATTCGCAATCTCAAATTTGCGTATAAGCCTAAGGCGGGGTTTGAACGGCAGCCGGTTCTCGACATCTCCACTATGTACTTTCCTGCGGGGAAAGTTACCGCCCTGTGTGGTCCAAACGGTGCGGGTAAAAGTACTTTGGCGCGTATTATCTGCGGTCTTTCCCAACCTGAAAAAGGTGCCACCATCACGCTTGATGGTGTACCGGTGAACCCGAAAGAACGTATGCGTGCCTGCGGTATTGTCATGCAGGATGTGCGCCGTCAGCTTTTTGCAGAGTCGGTCGCCGACGAAATCACCATGGGGCTTACCAAAGCCCAAAAGGCCGCTGTGGATGTGCCCGAAATCCTAGACTCCTTGGATTTGAGCGAGTTCTCGTCCCAGCATCCTGCGGCTATTTCCGGTGGTCAGCAGCAGCGCCTCGTGATAGGAGCAACGATGGCCGGGAAGAAACAGGTGGTGATTTTTGATGAGCCGACATCTGGTGTGGATGCTAAACACCTGCGCTCAATCGCCACCCGGTTGCGGGAACTGGCGGATGCGGGCGCGACCGTCATCTGTATTACGCACGATGCGGAACTAATACAGGAATGTGCCGACTACGCTGTGTATCTGCCCCGGCTGCGGGATGGGGCGGTTATTAGTTATATCCCGCCCGAAGATCCATATGTACCCGGCACATAACGTATCGAGAACCTATACCGACAGCAGAAGCTTATCGAAGAACAAGTAGTTGTTACAGGAGGGAACTATGAACACCCTTAAAGTCCGTGATCTCGTCAATGTAGGTGTCTTTACAGTCATCTACTTCATTGTGACCTACGCTACCGGGATGCTCGGTATGTTCGGGCCGTGGATGATCCCCATCGCTGGGGCGTTTGCACTATTGCTGAATGGTATCGTCATTATGCTCTACCTCTCACGGGTACCAAAATTTGGGGCACTGACAATTACTGGGTTGCTCATAGGCATTGTCATGAGCGTGGGGCACTCATACTGGACCATCATTATGGGCATTCTATGTGGCGTTATTGCGGATCTTATCCATTCCAAAGCGGGCCGGGCAAAAACCCTAGAACCGCGCCGCGGGCAGCTTGCTTACGCCGTATTCAGCGTGTGGGGCGTAAGCCCGCTCATACCAGTTTTCTACGATGCAGACTCGTACTTCTCTAAGATTGCTGAATCCTGGAGCGCAGATTACGCCGCCGATATGCGTGCCATTTTCCAGCCGTGGGTCATTATCGTCTGGGCAGTCGCCATTCTCCTTATAGCACTGATAGGGGCCCAATTGGGGATACGCGCCAACCGCAAACACTTTGAGCGTGCCGGAGTCATAAAAACTTCTTAAATACGCGCGTCTTGAACTTCAGAGAGGACAACCGATGACTACTCAGGTACAGTCTGGCACCAGCACCACCGAAGAACACGCCACCGGGAAGGATTACAAGGCTAAAGCCACTGACGGACGTAAAGCATTCAAGGAGCTACTCGCACCCGTGCAGGGGCGCATCTACCTGGGGCAGGGGATTGCGGCGCTGTCGGGAGTGGCCGCGATCTGGCCCTATATTGTGCTGACCCGCCTGGGGGAGCTGCTGCTACCTGCTGCACATGGGGAAGCTATTGATAAATCCGCTGTGCTGGCACAAGTCAATGAGCTCATGGCGGCTTTCGCTCTACAGCTTTTCCTATACTTCCTGGCCTTAGCAATTACTCACTTCGCCGATGTGAAGTTCCGCGGGCACCTGCAGCAGCGCATCCTCAACCACCTGGGGCGGGCGCCGCTGAGCTGGTTCTCAAACCATGCTTCGGGAAGGGTGCGTAAAGCACTGCAGGGCGATACCCAAACCCTGCACACCCTCGTGGCACACCAACCGGTCGAGATGGTAGCAGCGGTCGTCACTCCGCTCTCGCTAATGGTGTACGCGTTTATCCTGAACCCGTGGCTGGGGCTGCTCAGTATTGCCACCCTGCCGCTATACCTTCTTGCTCAAGTGTGGATGACGCGCGGCATGAGCGAAAAAACAGCCGAAATGGATGAGCGCCTGAGTGATACCTCGGCGAAAGGCGTGGAATTCGTGGACGGTATTGAGGTCGTAAAATCCTTTGGCCGGACCGGTAAAGCGCATAAGGCATTCGCCCAGTCGGCGAAAGACTTAGCGGACTTCTACTGGGCCTGGTGCCAGCCCATGCTGAAGGGGTCTTCGCTCTCACTGGCAGCTATTTCGGCTCCCGTGGTGATGCTCATCAGTTTAGGTATTGGTGCCCTGCTGGTGAACGCGCAGGTAGCAACCCTGCCTCAGGTTTTGGTGTGCTCACTGATCGCGTTAGTGATCCCACTAACCCTTGATGTGGTGACCTTTACTACTATGTTCTATCAGCGGGCTGGCAATGCCGCCCTGCGCCTGGTGGAACTCACCCAGGTTGAGCCCCTGCAGAATATCCCCGCCGCAGATACTGAGAACCGCACCGATGCGCCCGGAACAGTCGTTTTTGAGGCGGTAAGCTACTCATATGGCGGCCAGGAAAAGCAGAAGGCTGTCGATAATGTTTCGCTCACCCTGAAACCGGGAACCGTGACCGCACTTATCGGCCCTTCTGGTTCAGGCAAGAGCACCCTGGCAACAATGCTGGCCCGATTCCAGGAGCCCGACACCGGCCGAGTACTCCTGAGCGGGCGCGACATTCGTTCGCTGCCTGAGCAGGAGCTGTACCGCCAGGTTGCATTCGTGCTTCAAAACGCCCAGATTCTGCGAGAATCAGTTCGAGAGAATATCCGCCTGGCAGTCCCGCAGGCCACCGACGAACAGGTGATTGAGGCAGCCCGTAAAGCCCAGATCTGGGACGATATAGCTGCCTTACCGCGTGGGCTTGACACGGTGATTGGAGACGAAACAAACCTATCAGGCGGGCAGAAGCAACGCATCGTGATCGCGCGGGCCCTGCTGACGGATGCGCCCATCTTGATCCTAGACGAGGCGACAGCTAACACCGACCCCGATTGCGCCGCCGAGATTCAGCGGGCACTGAATATTCTGGCGCGCGGACGTACCGTGCTGGTGATCGGGCACACGGCGGGCGCAATTGCCGGGGCCGACCAAATCTGCATTATGGAAAACGGGGCCTTAACGGCGTGCGGCACCGCTGATGAGCTGAAGGATAACCCCTACTGGCGCTCGCTCACCGGTGAGGTATCTGCCGCCTTGGACACCGCTGAGGAGGGAATGAAAGATGCGTAACGAAACTGAGACATCGTCCAAGAACACAACGACTGATCTGAGCTTCGCCAAAGACCCGGTCCTGTTGAAGGAGTACCGTGCAATCCTCAATACGTATGGGAACGCTCAGCTGAGCCTGTCGCTGACGCTGATGATAGTAGCGGGTGTTATCGATGGCTTGGTGTACTTGGTGATTATTCCAACGGCAGGCACGATAGCCACGGGGAAACCTACTTGGGGTATGGGGCTCAGCGGTTGGCTCATAACACTGGCTGTACTTGCCGTTGTGGGCGCTGTTACCACATACGCTATGACATTAAGCTCGTACCGGGCCGCGTTGGAGGCTCTGCGTCTTCTTCTGATTAAGGTGGGGGACCAGCTGGCGAAACTACCGCTAGGTTGGTTTACCGGCGGAGTGAACGGTCGTATTTCTCGCCTGGTGACAGACGGGCTTCTGTCTGTCGGTTCGGGGCTTGCACACTTTACTGTGCCAGTCATCCGCAACACACTTACTGCTCTCACCCTTCTGGTAGGTGTTTCTATCTGGAACCCCGTTCTGGGTCTTACCCTAGGGATAGCCTTAGCGGTGATTGTGGCCTTAACACTGGTGTCTAATAAGCTGGAGAAGAAAAGCCACGATATGAAAAGCGGTAGTGAGCAGGAGCTTGCCGGGCGTATTGTCGAATACGCCAGCTGCCAAAGCGCCCTGCGTTCGGCGGGCCGCAGCACCGAATACGAGCCTCTGTTGTCGGCGGTTCGTGAGTGTGAGAGGCGCAATCGCGTCTCGCAGTGGGTAGCAATGGCAGGGCTGGCGATAGGCGGTATGAGCGCACAGCTAACGGTGGTAGCGGTTATTATGGTCACCGTGCAGCTGTCACTGAGCGGCTCTCTTGACCCGGTGGCTACTGTGGTGTTTATCGGGATAGCCTTACGGTTCATGCGTAACCTGCAAGACACGGTGAATTTCTTGGTGAGCACTGAAAGCTCGCGTGTGCCCCTGCGTGATGTGCATGAGATTCTGAACGCTGAACTGCTGCCGGTTCCATCTTCATCTGCTGAGCTTACGAACCCTGGTGAGGTTTCGGTGCAGAATGCGACGTTCTCATATGTTCCGGGAACCCCGGTGGTGCACGATGTCTCATTTACAGCCCCACCACGCACCATGACCGCGATCGTTGGCCCGTCAGGCTCCGGTAAAACTACGCTGTTTAAGCTCATTGCCCGGTTCTGGGATGTTGATTCCGGTACTGTTCGTGTGGGCGGCACGGATGTGCGTGAGCAGACCACCGAGCAGCTGATGGGGCAGCTATCTATGGTGTTCCAAGACGTTTACCTGTACGACGACACCCTCATAGAGAATATTCGTGTGGGCCGTGAAGGGGCCACCGACGATGAGGTGCTACAGGCGGCTCAACTCGCCGGATGCTCCGAGATTGCTGAGCGCCTGCCGCAGAGCTGGGAAACCCGGGTTGGCGAGGGCGGGGGACGACTCTCCGGCGGGGAGCGTCAGCGTGTGTCTATTGCACGTGCCCTGCTTAAGAATGCGCCGATACTTCTGTTCGATGAGGCAACGAGCGCTCTTGACCCCGAGAACGAGGCTGGCGTGCAGCGCTCCATCCGGGAGCTTCGGAAGCACGCAACCGTGTTGGTGATTGCGCATAAGCTGGATACGGTCCGTGATGCCGACCAGATTATTGTGCTGGATGAGCACGGCGGGATTTCTCAGGTTGGCACCCACGACGAACTAGTCTCAGTGGAGGGCCTGTACCACCGGTTCTGGCAGGCCCGTGTAGACGCGGCGGGCTGGTCTCTCGTATAGTCCGTTCTTCCCCAGGCCCCGCGAAAAGTGCCCTGTCAGCTAAAACTGACAGGGCACTTTTAAAGGCCACGGAAGTTGCTGCGTACGTTTATCGTGCTAAACAGGGCCGCTTGATGAGGTCGATGCAGATTCGGGTGAATTCTTCTCCCCGGAAGCACCTTGGGCGTAGATTTTCGGGTATTTCTCTTGGCAGTAGCTGTTGGAAATAAGCCGCCAGTTCCCATCCAGATACACCATAACGAGACGAACTGAGCGCTCCTTTGCTGCTACTTTCTGCTCCTTAGTCTCCCCATCCTTTTTGGAAATGACAGTGAAATCTGGGGTTTTTGAGATGCAATGGAACAGGACAGCGGGTGGGGTATCTTCTAGCAGCACTACCATCTTGCGCACATCGTAGGTGGTTTTGAACCCAACAGCCCACCTCGTAGGGTCGCGCCGCATGGTGTTGTTCGCTTTAGTCTCCTGCATTTTTTTATCTTCAGATACGATCACCTGATCATAGATGCTCTCATCGCCACCATCAGACATGTAATCTATTGTGGCTACTGCAAATAGTGCCGCCTGGTAAGCCCCTTCAAGGGTTTTCTCTTTATATTTAGGGTCAAGCACGGGCTTGGGCGGGTTCTGCGGCGGGGTATCTTTTGTGGCTGGCTTGTAGTTGGGGGAGTCCTCAAACTTGGGCTCCATCGTCTTTATATACTTGGCGAAGTCTTCCGTGCTTTCGCTGGTGGGAGACGGCGAAGCAGACGTCTCAGACGATGACGAAGAGGAGCTGCTGGGGGAAGCCTCGGACGAGTCGGAGCTGTTTTCATCTCTGGGGGAGGGAGAAGTCGCTGCAACTGTTACAGATGAGCATCCGGCAAGCGCGCTCACCCCAAGAATTCCGAGACCGGCTAGTACATTGCGACGGGAGGCTATGCGCTGGGTTGGTTGGTAGCTCATATCTGATTCTTTCGGTGGTGGGCAGTATAACGCCAATGTGATGCGCTACCTACATCATACATGGGCGGCCCTGCGCATAGCCTCCCGGGCTAGAAACGGGTGGCGGCTAGTGGCCGCCCTTTTCCCGGCCTTGACTCGTGAGATACGAGTAGTGCTGTTTGAGGTAGTCGTTACTTATAACTTTCCACACGCCATTTTCGTAGATAGTAGTCATGATGCCCTCGCTCGTGCGGGCGGGGACTTCCTCATTTGTCCCACCCGCTTGGTGAACTATGAACTTTTCATAGCTCTCAGAGAAGTACCAGGAGACACCGATAACTGTATCGGAAAAGGCCACTGCAGGCCTGTGGTCACTGATTTTAACGGAACGGTTGTAACCTTCAATCCACCCCTTTGAACTGTACAGGCTGTGGTGCTTTTCGACCTCAAGTTTCATCGAAAAATCTTGCGGGAAGATAAGTTTCTTAATGGGTTCATCCTTGCCAGTGAGCGATAAATAGTTGAAGGCCGACTGGAAGGCGAGCAGCGTCTGGTACGAACCTTCCAAAGTGTTCTTACGTGATGCCTCCTCATTAATATCCGGTTCGGGAACGTTCTGCGCTGGGGAACTTCCGGTTGCTGGAACGTATCCGCTGTCGCCTTTGGTCGGCAGCTTGGCATCTCCTGTGTATTTCTGCCAGTCAGCAATAAATTGTGCGGGATCCACCGGCGAGGATGAACCGCTGGAACTACTGGAAGCGGACGTGCTGGGGGAGTACGTCGAATGTGAGGGGGAGGAAGAGGAGCTCGCAGACGTCGTGGTTGCGGTATCACTCGGTGATTCTTCGGCCTTCTTCGAACTTGAAAGCGGCACACACCCGGTGAGCGCAGCAGCTCCAAGCGCACTGAAGCCAAACAGCACTGTGCGGCGCGATGGTGCAGAAACTACGGTGGGACGGGGCGTCATCATGGTGGTTCCTCTTTTCACTATGTACTGCATGTATTTTTATCGTGGCACCGCCGCCTGAAAAGACTCTGACTTTTCACTTCCACAGGCTGGAAACACTCTGAAAGTTATATGGTTGATTCCTGGGCTATGTTTCACACCTTCTACACGGTTTTACTTAAGCAGCTTTGAACGGGGGGGTACCTCAACAATCAGGAAGACAAGCGGGGTTCAGGAGGGGAGGGAATTTTGCTCACATCTTTGGGTATTTCCTTCCTCCCCATAGATGCGTGATTATGCATTTAAAACCCACAGAAACAAACATATGTTGTGAGCAATAAACGCTGTGGCCACAATATATGGTGTGGCGGATGGGGTGCTGGGGAAGGGGCATAAAACTATCCGAGGGCGACACGCCCGGGATGCACATAATTCCCGAAGAACTGGGGGCGAACCGGCTTGCACCGGCCCCCAGAAACACCCTAAACTGTAAATGTTTGCAACGACCCGGCCATCACCGGCGAGCAATTCGGAAGAACAGACCGCACCTGCGGATCCCCACTCTAATCGCTGCGGCGAGGGGATCTTAGCGGAACAGATGCAGTCCCAGTAGAACCGGACGGTTAAGCCCGATACAGCTGTTAATAAGCGACTGATACTCGCGGAACGCGCCGCTCTCCGGGGGCAAAAGAGCCGAAAAGCCCACCAGCCCCGGGAGGGGTCGGTGCGTTTCGCTGTGTTAGTAAGCAAGGTGGTACCGCGCCAGTGTTCGCCCGCCTCACAGGGGGCGTGAAGGCGTCCTTGCACCCGTTTGTCCATTCCCGGCATTGGGTGCACCAGAAGTACCCGATGGAGGGTACCTGAACAGAAATAGGGCGCACTTACATGTCAGAGAACATCTACCCCAAGGTGAGCACGTTCGAAGCCGCAGGCAACGGCGTGAGCGCATCACCGCAATTTCCTAAACTCGAAGAAGCCGTACTCGACTATTGGAAGAAAGACGGAACCTTCCAAGCATCTATCGATAACCGCG
>RBWB01584552.1_pt1 | contig 9984 bp, 4 predicted proteins | sample 2014201 | NCBI WGS metagenome assembly RBWB01 (sample SAMN10133834, study PRJNA383868) | Human oral metagenome, whole genome shotgun sequencing project. | isolation source: supragingival plaque isolated from 88 juvenile twins | host: Homo sapiens | place: Australia
TTTGGCGAAGCACAAAATATACGTGAGCAAGGGGATTTCCCCTTGACCCCTTTTTTAGATAAATAATCTTGTAAAAAATAAATGATTATGCTATACTAAAAATAAAAAGAAAGGTGTGGTTTTTTGTGAAAGATATTGAAAAAATGAACCTAACTGAATTAGAAAAGGCTGTTATAGAATTAAATGAAAAACTATCCAATCAGGAAGAAATAAACCATGATTATGCTGTAGGGATTATGAAGCGTTATGAAATGACTATTTCAAACAACATTTCAGAAATTGGGGAAATGATTGACGAGCAGGAGAAAAAAATAGCTGCCACTAAAAAAACTTTACGAAATCAGAAGAAGCTCCAAAAAAGCTACCTGAAGATTAAGGATGAACTTTACATAAAAAATGTGCTGATAGGCTCTATAAAGGAAAAATCCAACATGCCCCATTATGAAATTGAAAAATAAAAAATAGAGTAAAACTCATAGGAGCGTCATAGACGCTCTATTTTTATGTTAGCCTAGTTACCCTAGGCTGAATTTAAAATAGGACGCTCACGGGCTTCCTAGGGGCATTACAGGGCAAATAAAAGAGGGGTTTCCCCCTCCAAAAATGGTAACTTGATTTGTTCCGATTTTCAAGCACGAAAATCAACCTAATCATGATACCACGTTTTCACACAAAAAAACAAGTGTTATTTTTCAAGATCTTTCCTGCTAAGGAGCTTGAAACTTCCGTTAATAGTACCTTCTAAAATTTTTCTAGCCTGCTCCAAGTTCTTGTCTATTCCGAAATGAAAGCTCTCGCTAATCTTCTGCTTCCTGTAAAAATCGCTGGAAAAACTAGGCTCAACATTATTGAACTCATAAATTTTCATAAGATCGCTGTAGGTCTTGACCTGCTCCCCATTAAAGACAATTTTCCCTGATTTCCCCAGGGCAAAGAGAAACTTGTCAAAGACCTGCTTTGCAGTATATTTCTTGTTAATTTTCATATTGAAATTTTTCTTCAGGAACTCAATATAGCTTATTTTAACAATATCTTCCTTAGATTTTATCTGTATGTCCCTGTTGCTTTCCATAATTTCCTTATTCCTGAAAAAATCCTCTACAGTTAGCCAAGGCCTAGTCCTGAAGCGAATTGTCCCCTCAAAGTCCTCTTCATCCACGCCTTGCCTCTTGTAATCATAATTGAAACTGAACTTCTTGTATATGACCTTAGAAATTTCAGCATTTCCTCTCCTGTAGTCCTTTGCAGACATCAGCTTAGGAGTTTCAATTACAACCCTCTCAGTCCTGCTCCTGTAAAGATCCAAAAGAAATCTAGCCTTGACAAGATCGCTCTCCATACTCATTGCCTTTGAAAACTTGAACCCTGTCAAAGACACCTGCACGCCTTCAGAACTCTCAGAATTTTCATTAAAGACCACAGCCCCTCTAGTCTTAATCAGAAGAGCAACATCCCCTGAATGCTTCTGAGCAAGCACCCTGACCTTTTTACCTCCAGCCTTTTTCTCAAGCTGCTTCACGAAAAGGTACAAATTAGGGTACTGGCCATTGTCATAGCTTTCATACATGATCCTGTTAAGCTCATCATCAGAATAAAACTTGTCAGCTTCCAGCAGAAATCCGTCAGTAACTACATTTGCAATACTGAATTTATCGGAATATCTGCTAAAAAGAAGCATTAACTCACTTATGGTTGCCCTTGCTATAGCTGTAATTGAATTAGCATAGACCCCACTGGAAATGGAACTTTCTACAATTTCCTCAGACCTGTCGCTTATAAAATTGTAGCCCTTCTTCCCCTTAATACCCTGGCCAGTCTTTCCATAAATGCTGTTATTTATTAATTTCTGCTTCTTGTCCTGAGGAGATCCCTTCCCAAAAACTCTCTGAGCCTCATCACGAGCCTTAAGCATTTCATCATAGACAACCTCAAAGGGATTATCAAGGTTAGAATGCTCCTTGAATATGAAACCTGTCAGAACCTCAATAACAGCACCGTTTTTATAGGCGCTCTTTATTTCTTGAACGGAACACCATACCCCCTGCCCTGAAAGGGGATAAATTAAACCATTTTTAGGTGTAAAAACAGGAATACCAGGCAATAAAGTGTTTTCAGGATATTTAAAATTAACTTGGCACATACCCACTTCAACCTTCTCAAAATCAAACATTCTATCATTTACAATCCCATAGAACTGTGTAAATGGGACGTTTTCAAGGTCAATAAAAGGTATCATACTAGCTGAACTAGGGTAGAAACTTGTGCCATCCACATCAATAAAAGCCCCCCTAAATACTCCGTGCATAAAAGTTTCGTTCCTTCCGCCCCCGTAATAACGGGACATTGTTGTTATATAATGCTCAACATTTGAATTATAGAACCTCTCAGTCTTGTTATACATCTTAACCTTGAATTTCCCCTTAAAATTCCACTCAAACTCGTCATCATTCATACCAAAGTGCTTCTTAATCACATCCTTGGCATATTTTGCACCCACGGAACTGACCGTAATAGGAAAATTAGCCTTAAAAAGCTCATCAGCATAATAATTTTCAGCCAATTCCAGCACTATTTCACTATCCCTGACAGCATAATTATAGAAATCGTCAGGACTGTCCTTCAAAAATTTCTCCATATCCTTAATACTATCCCCTATATCATATTTTTTAAACCCCATCTCTTCCCCCATTTTCCTTAAGCTCTTAGGAGTATCTAAAAGCATCGTATCCCTAAAATGAGCTTCCCCATAAACAACTTTATTACGAGAATAATCATAATCATAAAGCTTCAAAGGAAGCCTTGTAACAAGGCACTTTCTAACATTCGTAATAACACCCTTATCCAAATTAAAACTCTTTTTAAGACCTTCAAACTTGGAATAATCAACGATACCAAAATGAGAAAAATACACAGTATGAAAGAAAAAATCCTTTAAATAAGCTAATTTCCTAACAACCTGATCAACCCTCTTTATTAATTTTCTCATTTCAAACCTTGCATAATCCTTAACCAAAACTACAGTATTAAGCCTATAATTCCCAATTTTTCTTGAAAACTGCATACTCACAAGCTTATGCATCCCTTCAGAACTAATAACAGTTTCAGCCTTATTATCATCTGACATATCGTTATCATCAGGATCAAATTCCGTATTATCCAAAAATTCAGTATCATAACCACAGTAATTCCAAAAAATACGCCTGTTAAAATCAATTCCGGAACTCTTAGATCTCCAAATACCTTCAGATAATTCAAATCCATTGAAAATATCAGACTGAACCTCATAAAACAACCTGTCATTGAAATAACAACACCCCTCAATATCAAGAACATCTTTTCTTAAAATTTCAACTTCGTCGAACATACCCCCAAAAAAGAACCTTCTCTTTTTAGGGTGATTTTCGACGGTGGTATCTTCGCCAGTGTTTTCGGTACTTTCAGGAAATGTCTCTTTTACGAATTTCGTCAAATTCGTAAGATAAATTTCCTGATTTTTAGTACCTTTTTGTTCCTGGCTGTAATTTTTTTCGGCAATTTTTGATACTGTAGTATAGATTAAGCCCGTTTTTACTGTATTTCTATACTTTTCTGTGTATTTTTGGATACACAGAACTTGATCTTTTCCTATTTTCATAGTCTATTCTCCTTAAAGTTATTGTATTTTTGTAAAAATGTACACTTGACTTTAAGGTTATTTTCCTGTATAATTTTACTTGAGATAAAAAAACAAAGGAGAATAACCTTTTAAAAAATCGAGTATTAAATTTTTACACAATAATTTTACCGTTTTTCTAGACTTTTGTCAAGGGGGACGGTAATTTTATTTTATATTTTTTTTGATGTTATTTTTTATTCTGTGTTTTTAAAAAGGGGTCAAGGGGAAATCCCCTTGCTCACGTATATTTTGTGCTTCGCCAAAATGTGCTAGGGAGTTATCACTTTTTGGCAAGCCAAAATAGTGATAAGATTTTTTATTGATTAAATATTTTTAAAGGGGGCTTGACAATAATATCTTTTTTTGTTATACTTGAATTGTAAAAAAACCACAAAGATTTTTAGAAAAGGAGTGTTTTATATGACACAAAAAAATTTTAAGAGTAATTCAGCAATGAATAATGTTATTATTGCTGGGCAGGTATCAAAAGTTGTTAATGAAAATGGGGGAATTGATTTTTATTTAAGAAGGTATTTGAATAAGCAGGGGGATAAAATTAATTATGTGGATTTAGCTTGCACTTATTTATTTTTTAGTGATAGCAAGGGAGAAAATAAATCCGATAAGATTGTTAAGGGTTCTGAAATTTTAGTTTCAGGGCATTTTGAAAGCAAGAATTTTTTTGATAAATCTGAAGATGTTAGAAGCAGAGAAAATTGTATTGTGGTTGATGACTTTGAGTGCTTCACTTCTGATGAAGATTTAAAGAAATTAAGAGAAGAAAATAAACGAGAGAAATCTGAAAATAATGCTGATGATAGTATTATATCTGGAAGTTTAATTTATATTCTTAATCCCGATGGTAGTTATGAAAAATTTAATAGAGTTACAGGGGTAACCCTTGATTTATTCTTTGATACAAAAGAGGAAGTATTAAAAGATATTGAAAAAGAAGAAGCTGAAAGATTAAAAAGAAAATCGAAATCTAATAAAGGATAGTACCAATAAGTGCTAAATATTTAGCACATTTTGGCAAAAAAAATAATGTATAGAAAAAAAGAGAGAATTTTTATTCTCTCTCTTTTCAGAAAGGGGGTATTAAAAATGTCCAGTTATTCGTTTCATTTGTCGTCAGGAAATCATAGTGTATCAAATAGCAAGAGCTTATCAAAAATTTTTAGGCATAATTATAGAGAGTATTCTAATAAAAAGGGATATGCTTCTGAAAAAATAATTGAATTACTTGAAAATCCCTGTAAGAATGTTAAGGAGTTTAAAAATTTTTTTAATAGGCTTTTTTCAAGTGAAGTGGCAGAGTATAATCTAAAACAAAAAAGGGACTACCTAAAAATTACAGATTATTATGATAGTGTATGCGATAACTTGAAACAGGATGTAGGAGTTGAGATAATACTTCAAATTGGGGAGAAAAGTTTTTGGGACAACAACTTTTCAAAGAGGGATATAATGAAGGACGTTTACAAGGAACATCTTGAATTTTTTAAAAAGGTGCTTCCTGAACTTGCGATAACAAATGCTACCCTGCACATGGATGAAGCCTCTCCACATCTTCACATTGTTGGAATACCAAAGGGTACAGGTTATAAGAAAGGGTTGACAGCACGGTGTTCAAAGAGGAAGGTTTTTGACAAGTTAAGGCTCACTAGGCTTCAGAAATCCTTGCGTGAAAATGCCCAGGAGCTAATGCATAAACATGTTATCCAGGATTTTGTCTTTGATGAAAAGATGAAGGGGCGTAACTACAATTTTGACAAGGAAAGTATAATTCAGCTGAAGAAGGCTAAGGAGGAAGCTGTAAGGGAGCTTGTGAGAAGCCCTGAGGTACATGCCAAGGCTGTGGATCTTAAGAAGAAGGAAATTGAGAAGGATCCTGAAGAAATGGAAAAAATACAGGAAACGGCAAGAAGGGATTATGCGAGGGCTGTTTTTAAGGCCATAAATGAGGCATCCAATGATAATTTCAAGAAGATCCGTAAACAGCTGCAGGAAAAGGCATTTGCTGAATATAAGGAGAACTATAAGAAAACCTTGAACAATAAGGAAAATAATCAAAGAATAGAGGAGGAATATAGGCAGTCAGAACTGAAAAGGGAGCTTACTCCACAGGAAAAGGAAACCATTTATAGAGAGGTCATTGACAAGAGAGTATCGGATTTAGTGGCAAATCCTACTCAGGAAATTGAGGAACAGGTAAAACAGGAAGTTAAAGAAGCCATTGTAAAGAACAGGCTTGAAGAAAAAATCGATCAGAATGATTATGAGAATGAAGTAAATGAAGGGCTATATAAGGCTATTTCAGAAACTAATGATAGATATATAGGCTCAAGCATGACCTTGACTGAAACGCTTATAGAAAACTCAAGCCAAGCTATCGAAAGGCATTTGTATATAGAGAATGCCAAGGAAATTATGAAAGAGGGATTATTTACAGGTGGATATAAAGAAACTGGGGAGATTATTTTAAATGCCCATTCCTTAGATGAAAACAGAAATAATACAGGTGTCTTAGAGAAATTAAAGAATAAAATTTTAGAAGTATTAAACAAAATAGCAAATTATTCAGGAATAAAAATTATAGAAAAAGGGAATACTGATAATCAGAAATATAATCATAAAAAACCTCTTATCAAGGAGCGTGATGATTATAAAAAATAGAGTATCACTATTTTGGCTTGCCAAAAAGTGATAACTCCCTAGCACATTTTGGCGAAGCACAAAATATACGTGAGCAAGGGGATTTCCCCTTGACCCCTTTTTTAGATAAATAATCTTGTAAAAAATAAATGATTATGCTATACTAAAAATAAAAAGAAAGGTGTGGTTTTTTGTGAAAGATATTGAAAAAATGAACCTAACTGAATTAGAAAAGGCTGTTATAGAATTAAATGAAAAACTATCCAATCAGGAAGAAATAAACCATGATTATGCTGTAGGGATTATGAAGCGTTATGAAATGACTATTTCAAACAACATTTCAGAAATTGGGGAAATGATTGACGAGCAGGAGAAAAAAATAGCTGCCACTAAAAAAACTTTACGAAATCAGAAGAAGCTCCAAAAAAGCTACCTGAAGATTAAGGATGAACTTTACATAAAAAATGTGCTGATAGGCTCTATAAAGGAAAAATCCAACATGCCCCATTATGAAATTGAAAAATAAAAAATAGAGTAAAACTCATAGGAGCGTCATAGACGCTCTATTTTTATGTTAGCCTAGTTACCCTAGGCTGAATTTAAAATAGGACGCTCACGGGCTTCCTAGGGGCATTACAGGGCAAATAAAAGAGGGGTTTCCCCCTCCAAAAATGGTAACTTGATTTGTTCCGATTTTCAAGCACGAAAATCAACCTAATCATGATACCACGTTTTCACACAAAAAAACAAGTGTTATTTTTCAAGATCTTTCCTGCTAAGGAGCTTGAAACTTCCGTTAATAGTACCTTCTAAAATTTTTCTAGCCTGCTCCAAGTTCTTGTCTATTCCGAAATGAAAGCTCTCGCTAATCTTCTGCTTCCTGTAAAAATCGCTGGAAAAACTAGGCTCAACATTATTGAACTCATAAATTTTCATAAGATCGCTGTAGGTCTTGACCTGCTCCCCATTAAAGACAATTTTCCCTGATTTCCCCAGGGCAAAGAGAAACTTGTCAAAGACCTGCTTTGCAGTATATTTCTTGTTAATTTTCATATTGAAATTTTTCTTCAGGAACTCAATATAGCTTATTTTAACAATATCTTCCTTAGATTTTATCTGTATGTCCCTGTTGCTTTCCATAATTTCCTTATTCCTGAAAAAATCCTCTACAGTTAGCCAAGGCCTAGTCCTGAAGCGAATTGTCCCCTCAAAGTCCTCTTCATCCACGCCTTGCCTCTTGTAATCATAATTGAAACTGAACTTCTTGTATATGACCTTAGAAATTTCAGCATTTCCTCTCCTGTAGTCCTTTGCAGACATCAGCTTAGGAGTTTCAATTACAACCCTCTCAGTCCTGCTCCTGTAAAGATCCAAAAGAAATCTAGCCTTGACAAGATCGCTCTCCATACTCATTGCCTTTGAAAACTTGAACCCTGTCAAAGACACCTGCACGCCTTCAGAACTCTCAGAATTTTCATTAAAGACCACAGCCCCTCTAGTCTTAATCAGAAGAGCAACATCCCCTGAATGCTTCTGAGCAAGCACCCTGACCTTTTTACCTCCAGCCTTTTTCTCAAGCTGCTTCACGAAAAGGTACAAATTAGGGTACTGGCCATTGTCATAGCTTTCATACATGATCCTGTTAAGCTCATCATCAGAATAAAACTTGTCAGCTTCCAGCAGAAATCCGTCAGTAACTACATTTGCAATACTGAATTTATCGGAATATCTGCTAAAAAGAAGCATTAACTCACTTATGGTTGCCCTTGCTATAGCTGTAATTGAATTAGCATAGACCCCACTGGAAATGGAACTTTCTACAATTTCCTCAGACCTGTCGCTTATAAAATTGTAGCCCTTCTTCCCCTTAATACCCTGGCCAGTCTTTCCATAAATGCTGTTATTTATTAATTTCTGCTTCTTGTCCTGAGGAGATCCCTTCCCAAAAACTCTCTGAGCCTCATCACGAGCCTTAAGCATTTCATCATAGACAACCTCAAAGGGATTATCAAGGTTAGAATGCTCCTTGAATATGAAACCTGTCAGAACCTCAATAACAGCACCGTTTTTATAGGCGCTCTTTATTTCTTGAACGGAACACCATACCCCCTGCCCTGAAAGGGGATAAATTAAACCATTTTTAGGTGTAAAAACAGGAATACCAGGCAATAAAGTGTTTTCAGGATATTTAAAATTAACTTGGCACATACCCACTTCAACCTTCTCAAAATCAAACATTCTATCATTTACAATCCCATAGAACTGTGTAAATGGGACGTTTTCAAGGTCAATAAAAGGTATCATACTAGCTGAACTAGGGTAGAAACTTGTGCCATCCACATCAATAAAAGCCCCCCTAAATACTCCGTGCATAAAAGTTTCGTTCCTTCCGCCCCCGTAATAACGGGACATTGTTGTTATATAATGCTCAACATTTGAATTATAGAACCTCTCAGTCTTGTTATACATCTTAACCTTGAATTTCCCCTTAAAATTCCACTCAAACTCGTCATCATTCATACCAAAGTGCTTCTTAATCACATCCTTGGCATATTTTGCACCCACGGAACTGACCGTAATAGGAAAATTAGCCTTAAAAAGCTCATCAGCATAATAATTTTCAGCCAATTCCAGCACTATTTCACTATCCCTGACAGCATAATTATAGAAATCGTCAGGACTGTCCTTCAAAAATTTCTCCATATCCTTAATACTATCCCCTATATCATATTTTTTAAACCCCATCTCTTCCCCCATTTTCCTTAAGCTCTTAGGAGTATCTAAAAGCATCGTATCCCTAAAATGAGCTTCCCCATAAACAACTTTATTACGAGAATAATCATAATCATAAAGCTTCAAAGGAAGCCTTGTAACAAGGCACTTTCTAACATTCGTAATAACACCCTTATCCAAATTAAAACTCTTTTTAAGACCTTCAAACTTGGAATAATCAACGATACCAAAATGAGAAAAATACACAGTATGAAAGAAAAAATCCTTTAAATAAGCTAATTTCCTAACAACCTGATCAACCCTCTTTATTAATTTTCTCATTTCAAACCTTGCATAATCCTTAACCAAAACTACAGTATTAAGCCTATAATTCCCAATTTTTCTTGAAAACTGCATACTCACAAGCTTATGCATCCCTTCAGAACTAATAACAGTTTCAGCCTTATTATCATCTGACATATCGTTATCATCAGGATCAAATTCCGTATTATCCAAAAATTCAGTATCATAACCACAGTAATTCCAAAAAATACGCCTGTTAAAATCAATTCCGGAACTCTTAGATCTCCAAATACCTTCAGATAATTCAAATCCATTGAAAATATCAGACTGAACCTCATAAAACAACCTGTCATTGAAATAACAACACCCCTCAATATCAAGAACATCTTTTCTTAAAATTTCAACTTCGTCGAACATACCCCCAAAAAAGAACCTTCTCTTTTTAGGGTGATTTTCGACGGTGGTATCTTCGCCAGTGTTTTCGGTACTTTCAGGAAATGTCTCTTTTACGAATTTCGTCAAATTCGTAAGATAAATTTCCTGATTTTTAGTACCTTTTTGTTCCTGGCTGTAATTTTTTTCGGCAATTTTTGATACTGTAGTATAGATTAAGCCCGTTTTTACTGTATTTCTATACTTTTCTGTGTATTTTTGGATAC
>RBWB01584559.1_pt1 | contig 9978 bp, 6 predicted proteins | sample 2014201 | NCBI WGS metagenome assembly RBWB01 (sample SAMN10133834, study PRJNA383868) | Human oral metagenome, whole genome shotgun sequencing project. | isolation source: supragingival plaque isolated from 88 juvenile twins | host: Homo sapiens | place: Australia
CTGAGGTTTTTCTGCCGGCCGCGCTTGGCGACAATCAGCTGAATCACCGCACCGATGTAGTCCTGCGGCACCACAATTTCGCCATCAATCCACGGCTCGCGAACCTCAGTGATTTGTGCTGGGTCAGGTAACTCGCTGGCTGATTTGATGTCCAACTCCTCGCCGTTGGTCAGGCTAACTTGATAATCCGTGCTCGGATTGGTGACGATGAGATCCAAATTATACTCGCGCTCCAGCCGCTCACGAATGATATCCATGTGTAGCAGCCCCAAAAAGCCAATCCGCACGCCATAACCCAGCACCGGCGAATTCTCCGGCTCAAACTGCAGCGCCGAATCGCTCAGACTCAGCTTTTCAATAGCCTCTTTCAGGTCATTATAATCTTCGTTAGACACCGGAAAAAAGCCCGCATAGACGAAGGGCTTGACTTCTCTGTAGCCGGGGAGGGGCTGGATGGTGATATTCACTAACTCAATTATATCAGATACGGAACGCCCTTACATCACTGTGACGAGATCCTGGCAAAAGCTAGCTTTATGCTGCTCTTCTCGCATGTCGTCCCAGTACGTACATAATATGACTCGTTACCATTTTTGTCTTTATATAAACACGGTTGATCTAACGGTGTCTCGGGAACGGTAATCTTAATAACCGTGCAACCCTTGCCATATTTGAGCATGTCGAACTGCAAGCGGTTATACACCTCCTGACCTAGAGCGCTTTCTATATCTTCACGCATGTGCAACTGGAGATTATCAAGACCTTTACGCGGGTCACGATTAGAGTCCAGTAACAGATCAGTGCTCTCCAGTCCAACCACAGAAATATCATCATCGACGCCAAGCAATATAATGCCCCCTCTTTTATTCATGAAACCAGCTATATTCTTAATGACACTCTTCGTAACCTCCTCGGACTTTTCTTTTTGCTTTGTCTTGCGATATCGATTTACATCAAATCTCCAGCTAGATTTATACTCCATTGTCTCTGATTCACCGGTAAGAAGTTCGGCAAGTTCATTATTACGGCGGCGCTCCATCTCACGGTCCTCCTGATCAAGAGGCGAGTACTCTATCCTCTGATTCTCTGCTTTTGATATGATATTTTTATACAATTTAAACGCATCACTCTTGTCGATCGTATTACTCGCTAAAAGAGTTTGGAGAGCTGTAACGTCACTACTCTTAACTGGGACATCAATAACTATACTGCCCATAAGAGACCCTACAAAAGACAGCGCGTCTTTTAGCATGTCCCGCTTCTCAACAACGACACTCCTCTGACTCTTCAAGAATTCCTCGTCACCATCGACATAGGATAGACTTCTCCGCGCAGTCTTTAGTCGTCCAAGCAATAACTGATCAACGTCCTCAGAAAATTCTATATCAAGCAAATATTTAGCAAATAAAAACCAATCCAGCAATACAGTATATCTGCTCGAATTAAGGCGACTCCCTGCCAATTTATAATATTTAACCGCCTCCTGAGTGAGGGCTATCCTATCATCTAGCGCCTTGGCAAGAGACAAGGCGGCAATGTGCGAAGAGGCGGCCGTAAGATATATATTCCTCTCCCCCTCAATGGAGCTTCCCTGTGAATCCATGAGTTCTTTGTATGTTTTTGTCTCTTCAAGAAACTCATCGAATAAAGACCCGAATTGCTTAAGGTCACTGGTCGAAATCATCCTATTATACATATAATCTACGTAGGGATCGTAATATTCTAGTCCCAAAGTCTTGCCAGGCTTAAGGCTCTCGCGCGCAATATCCATCTTAGCCTTATATAGTAGCATCCTATCTTTAGCGGCAAGCGACTTGTCCCGCAGCTTCTCTGAGATATATTCACGCAACATCCGTACCCTATCCTCTTCCGAAAAGCTAGCTGATGATTTAAGAAATGTATCAAACTGCTCAACATCCATATACCTTGGATTCATTTTATAAACATGAACTATTGCTCTATCTAACGCTGCATCAAGATCACATTCCTTAATGTACTTGCACGGAATAGTCTTTTTAGCTTGTTTGCGCAATGCGTCAAGGGTATCACATTTCTGGCGTAGCTTCGATGCGAGAATTATAGCGATGAAAAGATATCTTAATCTCGAGATATAATAACTCTTCATCCCACGCAATACCCGAGCTTTCTTTTCTTTATCCTGCCAGCTGATAACAAAATCGTAATTTTCCTCTGTAATAGAGACTGCTTTGCGTAGAGACTTCTCTGCGCTTGTAAAATTACCTGCCTGAATTTCCTGACGGCCTCTTTGGGTAAAATACTTTGCAGCCTCTATCATCCATCGCTTATCCCCAGCCGCCTTGAGCTTTTGATAGTTAAGTTTCATCGCAGATAAACGCTCTTTGTCCTCACTAGCCTTCGTCGGTCCGGAGGTCACGCCTTCAGGAGACTCAACGACATCCGATATCTGCCTTTTAAGAGCCTTGTTTAGCTGTGCTGCGCCAGCTAGTGCCGCAGCAATTGAATTCTGTGAGACAGAAACTACACCGCTTGATTTAGCAGCATAGGAGATTGCGCGTATCAGATACATCCAGCGATTAGCCAATGGCATTTCCTCAAGTTTATCCGTAGAATATCTTTCGAATTCGTACATTATATCACCAGGTCCAACCCTATACGGGATATTTAGACGATTCAATACAATATTAGTCACTCCAATCTCTGTCATCTCGTTCAGAGCATCGGCCCAATATTTACCTGTCATTATCTTTTGAAGCTCCATGCCAACTCTCTCTTTGGAAACTATAGTAATGCTGTCCCGTTGAAGCTGAGCAGCTTCAAGAGTTTTGGTTTCAATATTAAAACCGAGAGTACTAACAAACCGAAAAGCACGCAAGATTCTTATTGGATCTTCTTGGAATTTCCTTTCTGGGATACCAACAGTTCGTATAACCTTCTCTTTGATATCTCGTACACCATCATAGGGATCGACTAATTCATTTCTAGATAAAGCAATAGCATTGATAGTAAAATCACGCCGGGACAGATCGCTATCTATATCTACCGCGCCGCTTACAAGAGGTTTTCTAGACCCCTTGACATATCTTTCAGCCCGGTAGGAAGTAATTTGAACATCAAAAGTACCAATGCTAGCACCAATGGTCCCATATCTCCTGGCCTCATCTCGCACCTTGAACAGTGAGCTTTTGTTCAATATCTCGTACACTTCATCGGCCTTAAGGGGGACTGCAAAGTCTATGTCATGGGATTCAACGCCCAATATACTATCCCGAACAGCACCACCAACCAGAAAAACTTCATCAAACATAGAATCTATAGACGCAACAGCTGAACGCAAATCAGTAGACAGATCGTCAATATTTTTAGGGATTTTCATCCTGGTGAGCTCTCCTAAATTTAGCTAGTGGGCAGATTAGTACATCATATAATGATGTACACCAGCTGTCATACAACTAGAATATACAGAGCTTAACTTATATATTTCTTCAGCGTCACCGTATCACCCACCCGTGCCTCGCGCGTAGTCTTCAGGTTGGTGACGATGTAACCAATTTCACCAGTGTCCAGCGATGAGCTAGGACCATGTCCTGACTGAGACTGATTGTGACACCGGTACCAAAACTCCGGTACCACAAACGCGACCGACGACACTACGAAAGCAACTGCCAAATGCGTATCGTATTTTCTGAAAAAGGATGTCATTCATTCAGTATAGCATCTTCAAAGATGGAGTGACATCCACAGGGCTACTTGCTCTTCAAATTCCTTGCGACACACCACGCCACCATCATAATAGACCAGCCAAATAATGCCACTTCCGACACTGCCGTTAATGGCACCAAGACTGCACCTGAATAATATGTACCGACGATCTTTAACAGTGCAACGCACACGCTCGTTAGTATAATTATCCGAGATTTCGTAATGATGGCTACTGCAATAACACATGCAGCCAATGCCAGCGCCATCCAATGTAGTCCTGCAAACAGTTGACTCGCCGATAATACACTTGTTGCTGAGTCAATCGGCAATCCATTCACCGGGTAAACGAGTCGACCAAGCGCCATCACCGCGTAAAATGCGCCAATTGCCACGACAATACCTAGAGCAAGAACTACGCCCATGCCAACAGGGTGGCGCTTCTTAAGCTTACCGTACAATACCACAACGACAGCTAGCAACATTGACGACCCACATGCTAGCATCTCATCTGCTATCTGAAAAGTAGTCTGGTGCTGTTGCACCCATACCATCACACCCGAAACGTCGGCTGAAGGTATCGGCAGTGACATTGCGATACTAACACTAGCTGCGGCAAGTAAACCAAAACCCATCAGCCATACAATGCTACCAACATACGAAATACGCCGACCACTTTGATTTACCACCATCTCACTCCTTCGTCATATATTTCTTCAACGTCACCGTATCACCCACTCGTGCTTCGCGCGTGGTTTTTAGGTTGGTGACGACGTAGCCAATTTCACCGGTACCGAGCGATGGGTCGGGGATCATGCCAGGGCTGAGATGGCCAACTTCCAGCGCCAAGCCATTCGCGCCAGTTGCCATCATATGAATCGCTTCGCTTTTTTTGATCTGCCCGTCAACCACTCGGACATACAAAATCACCCCGCGGTAATCATCATAATAACTATCAAAAATCAGCGCCCGAGTCGGAATGTCAGCCAACGCAACATCAGGATGCTCGACCGCCAGTGGTGAAGCTGGTGGTGCGATGCGCTCAACAATTGCTTCCAAAACCTGATCAACATTCTGCCCAGTTTTAGCAGAAATATGAATAATCTCGCTTTCATCGCAACCCAACAAATTAATCACCTGCTTGGACACGCGCGGTACATCGGCAGCTGGCAAATCAACTTTGTTGAGCACTGGGATGATCGTGAGGTCTTGCTCCATCGCCAAGTACACATTCGCTAACGTCTGCGCCTGAATACCCTGGCTGGCGTCAACCACCAATACCGCACCCTCGCAGGCCTGCAAACTACGCGACACCTCATAGCTAAAATCAACGTGACCGGGCGTGTCGATGAGGTTGAGATCATACGACCCAGCTAGCGGCAATCCTTCCGATGAATCGATAACTCCGTCGTTGGCGTTGCCTGCGACATTCGATTGAGAGGAAGCGGTTGCCGCTGGCTGGCGGTAGTTATATTTCATCCGCACCGGCGCCAGCTTTATGGTAATCCCTTTCTCGCGCTCCAGCTCCATACTATCCAGCAACTGCGATTTCATCTCGCGCTTCGCTACTGTCCCCGTCATCTCCATCATGCGGTCGGCGAGCGTCGATTTACCGTGGTCAATGTGCGCGATAATACAAAAATTACGAATGCGGTCTAACTTCACCGGCGCAATCTCCCAAAGAAGAGTTTATATAGCCGCCCAAGCACTGGATCGGCTTCGCGCAGTTTAAGTAGCACACTCAACTCAACATACACGCAAAAACTCACAAGCACGATCATCGAAAACTTCGGGAAGGTCGACATAAAGCTCATGTCGCTGCTCTGCAGCTGCAGCAGTTGCGTCGTCGCATATGTAATCGCGCCCATGCCAGCGCTTGCCAAAACCATCTTTACCGCTGCCTGTATAAAATCACGCGTAAAAATTCCCGGCATACGACGGCACAAAATTACAAATAAAACGATCACCTCGACAACTGCGACAATTGATTGCGCCCATGCCAGCCCGAACACACCCCAACCAAACGCAAACGTAAAGATTACTGCGAGAATAATATTCAATGTAATCGTCCCGACTGAAATATACAGCGGCGTTTTCGTATCCTGCTGCGCGTAGAACGAGCGCGCCATGATATGGTAAATCGTACGAAACAAAATAGAAATAACAAGCGCGCCTAGAATATTCGCGATCAATAAGTCGCCGCCGTTCTTCACAAACGCCACGACATAACCGCGCGCAAAATACGTAATCACCGCAATCGGCAGCGCCAGCCACAGAATCCAGCGCATCACTGAACGTAATTCCTTTTTGAACAAGTCCGGGCGCCCCTCTGCTAGCCGCTCGGTCATGCGCGGAAATGCTGCATTGCTAATTGCCACGCCGACCAGATTCACCGGCATCAAACTCAAACTTGACGCCTGCTGGTATGCGCGCGTCACCCCTTGCGCCATGCGCGATGCTAAGTTTATCTCAACGATACTATTAAAATAATCAATCCCCTGGTCAAGCGAACGCGGCGGCAGCAGCCGCAATACGCGCCGGAATCCCTTATTTTTCCACGATATTTTCCAGCGATAATCAAAGTCTGTACCGATCAATCCAAGCGAGCTCACAATAAGCTGCAAAATTGCGCCAAGCACCACGCCAAGCGCCACACCCATGATACCGCCCTCAAACACCTGCCAGCCAAAAATATTGATACCGCCCGTGAACCAGCGCGCGCCGACCACAATACCAATATTGTATATCGTCGGCGCAAGCGCCAAAAAGGTAAACCGCCCAATCGCCTGCTGCATGCTTGACAGTACCGTTGCAACCGCAAACAAAAACGGATTCACTGCAATCACGCGCATCATGCTCACCGCCAAGCTGCGCCCTTGTTCGTCAAATCCCGGACCAACAACGTAGCGCACAAGCGGATCAGCGAATATAATAATCAGCACGCTTGTTACGAGCGTAATAAGTGCCAAAAAATTCACTAAACTTGAACTCAATTCCCATGCCGACTTTTTATTACCAGTTGCTAAACGCTGATTAAATACCGGAATAAACGATACACTAAGCGCACCCGACACTAAAATAAAGAACATGAAATCGGGAATCGTAAACGCCGCTACGTACGCGTCGGCACCTACTTTATAAGTGTCATAGTACATACCGTTGATCAAGCGCTCGCGATATATGCCGAGCAAGCTTGAAAGCAGTGTCGAGCCAGACAACAGTGCAGCCGCCCACTGTACCGACAATTTGCTGTTGGCGCGCGCGACGACCGACCTGACTCGCCCTTTTCCTCTCATGACCGCTACTTGTGAAGTGCCGCCTCCTTCGGCAGTACTGCTTTCGCCATATATTTCGACGCCGCATCCTCTTCAAGTGTTTCGTGCTCAAGCAGCGCATCCTTCAGCTTTTCAAGAATCGACATATTATGCGATATTACCAGCTCGGCACGCCGCGCTGCCTCGGTGATAAGCGCCTCAACCTCCTTATCTATTTCATTCGCTGTCGCGTCGCTGTACGGACGTTCGCGCGTCATTTTATCAAACATCAGCCCGCCGTTATCCTCATGGAAAACTTGATTACGGAGCTTGCTGCCCATGCCTTGCTCAATGATCATATCGCGCGCAATCTGTGTTGCACTGCGCAAATCACTGCCTGCACCCGTCGTCACACCATCGTCGCCATATTTCAGTTTCTCAGCGATACGACCGCCCATAGCACGAGCTAGAATGTCTTTGTATTCGTACACACTTGTATAGCTTTTGTCTTCCGGCGGCAAAAACCACGTCACGCCGCCTGTACCGCCGCGCGGAATAATTGTAATTTTGTGCACCGGATCGCTATCCGGCAACACATGCCCGACGATTGCATGCCCCGCTTCGTGGTACGCCGTTAATTCCTTTTCGTGATCGTTCATCACCTTAGTTTTACGCTCCGGACCGATTGCAACCTTCTCAAACGCCTCAGTTAAGTCATCATTCGTAATCACTTTCGAATCACGCCGCGCTGCAATAATTGCCGCTTCGTTCGCCATATTTGCTAAATCTGCACCGCTCGAACCAGCAGTTTTTGCCGCTAATTTATCCAAATCAACCGAATCGTCCGTCGGTTTGTTTTTGAAATGAACTTTCAGAATCGCTTCGCGGTCTTTACGCTCCGGCAAGCTAATCGTCACGTGGCGGTCAAAACGTCCGGGGCGGAGCAGAGCAGGATCAAGCACATCAGCGCGGTTCGTCGCTGCGATAACAATCACATTTGTATCCGAATCAAACCCATCCATCTCGACGAGAATCTGATTCAACGTCTGCTCGCGCTCATCATGACCGCCGCCCATGCCACTACCGCGTTTACGCCCTACCGCATCAATTTCGTCTATAAAAATAATCGCCGGCGCGTTCTTTTTCGCTTTTTGGAAAAGATCGCGCACGCGACTCGCGCCGACGCCCACAAACATCTCGACAAATTCTGACCCGGAAATGCTGAAAAATGGTACGTTCGCCTCGCCCGCAACCGCGCGCGCCAGCATCGTTTTACCCGTACCTGGACTACCGACCAACAGCACGCCTTTTGGTATCTTCGCCCCCAATCCCTGGTATTTTTTTGGGTGTTTCAAAAAATCTACCACTTCTTCTAAATCTTGCTTTGCACTATCATTACCAGCAATGTCTTCAAATTTGATGCGTTCTTTATCAAGTCCGTACAATTTTGCCTTACTCTTACCAAAACTCATCGCTTGACTATTTTGCCCCTGCGCCTGGCGCATCATAAACATAAACAGTACCCCGATCAGTACCACCGGCGTCACAAGCGTCAAGATATTCCACATCATAGTATTGTCGCTCGGCGCGCTATCAGAAATCACCGCCCTACCTTTGCCGTTCAGCGTATCGTTGCGCAGCAGCGTCCCGACGCCGCCGTTGATGTACGAGGTTTGCGTCGGTTTATCTTGATCCTTGACAGTGATCTTCAGGTCATTGCCGCGACCTTCAATCTTTGCCAATTTACCCTCGTTTGCGTCTTTTATTACCTGTGATATTGGCACGTCTTTCAGCGGCTGGTGTGGCGAAAAGAACGCCCACATCGCCAGCGCCGCCAAAATAACGATCGCCCAAAACAAACTGAGTCTAATAGTATTTGAAACGCTTTTTGTGCGTTTCGGTTTTTTCGTCGGCATAAAACCCTCATCCTTTCGGTTAACAATCAGAAAAACTCCTTTCACTATATCATTTTTGATGGGTTTTTGCTATGCTCGGACAGTAAATGTCTACTGTCAAATGTAGCCATAAACGGCTAAGCTAACGCACTACGCTCGCCGTCTAATAATAAACCCTTTTTTTGTCATTGTCAGATATACGCCATCCGCCACCTGGCAAACTGCGCCGATACGCAGCGTCTGAATCGCCGTAAGCGCCCGCGCAGCGTGTGGGCGCGCCACCAGCACGCCCGTCTCTCGCTCAATGACGATCCGTACCATCTCTTCGGCAATAGCACGCGGAATCTGCGTCAAAAAGTAACGCGCCTGCTGTGTATCTGGCAACAGGGAAGCTGTTTCAGCAATCATCTTATGCTTTATAGAGACCTGTTTGTCGCGCAGCTGTACGATACGCGCCTGGTCGTCGCTTGATATTGCTTTTGATATTTTGCGACGTAAGCGATTCCGTAAATAGCTAGCCTCTTGATTACTCTCGTCTTCAACCCACTCTAAGCGATACTGGCATGCGTACGCGTAAATTTCCCGCTTCGTCATATACAACAGCGGGCGATACAGTCTCGGGCGATCCATCACCGCTAGTCCGCGCCAGCCCGTGCCGCGCGTCAGATTCACCGCCACTGACTCCACCGCGTCTTCTTGATGATGCGCAAGCCAAATATCAGCCTGAGAATCCTGCGCCACAGCGTACAAAAAATCATACCGCGCCCGCCGTGCCGCGTCTTCGCTTGCGCGCGCGCCTAGCTCCGCCCGCTGCGTCCGAAACATACAACTGTACTGCGCAGCCAGCGCCGCCACGAACCGTGCATCCGCCGCCGATTCCGACCGGATACCGTGGTCGAAATGCGCCACAATCAGCCGCGCCGCGCCGTAGCGCCGCCGCGCCATATCAAGCATCACTACCGAATCAACGCCGCCACTCACCGCTAAAATGTGGCTACCACTGCTTCTTGCTTTCACGTATCCAGTATAGCGCATAGCAGATATCACATTACTACTTAGCACCCGATAACTGTCACCGTAGCATGTAGCATGCGTACACCCCTCAACCGCAACACCCAAAGACGCGGCGTATTCCAGTGGCGTTAGCCGCT
>RBWB01584560.1_pt1 | contig 9973 bp, 8 predicted proteins | sample 2014201 | NCBI WGS metagenome assembly RBWB01 (sample SAMN10133834, study PRJNA383868) | Human oral metagenome, whole genome shotgun sequencing project. | isolation source: supragingival plaque isolated from 88 juvenile twins | host: Homo sapiens | place: Australia
GTGAGGAACAGGCCGAAGAGGAAGACGAGGGTGGGCCAGCCGAGCAGGTGACCGCTCACGCCGAAGGAGACGGGCACGGTGGTGCCTGCTGCGTCGGGCATGCGGCGGATGATACCTGCGTTGACGAGGCCGATGAAGGCAATGAAGAAGCCGATACCGACGACGATTGCGACCTTGAGCGATTCGGGGACCGCGTTGAACACTGCGGTGCGGAAGCCGGTCAGCACGAGGATGGTCATCAGCACACCAGCCCATACGACGAGGCCCATGATGGCGGGCCAGGTCAGTCCGGGGGTGGAGGCGATGGTGGTTGCCAGCAGTGCGTTCACGCCGAGGCCTGCCGCCATGGCGAAGGGCTGCTTGGCGATGACGCCCATGAGGATGGTCATCACGCCGGCAACCAGCGCGGTCACAGCCGCGACGGGTGCGATACCGAGGGTGCGTTCGGATGCGTCAGCACCGGTACCGATGACGAGGGGGTTCAGCACCACGATGTAGCTCATGGCGAAGAATGCGGCGAGGCCGCCGCGGAATTCTGCGGCGATGGAGGAGCCGCGTTCGGAAATCTTGAAGTAGCGGTCGAGTGCGCTGGTGGGCGCTGCCGCCTTCTGAGGTTCAGACATGTGAGGATCCGTTGATGTTGTTCGGTGTGTACTGTTGCGCCGCCGGTTTCGCGGGTGAAGCTCGCGGGTAAATTTCACGGGCTAGGCTCACGGGTAAATCCCAGGTCGGGCGCCACGATGGTTCAACCATTGTAGGCGCCGCCTCCTAGCTTGTGCCGTTGAAACGCGTTGTGTGCGGCGGTTCAGTCGGTGATGTGGTGTTTCCCCGACCCCTGCAACCAGAATTGGGTAGTTGGGGTAGAGGGAAGAATAGCGCAGGGCGGGGTACCGGCAACCCGAAGGTGCCGATACCCCGCCCTGATGGTGCCCGCGCCTCCACGTGTGGAGGGTGAGGCACCCGATGTATTTAGTGCATCCAGCCGGTAATCAGGCCGTTAGCGAAGAAGATGAGGAACACTGCGGAAACCACGTACATGAGCCAGTGAACTTCCTTGCCGCGACCCTGCACCAGGCGGATGAAGACGTAGGACAGGAAGCCTGCGCCGATACCGTCCGCGATGGAGTATGCCAGCGGCATGAAGATGATGGTCATGAACGCGGGGATACCCAGACCCCAGTCGTTCCAGTCGATGTTCACTGCCTGGCGGATCATCAGGAAGCCAACGAACACCATTGCGGGTGCAACAGCTTCGAAGGGCACGATGGTGACCAGCGGGGACAGGAAGATCGCGACGAGGAACAGTGCGCCGGTGACGACGTTCGCGAAGCCGGTGCGTGCGCCCGCGCCGATACCGGTTGCGGACTCCACGAAGATCTGGCTTGCGGAGGAGGAGGTGCCACCGCCGGCTACGGAGCCGAGGGCGTCCACGAGCAGGACCTTGTCGACGTTCTCGATCTGGCCGTCCTTGATGGTGCCTGCTTCGGTTGCGAGACCGACGGAGGTGCCCATTGCGTCGAAGAACGCGGAGATGAGGATGGTGAAGATCAGCAGAACAGCTGCCATGCCGCCGAGGGTGCCGAAGGCAGCGAACAGGTCAGCGGAGCCGAACAGGGAGAAGTTGGGCAGCTTGCTGGTGTTGGAGTCCCAGACGGGGACGTTCAGGGACCAGCCGGTGGGGGACTTAACCGAGCTGCCGGAGGGCACGACCTTCTCCAGGATGATGGAGAGGGCGGTGGAGGCGAGCACGCCGTAGAGGATTGCACCCTTCACGTTGCGGATGAACAGCGCAATGGTGAGGAACAGGCCGAAGAGGAAGACGAGGGTGGGCCAGCCGAGCAGGTGACCGCTCACGCCGAAGGAGACGGGCACGGTGGTGCCTGCTGCGTCGGGCATGCGGCGGATGATACCTGCGTTGACGAGGCCGATGAAGGCAATGAAGAAGCCGATACCGACGACGATTGCGACCTTGAGCGATTCGGGGACCGCGTTGAACACTGCGGTGCGGAAGCCGGTCAGCACGAGGATGGTCATCAGCACACCAGCCCATACGACGAGGCCCATGATGGCGGGCCAGGTCAGTCCGGGGGTGGAGGCGATGGTGGTTGCCAGCAGTGCGTTCACGCCGAGGCCTGCCGCCATGGCGAAGGGCTGCTTGGCGATGACGCCCATGAGGATGGTCATGACGCCTGCGACCAGTGCGGTCATTGCTGCGACCTGCGGTACGCCGAGGGCGTTGCCGGATGCGTCCTTGCCGAGGCCGATGATGAGGGGGTTCAGCACGACGATGTAGCTCATCGCGAAGAAGGTGGCGAGGCCGCCGCGGAATTCTGCGGCGATGGTGGAGCCTCGCTCAGTGATTTTGAAGTAACGGTCCAGTGCGCCCTTGGCTTCTGCCTTGGGGCTCTGGGGAGCCGCGGTGTTCTCAGAAGACATTCGTGAAAATCCGTAGATACTCATAGTCGGGGCGGGCGCCGGGGTTCCGAGCCCGCATAAAAAAGTGCCACTTCCCGGTGTGTTGGGGAGGTGACACTGTTGTACCGAAATATTCTACGGTTAAAGTTTCTCTAAGCGTTAATCCAGGAAATTCCCAGCTTTCGTTCAGGAAGCCTGATTAAGGCAGGGTAAAAACTCTAAAATCCGCTGACTAGTAAAAAAATATATGTCATGAATCTAAATAATTCGAAAATCTATACCATTTAGGTTATGAAGGTGGTAGTCTTCTAGCACCAGGCCTGGGGTGGTGAAGTTTTATACCCGCCCGCTACAGACGGGGATTCAACGATGAAAAATGCTCTGAGAGTGTGCGCAGTATTGTGCACGGTTCTGACCTTTCTGCTGGGTAGCGCCCTCATCTCTGTCCTGGAGACGCAGACTCCTCTGGGTACCAATGCGCAGGCACAGCTTTCTCTGCGTGCTTCGCAACAGTCTAAGTCTGAGCTGATTCAGAACTTTGATACTCTGGTGGATCGCTACGCTGCCGATGGTGCCCAGCTACTCAAGGTGGTCGCCGACCCCGAAGATTTCTGGCACGGAAAATCCATCTACGTTTTTGGGGCAAATTCACTGAGCTCTGACGGTGAAACTATCGATTGGTTCGACCCGGATAAGCACGGGAAAAAATATCCGTCACGAGCACTCGGGGATTCTTCGCTTGACGGCCAATACGCGCTAGCGGGTAGCCAAGAATTTGTGCGTGCTTTTGAAAACCTTGCCCGTGAACAAGGCATGGATGTTAAAGTTACCTCCGTTAACCCGGTGCGTGTTGTCTACGGGGCTGTTACTTCTTCGGGCTCTCTGACGAGCCTTATCTGCCTGGCTGTGCTCTTCTGTACCGCAATCATGGGGTGGTTGTCGGTCCGTTCGCGAACTCAGAATATTCTGCTTCTGAACGGATACTCCCCGCAGCGCCTGCAGCTAAGGGATGCACAAGACCTCCTGCTCCTGGCGCTACCTCCTGCAGCGGTAACAGCATTGTGCATGGGATGCGTAGAGGGGTTCGTGTACGGCGTGGCGCATCTTCCTCAACTGATGGGGGTTACGGCGCTGATTTTTGCCGTGTTTACCGTTCTCATGCTGGTTGCTCTATTGCTTATCAACCTCATGACTTGGCCAAGCATTAATGCTGTGGGACGTAGGGAACCGGCGTATCGACGTTTTACAGTTCCGAGTGCAATCGCTAAGTATGCTGTGGTGGTTTTAGTGGCGTGCACTATTCCGGGTCTGGTCTCAAGTGCTCAAGTGAGTTTGGGTAGGAGCGATTCGGCGGCTGGCTGGTCTCTTCTTTCTGACCAGTACACCTTACGAGTGAACGTGCCTGAATCGACGATACGGGATGAACAGGCGCTCGCCTCCTACGACCAGGCCACAGTGCGTGCTTTAGGTTCTCTTGAATCACGGAACGGTGTCCTCTTGTCCTATGCGTTGGAAAACGTTAAGGGTTTGGAGGGTAGCGGATACGATGGTGCTCTTATGGTGAACCGCGCCTATGTGGACCTTCTTCAGCAACGTCTTGGCTTGTCGTTCAAGAACGTTGAGGATAGCAACTTCCCTGGATCTCAGTCTTTGCGTGCAGAGTATTCTTTCCACCAGAAGGACCGGGAGGATCGCGGATTTACTCTGCTCACTGTGGAGGATAAAACCAACTCGTCGGGGGTAAAGGTGCCTGCTTTGAGCTCTCAGGATTCACGGCTTCTGAACTATAAAAAGCCTGTTCTTGTGGTAACCGAATCGGCGACGCAGAATCTACAACCTTCCTTTATTTCTGCGGCCTTGACTACCGGTAACGTCATGGTCTCTCAGCCTGCGTCTGTACGGGCTGCCTACAACGCTGAGGAAATTGGGCAGACCCTACTTTCTGTGGACCGCGCGGGAGAGGAACACCTTTACATCGCGCAGCTGGAACGTAACCAGTATGTTGCGCATCTAGTGGGCCTAGCAATTCTCTGTGCGGCACTCATTATTGGCACAGCAATTAATACGTACATTACCCTTGCGGCTCGTGCTCGTAATGATTTTGTTTTACGTACTGCTGGTCTGCCTCTCAGAACAATTTTTAGTGGGTACCTTCTGAAGGAAACCTGCATTGTGTGCCTTTGCTCTGCTGCTGGGTTGGTACTTCTTCTGGTGCAGGGAGCAGAGTACGCCTTTTCAGCGATGGCGGCACCGCTGTTGTACGGCACTATTCTGGCGCTGGTGCTGAGACTGAGTTTTAACCGTATCTTCACCGCGACGGTTCACCGTCGTCACGTATAGGAGTGAATGATGAGGAATACTGTTTATCCCTCTGGCAATGTGGAACATCCTGAGGTAACTATCGCCTCCCGCGACATTGTGGTGTATGCGCAGGGGCAGCCCATTCTCCAGAGTCCTCACTTTGAGGCATATGCGGGGGAAGTAACTGGCATTGTGGGTCCGAGCGGATGCGGTAAAACGACGCTTTTGAATGTGTTGGGTCTGCTGATGCCGCCTCATGAGGGTGAGGTTGTTATTGGGGGCCGGCATATGGAACGTGCTCGCGAGAAGGAGCGTCTTGCGTTCTGGGCTGATGAAGCTTCCTTCGTTTTTCAGGATTACGGAATTATTGAGGAATGGAGCGTTATCGAGAATATTCTGCTTGATCGTAAGACCTTTGGTCGTGCTCGTATTACGGATGAGAGCCGCGAGCTTTTGAACGTCATTGGTCTTGAAGGGAAGGAACGTACTTCGGCTGCCCTGCTGAGTGGTGGTGAGAAGCAGAGGGTGGGTATCGCTCGGGCAATCCACAAGGGTGTGCGCTACATTTTTGCGGATGAGCCGACGGCAAGTCTTGATGCTGAGAACCGGGCATTGGTTGTTGAGCTGTTGAGCTCTGCTGCTCGGCGTGGAGCCACAGTTATCGTGGCGACTCATGATGCAGATATGATGACCGCCTGCGATAGGCTATGCCGTCTTGAAGCCCCTACCAGAATTCCCGATTCGGGATTAGTGGATGTAAATGTAAATCCTCATCGGAAGGAGAATAAATCATGACGACCAGGAGCCCCCTAGCTCGTGATGAGTATGATCGTGCGCCGGAAAATTCAGGAAGCGATGCCCCTCAAAAGAATGGATTGCGGCATCTGCCGCGAAAAGTGGTGGGCGTTCTAGTATCTTGCGTGGTGTTTGTTGGCGCTCTTCTGGGCCTGTACTGGGGCGGAGCTTTTGAGCCATGGCTGAATGAGTATTCGACCAGTACACCAGCTTGTGCAACAGCTTCTTCACCGGAGGATGTGCAGCAAGCTCTTGCGCGGACTGAAGAGCTTAACGCTATTCGTTCGACTGCGAAGAATGTTGAATTCTCCCAGACTCTTCTGTGTGATGGGCAGAAGGCTGTTTTGACGATTACGTATACTGACCGGTCGGATTTTAAGCGTTTGAATGATGCGGTGACTTCGGCACATTTGGGTGCTGCTGCTGAGATTAAGCTCAAGAGGTAGGCGTGTAAAGAACGGTGGTTGTTTATCGCCCCTGCGCGAACAATGATAGTGCGTTAGGTTAGTAGACCCTAAGTTTCTGCTATATTCAAGGTGAAACAATGCGTCGCCGGATGCAGGGTTCCGTGTGGTGAGCCTTTTTCGGCATAGATGAGAATCCGGCATAGATAAGAAGGAGCCCACCGTGACTGAAACTCCCCAAGAAAACACCGCTGAGAACTATCCCGCCGCGGAATCCCTGCCGGTACGCCAGCGCGCCGTCGTAGCAACCGACCGCCCCGCCCGATACATCAAGCAGCTCGGCTCGCACATGGGCCGCAAGCTCGGCACCGCAGAACTGCCCGACGGTCTGCGCCTCACCTTCAACCGCGACGGTATTTTCCGCGGCTACGGTGACCTGCGCGAAACCGACGGTGCACTCATCATGGAGGTGCGCGCCGAAAGCGACGAGTTGGCTGCTGGTCTGGCGGATGTGCTGGACCGCCACCTGGTCCGCTTCGGCGAACGCGACGAACTGGTCGTAACCTTTGAGGCGGTACCCGCCGCCTAGCAACCGACCCCCTAGTCTTCGTTACCCTGCCCCGCCCTCCTGCACCTCGGAGGGCGGGGCAGTTTTTATGCCCACTGCGTGCGGAGGCGCCCGGAGCCGAACGCGCCGCGCTGCCCGGATTAGGTGACTCCTCCTGAATTACGCGACCCCCGCCCGGATTAGGTGACAGAAAATTGTCCTATTTAGTGGGCGAAGACATATAAGCCCCCGAACACCCGTCAATCCCCGGTAAAATAGGCAAGAAGTGAACACTAAGCTCACCGCCTGTTCGCGCCGCACCGGGCGCCGGACGGTGAACTTCGAAAGGAAGATTTTCGTGTCTGAAGCAGCACGCCCCCTGCGCGTCGCCGTTATTGGTGCAGGTCCCGCCGGTATTTACACCGCCGACATCCTCACCAAGTCTGAAGAGGTCCGCACCGGCGCCGTCGAGGTCGCCATCGACATCTTCGACCGCTACCCCGCCCCCTTCGGCCTGATCCGCTACGGTGTGGCACCGGATCACCCCCGCATCAAGGGCATCATCACCGCGCTGCACAAGGTCCTGGACCGCGGCGACATCCGTTTCTTCGGCAACGTCGAATACGGCAAGGACCTGACCCTCGCCGACCTGCGCGAGCACTACGACGCCATCATCTTCGCAACCGGCGCGATTTTTGATGCACCCCTGAACATTAAGGGCATCGACCTGGACGGCTCCTACGGCGCAGCAGACTTCGTCTCCTGGTACGACGGCCACCCCGACTACCCCCGCACCTGGCCGCTCGAAGCTGAGCAGGTTGCAGTGCTCGGTAACGGCAACGTCGCCCTGGACGTCTCCCGCATCCTCTCCAAGCACGCTGACGACCTGCTCGTCACCGAAATCCCCGACAACGTCTACGAGGGCCTGAAGGCTTCCCCCGTGACCGACGTGCACGTCTTCGGTCGCCGCGGCCCCGCACAGATGAAGTTCACCCCGCTCGAGCTGCGCGAACTCGCACACTCCCGCGACGTGGACATCGTCCTGTACGAAGAGGACTTCCAGTTCGACGAGGCTTCTGAGGAAGCAATGGAGAAGAACGCCCAGACCAAGGTCATGATGAAGACCCTGCGCGGCTGGCTGGAAGACCAGAAGACCAACGAGCAGACCGCATCCCGCCGCCTGCACCTGCACTTCCTGCAGTCCCCGCACGAGATCCTCGGCGAAGACGGCAAGGTCGTGGGCCTGCGCATGGAACGCAACAAGCTCGACGGCAACGGCGGCATCATCGGCACCGGCGAGTACGTGGACTACCCCGTACAGGCTGTCTACCGCGCAATCGGCTACTTCGGTTCCGAACTGCCCGAAATCGGTTACGACGACAAGCGCGGCGTCATCACCAACGTTGAGGGTCGCGTCGTGGACGAGAACGGCGAGGTCGTTCCCGGCCTGTACGCATCCGGTTGGATTAAGCGCGGCCCTGTCGGCCTGATCGGCTCCACCAAGTCTGACGCGCTCGAGACCATCACCCACCTGCTCGAGGACCGCGAGAACCTCTACACCGCACCCGAGCCGGAGGCAGAGGCATTCAGCGCCTACCTGGACTCCAAGGGCATCAAGTACACCACCTGGGAAGGCTGGCACCGCCTGGACGACCACGAGAAGGCACTGGGCGCCGCATCCAAGGATGCAGCCGGTGAGCCTCGCGCCCGCGTGAAGGTTGTGGACCGCGACGAGATGATCAACATCTCCCGCGGCGAGTAATCCTTACGTTGAGTACGTAGAGCATAGAAATCGACCCCGTACCGTGAACCGGTGCGGGGTCGATTTTTGTCTATATATAAGGAAGCGGGGGAGTAGGGGGCTCTCGGAAAGTGCTCGCCCGGAAGAGTTATCGAAAGAGCGGTTAAAGAAACCCACCCCGCACCATGAGGTCATGCGGGGTGGGTTGGGTAGGTGCCGAAGACACTCGAGGACATACCCTCCGGCTACCCGGACGCGCAACGAGCCCATGCAGTGACTCCACGTGCGGCGCATCCCTTAACGGGGTCTAGAAAGCTAAAGAAACACCAAGATTAGCTCTCTAAACAAGCGCATAGCCGTACGGTGTGTAGACTATGCACACTTTTTGAGGACGTCTTCAATGCCCAAAATGGCCTTGAGTACGGTTTCAGTTTCAGTACCCAGCTTCTTGCGGGCTTCACCAGAAATGACGGCCTTCACGATGTTCTTGAAGGTCTTCCACTGCTTGAAGGCGTTAACGAGTGCCTTAATAAGCTTGTAAATGGCGATGCCCAGCTGAATGACAAACTTTGCAATACTGACAACGCAGGCAATAACACCAACGGGGGAGAGAGCTGCGTGGGCGCGTCCATCAGACTTACGAACAGCGGCCTTAGCGCTTGCAATCTGACGGCCTGCGTCAGTGCCCTGGACGGTGGTCAGGTTGCCCAGTGCGCTCTCAATGCCGCTATTAACGCGGTTGGAGGATCCAGGCTTCGCATACTTCAAACGGGCAGGTACCTGCTCTAGGCGGCGCAGAATCAGCTTGAGCTGCTGGTCGGCAGTCATTGCCTTCTGCGGGTGCGCCATCTGCTGTGCCTGCGCTGCGGGTGCAGCTGCACAACCGAGAGCGATGGTTGCGGTGCCTACGCCGAGTGCACGGAATGCCGTGCGGCGATTCATCGTTGCGGACACTGGATCCCCCTTTGGATCTCTATGCGGTTTATCGGTGCTGTAATGTGCGGTGACTTTACGTCTGGGGCTCCGGAAGTGGCCCCGTGCAAGGTCCGGAAGTGACCTCACGCCCTCTATAGTACGGTGCTCAAAGAGGGGGCTTCAAGCTATTTCAGGGGGTATTTTCAGCTGGCTTTCATCTCTCCTTGTCAATCGCTAGAGGTTTATCAAATCTTTATATTTCTGCGTCGTCATAATTGCGTAGATATCTGCACTGAGAGAAAAATAAGCGTCTGACAAGCCGGTTTATTGTATTCCCAAGAGTGAATATTTGCATCTACGTGCATTCTGGCCTGTAGTTGCTTTGCGCGGCACATTTTTGAGGGCTCCGGGGAGGCTGGGGTGAACCCTCTAGAGAGGTGTTGCTGTGCACTCTCTTGCAGATATTTGCACCCAGGGTAGCGTCTTGCCTACATGTCCTATATAAGCGTGTAGAAAGTTGTCGAAAAATTTTTGGAGATATTGTGGAGTTTTTTGGCCGCTGCGATGCGCATAAGAGGGGTGTATAAGAGATGTGAAGGTGGGTTTTCGGAATTCTTGCGGGACTGATGTCGGCATCTTCAAAACAAAATTTCGGAGGAGTTTGTAGAAAATCTGTAGAAATGGAGGTGGCGAAAAAGTCTTTCTCTGGGCTCCTGTAGGTACCCAAACGTGTCTAAAAACCTTCCAAAAGCCTCTGATATGGGGTGTTGTGAAGAAATTTTAAAATTTTTTGAAGTTTCTCTGAATCCTCATTGACAAGCTTAAACACATATGTGCCAGGCTATAAATGGTCGA
>RBWB01584573.1_pt1 | contig 9955 bp, 7 predicted proteins | sample 2014201 | NCBI WGS metagenome assembly RBWB01 (sample SAMN10133834, study PRJNA383868) | Human oral metagenome, whole genome shotgun sequencing project. | isolation source: supragingival plaque isolated from 88 juvenile twins | host: Homo sapiens | place: Australia
CCCAGGTGGGCGAAGTGGGCCACGTCCTGTTGCGTGCCGGTCAGGCCGAGCCAGAGTTCCAGTGCCGCGTAGATGGCCACGAAGACGCGGGCCGGCAGCGGGATGGGCGGGATCAGCAACATGACCCGCTCGTGCGGGAAGACCAGGGCATAGGCCAGCAGGATGCCGAAGACGCCGGCCGAGGCGCCGATGATCGGGGCACCGTTGATGGACAGGATTTCGCCGACCAGCATCTGGGCAATGGCACCGAAGACGATGGCCGACAGATAGGTGATGGCAGTGCGGCGTGGCCCCCAGACCATCTCGATGCGCGAGCCGAACATCCAGACGGCGAACATGTTGAACAGCAGGTGCGTGAAATTGCCATGCAGCACGCTGTAGCTGAGGATCTGCCAGGGATGGGTCAGCAATATGGACAGGTCAGGCCAGAGCGCGAACCAGGCCATCATCTCGTAATAGAAGTTCTGCTGCAGCAGGTAGAAGATGGTGTTGATGAGCAGGACGGCGCGGACAAATGGGGGCACGGCAGGTCTCGATGGGTGGGCGATGGGCCGGCCAGCGGGTGGCCGGGGCCGGAATGGGAGTGAACCAGGGGTTCGGGTGATTATTGGGGACGAGGGCGCCCGTGTTCAAGCGGCCACGCCGGGGCACGCATCAAGCCCCGGCGCGCGGGCGCCCAGCGGGTCTCAGGCCTTGCCCAGCGACCCGCGGAACAGGTCTCGGGCATGGCCGGTGGAGGGCACTGGGCGGACCGGGGATGCGCCCTTGGGCGGCGTGCCGGCCCGAAGGGCTGCGGCAGGTCCGGGCGCGACGTGCGGGGATGCCTTGTCAGTGGCCGAGGCGCTCATGGCAGGCGGGGTGCTTCCCGACGCAGGGGACTGTCGGGACGCGATGCCCTTGTCGGCCGCGCTGGGCAAGGCCGGCGCTGGTTGCCCTGCAGGGTGTTCCGGTTTTTCCGGGGCGCTGGCGCCGTGCGCACCTGCTGCCTGCGCTGGCCTGGCCGTGGCACGCTCTGCCGCCTGCAGCCTGGCTTCCAGCCGGTTAGCGTCGAACGGGTGGTCCACCGGGGGCGCGTCGGCAAAGATTGGCGACAGACGGGCCGCATCGTCGGCATCGCGCTGGGCATGGCGCTCAAGCTGCTGCAGCGCGGCCCGGCGCTGGGCCGTGCTGCGCAGGCCCACGCCACCCACCTCGTCGGCCAGGCTGACGCCAGTGTCCGGTGAGGGCAGTGCCGCCTTGGTGGCGCCCGTCACGACGGCGCCGCCCGGGGCCGTGTGCAGGCCGCTGCCGATGCCATGCGCCATGTTGCTGCGCACCGGCTGACGGTCCCGCGGCGGCTGGGTGAGCAGGTCGCGGAAACTGATGGTCGACAGCACGGCCGACATCTGGTCCTGGGCGTAGGAGAAGGTCTGGATGATCCGGTCGGCGTCCGGTTCGGGCGGATGGATGTCGCCGGCATGGCGCACGGCCTCCAGCACCTGCCAGGGCGTGATGTTGCTCAGGTCGCGGCCGGGCATCCAGGCGGCCGGCTCGCTCTTGTCCACCCGCACGACGATGCCGTGGGCCACCAGGGCTTCCAGGATCCCGTCAATGGCATAGCCGGGCGTATGGAAGCGCCGGGCCAGCTCCTCGGTGCGCAGGGCCGCGTTGCCTTGCAGATAGCGCTCGCCCAGCGCCTGCATGATGGCCAGGGCCAGCTGGTCCTGGCTCTGTGCCGACAGGTGCGGCTCTTCGCCCGGGGGGGCCATCAGGCATTCGGTGTGCTGCATGTAGAAGCCCACGCTGGCGCCCACCAGCACGACGATCCAGCTCACGTACAGCCAGATCATGAAGATGATGAGGATGGCCAGACTGGAATAGATGGCGGCGTACTGGGTGGAGCCGGCCACGAAGCGGGCGAAGGCCCAGCCGGCGCTCTGCCAGCAGATGCCGGCCACCAGCGCGCTGGTGAGGGCCGGCAGCAGGCGCACCCGCGTGTTGGGCATGAACAGGTACAGGAACAGGAACAGCCCGACGACCAGCACGTAGGGCAGCAGCCGGCCGGCCAGCACCGCCAGGTGCCCGAAGGGCTCGACGCTGATGATCATCTGCACCAGGTGGGACGAGGCCAGCGTGGCGTTGAGGCCCAGCGCCGACACCACCAGGATGGGGCCCAGCAGCATGACGCACAGGTAGTAGCTGATGCGCTGCGAGAGCGGGCGCATCGTCTTCACGTGCCAGATGGTGTTGATGGAGCTTTCGATCTTGAGGATGGTGGACACGGCCGTGAACAGCAGCATCCCCAGACCCACCGACCCCAGCACGCCCACGTGCATGTTGTCGATGAAGCTCATGATGTTGGTGGTGATCTCGGCGCCCTTGGGGCCCAGCGGCTCCATGAAGCGCTGCAGCGCCGGCTCGATCTGGCCGTGCACGCCGAAGGCCTTGGACACCGAGAAGGTGAGCGCCAGCACGGGCACGATGGACAGCAGCGTGGTGTAGACCAGGCTGGTGGCACGCAGCATCAGCTGGCCGAAGGCCAGGTCGCGCACGACGGCCAGAAAGACGGCCAGGGCCTTGAGAAAGGCACCCGATATGCCGTGTCTCTCGGGGGCCTGCTGATAGAGGCGGTTCTGCAGGGCGGCAAGCAGACTGGCAGGATTGTCCATCGCAAGAAATAAGGGCGGAACGGGCCGTGCGACCGTGGGGGTGCACGACGCGGAGGGGATGTTCCGCCGGGTTGTCCAGACCTTCTGAAGTCTACCGAAAGTGCTCGTGGATTGCCGTTGCGCCCATGACGGCCGGTATGGATGGCTGGTCCTGTCGGTGTGTAAATCCTGTTTCCATCTTGTGACGGATGCAGGATGCAACTCCGGACTTTGGGGAGGGGTTGATACAGACAGGGTCCGTCCGGGATGGTAGGGTATCCGTTTCCGGCGCCAGCCGCGGGGGCCGAGGGGAGCCCCAGCGCGCGGGGCAGGCCCCGGCAGGGCGTCGGAAGCACAGGAATCGGAGGCGTCCATGCAGGAATCAGGCAAGCACATGCAGACAACGATGACCGAACGGGACAGGGAGCCGGCGCGCCGCCGGGTTCTGCAGGGCATGGCAGCCCTGGGAGGCGGGATGCTGCTGGCGGCCTGCGGTCACGATAGTGATGATGATGGCTGGCGCCGTGAGCGGATCATCCGGACCGATCAGCAGGCCGGCACCGAGACCCGGCTGGTGGTGGGGCAGGCGCTGGAGCTGAGGCTGGCCGTGGACGAGAGCCTGCTCATCTATCGGCGGGGTCGCAGTTCGCCCGAGATGCGCCGCGTCAGCGGCCCGGAGCGGCGGACCATCGACGGCCGCGTCTATCAGGTCTGGGTGTTTGCTGCCGTCATTGGCGGGCATGCCACCATCCGCATGGAGTACGCCCAGAACGAGCAGGCGGTGCCGGCGCGCGTCGTCGAGTTTCCGGTGGACGTGCACTTCAACTGAGCGCGTGCCGGGGGCGTGGGCCGCGCCGGCCTCATGCCGACCCTGCCGCGAACGCGGGTTGTTGCGGGCATGCGACGGGCGGGCCTCCGTCGATCGAAAACAGGGGTGACAGTCGGTCACTTCCCGTCTTTTAGCTGACGTTAGCCGACGGATCGATCGGAATTCCCGCATAATTGACGGGCCACATCCTTTCTGCTCGGCCCGGATACCCCCCATGCCTCTCGTCCTGCTGGTCATCCTGCCGTGGCTTGGCAGCCTTGTCGCTGTCATGCTGCCGTCCAACGCCCGCAACGCGGAATCCACGGCGGCCGGGGTGATCTCGCTGGCAGCGCTGGTGCAGGCGGCGCTCTATTTTCCGGCCATTGCCCGGGGCGAGGTCATCGAGCAGCGCATCACCTGGCTGCCCACGCTGGGGCTGGATCTGGTGCTGCGCATGGACGGGCTGGCGTGGCTCTTCACCATGCTGGTGCTGGGCATCGGCGCGCTGGTGGTGCTCTATGCGCGCTACTACATGTCGCCGGCCGATCCGGTGCCGCGCTTCTTCGCCTTTCTCATGTCGTTCATGGGGGCGATGACGGGCGTGGTGCTGTCGGGCAACCTGGTGCAGCTGGTGCTGTTCTGGGAACTCACCAGCATCTATTCCTTCCTGCTGATCGGCTACTGGCACCATCGTGACGATGCCCGGCGCGGTGCGCGGATGGCGCTGCTGGTGACGGGGGCGGGCGGCCTGTGCCTGTTTGCCGGCGTGCTGATGATCGGCCACGTGGTGGGCAGCTACGAGCTGGAACGCATCCTGTCCAGCGGCAACATCATCCGCGAGCACGCGCTCTACCGTCCCATCCTGGTGCTGGTCGCGCTGGGCGCGCTCACCAAGAGCGCCCAGTTCCCGTTCCTTTTCTGGCTGCCGCGCGCCATGGCCGCGCCCACGCCGGTCTCGGCCTATCTGCACTCGGCCACCATGGTGAAGCTGGGCGTCTTCCTGCTGGCCCGGCTGTGGGTGGTGCTCTCGGGCACCGAGGACTGGTTCCTGCTGGTCTGCGGGGCGGGTGCTGCCTCGCTGCTCTTCGGCGCGTTCCTGGCCATGTTCCAGACCGACCTGAAGGGGCTGCTGGCCTATTCGTCCATCAGCCACCTGGGGCTGATCACGCTGCTGCTGGGCATGAACAGCCCCACGGCGGCGGTGGCGGCCGTCTTTCACATCATCAACCACGCCACCTTCAAGGCCTCGCTCTTCATGGCGGCCGGCATCGTCGACCACGAGAGCGGCACGCGCGACATCCGCCGGCTCTCGGGGCTGATCCGCTACATGCCGGTCACCGGGGCGCTGGCCTTCGTGGCCAGTGCGGCCATGGCCGGGGTGCCGCTGCTCAACGGCTTCCTGTCCAAGGAAATGTTCTTTGCGGCCACCATCGACCTGGACACCTCGCACCCGATGGGCCTGGTGCTGCCGGTCGTGGCCACGGTGGCAGCCATGTTCAGCGTCACCTATGCGCTGCGCTTCTCGATCGACGTGTTTCTGGGGCCCAAGGCCACCGATCTGCCGCGTGAACCGCATGAGCCGGTGCACTGGATGCGGGTGCCGATCGAGCTGCTGGTGGTGCTCTGCCTGCTGGTGGGCACGCTGCCGGCCACGCTGATCGGTCCGATCCTGGACACGGCGGCCCGGCCAGTGGTGGGCGGCGAGCTGCCGGCCTACAGCCTGGCGCTGTGGCACGGCTGGAACCTGCCGCTGGCCATGAGCCTGGCGGCCATGGTGGGCGGGGTGCTGCTGTGGGTGCTGCTGCGCCGTCGCACCCGCACCCGCGACTACGTGCCGCTGCGCTGGCTGAAACCCTTCGATGGCCAGGCGCTGTTTTCAGGTGTGCTGGTGCTGCTGCGCCTGGTGGGCAGCTGGGGCATGCGGCTGGCCGGCACGCGCCGGCTGCAGCAGCAGCTCTTTCTCATCATGGCGGTCTGCGTGGTGCTGGTCAGCGCCAGCCTGCAGCTGAAGCTGCCGCAGGGCGGCACGCGCCCGCCGCTGGCAGTCTCGCCGTACTTCGTGGGCATGTGGATCATTGGCGGGCTGTGTGCACTGGGCGCGGCCTGGCAGGCCAAGTACCACCGGCTGGCGGCGCTGATGATGATGAGCGGCGCCGGCGTCGTCACCTGCCTGACCTTCCTTCTGTTCTCGGCCCCTGATCTGGGGCTGACCCAGCTGACGGTGGAAGTGGTGACGACGGTGCTCTTCCTGCTGGGTCTGCGCTGGCTGCCCCGGCGGATCGAGGACATGCCCGGCCAGCACAGCACGCCGCCGCTGCTGGTGCGGATGCGCCGTGGCCGCGACCTGGTGCTGTCCATCGGGGTGGGCTGCGGCATGGCGCTGCTGTCGTGGGCCATGATGACGCGCCCCTTCTCGCAGAGCATCTCGCCGTTCTTCCTGGCCCGAGCGCTGTCCGAGGGCGGGGGCAGCAACGTCGTCAACGTGATGCTGGTGGATTTCCGTGGCTACGACACGATGGGCGAGATCACCGTGCTGTCGGCGGTGGCGCTGGCGGTCTACGCGCTGCTGCGCCGCTTCCGTCCCCCGCGTGAAAGCACCCGGCTGCCGTCGCAGCAGCGGCTGCCGCCCGACATCGTCACCGATCTGGTCAACCCCAAGGCGGCGGCCGACACGGCACTGGGCTACATGATGGTGCCCGCGGTGCTGGTGCGCCTGCTGCAGCCGCTGGCGCTGGTGGTGGCCATCTACCTGCTCATGCGCGGCCACAACCAGCCGGGCGGCGGCTTCATTGCCGGTCTGGTGGTCTCCATCGGCTTCATCCTGCAGTACATGGTGGCCGGCACGCAGTGGGTGGAATCGCACATGAAGCTGCGGCCGCCGCGCTGGATCGCCTATGGCCTGCTGACCGCCATCGGCTGCGGTCTCTGCGCCTGGCTGTTCGGCTATCCGTTCCTCACCACCCACACGGGCCACCTGAATCTGCCCATCTTCGGCGAGACCCATCTGCCCAGTGCAGCGGTCTTCGACCTGGGCGTGTTCGCCGTGGTGGTGGGCGGCACCATGCTGATCCTCACCGCCCTGTCGCACCAGTCCATCCGGCGCACCCGTCGTCCCATCGCCGGTGAGGACGGCGAGGCCGGTCTGCCCGAAGGGGATGCCGGGCACCGCGGCACGGGCGACGACACCCTCACTTCCTCCTGAAGGAGCACGGTAGACATGGAAATCATTCTGGCCATTGCCATCGGCGTGCTGGGCGGCTCGGGCGTCTGGCTGCTGCTGCGGCCCCGTACCTTCCAGGTGATCATGGGGCTGTCGCTCATCTCGTATGCGGTCAACCTCTTCATCTTCAGCATGGGCCGCCTGAAGGTCGACAGTGCGCCGGTGCTGCTGCCGGACGTGGCGCCCAGCCTCGACAACTACGCCGACCCGATGCCCCAGTCGCTGGTGCTGACGGCCATCGTCATCGGCTTTGCCATGACGGCCATGTACCTGGTGGTGATGCTGGCCTCGCGCGGGCTGTCCGACACCGACCACGTCGACGGCAACCCGGACATGGAATGGTGAGCACGATGACGCAGACGAAACGCACGAGTCCGGTCGCGCGGCCGCTGCCCACAGGGAGACACGCATGATCGGCGTGATGTCGCCCCATCTGATCATCGCCCCGGTGCTGCTGCCGGTGCTGACGGCCGCGCTGATGCTGGCGCTGGGCGAGCAGCGGCGCGAGACCCTGGCCGGGCTGAACGTGGGTTCATGCCTGGTGGGGCTGGCGCTGTCCATCCTGCTGGCCTGGTCGGTGCACCATGGCGCCGCGCCGGCTTCGCCGGGGCAGACGCCGGGCTCCATCGGCACGCTGGGCATCTATCTGCCGGCCAACTGGCCCACGCCGTTCGGCATCGTGCTGGTGCTGGACAGGCTGTCGTCGGCCATGCTGCTGCTCACCTCGGTCATGGCCACGGCGGCCCTCATCTTTGCCGTGGCCCGCTGGGACCGGATCGGCGTGCATTTCCATCCGCTCTTCCAGATCCAGCTGATGGGCCTGAACGGGGCCTTCCTCACGGGCGACCTCTTCAACCTGTTCGTGTTCTTCGAGGTGCTGCTGGCGGCTTCCTACGGCCTGCTGCTGCATGGGCCCGGCCGCCAGCGGGTGGGGGCGGGGCTGCACTACATCGCCATCAACCTGGTGGCCTCGTCCTTCTTCCTGGTGGGCGCGGCCATGCTGTATGGCGTCACGGGCACGCTGAACATGGCCGACCTGGCCGTGCGCATTCCCGAGGTGGCGGCGCAGGACCAGGCCATGCTGCATGCCGGCGTGGCCATCCTGGGCATGGCCTTTCTCACCAAGGCGGCCGTCTGGCCGATGGGCTTCTGGCTGGTGCCGGCCTATTCGGCAGCGGGCGCACCGGTGGCGGCGCTCTTTTCCATCATGACCAAGGTGGGCATCTACGCCATCCTGCGGCTGTGGTCGCTGGGCTTCTCGGGCGAGGAGGGCACGCTGCGCTGGGGGGCCGACTGGCTGGTGGCCGGCGGCCTGGCCACGGTGGCCTTCGGCCTGCTGGGGCTTTTGCAGGCACGCCAGCTGGGGCGCGTCACCGGCTTTGGCGTGATGGTCACCTCCGGCACGCTGCTGGCTGCCATCGGCTTCAATCAGCCCACCGTCACGGGCGGCGCGTTGTATTACCTGCTCAGCTCCACCATGGCTGCCGGGGCGATGTTCCTGCTCATCGAACTGATCGACCGCAGCCGGCTGCTGGAGAGCGAGTTTCCCAACCCTGACGATGCCGACCCGGTGCCGTTCTTCCTGGACGAGATCGAGCCGCCGCGTGACACCAACCTGGACGAACAGCAGGAGGCACTCACCGGGCGCGTCATTCCGGCCTCCACCGCCTTCCTGGGCTTCTCGTTCCTGGCCTGCACGCTGCTGCTGACCGGCACGCCGCCGCTGTCGGGCTTCATCGGCAAGTTCATGATGCTCTCGGGGCTGCTGTCCACCGAGGAAGCGGGCAGCGCCCTGCAGGAACCGGTCAGCACGGCCGCGTGGGTCATGCTGGCGCTGGTGATCGCCGCCGGCTTTGCGGCGCTGGTGGCGCTCTCGCGCACGGGCATCCGCATGTTCTGGACGCCGCGCGACCGGCCGGCCGCGCAGCTCAAGGTGCTGGAGTGCCTGCCCATCGGCCTGTTGCTGACGCTGTGCCTTCTGATCAGCTTCCGTGCCGAGCCGCTGGCGCGCTACCTGCAGGCGGCCGCCAGCGAACTGAAGGACCCGCATGGCTACGTGCAGGCGGTGCAGGGCGTGCGGCCGCTGCCGCCGCCGTCAGTCACGCGGCGCATCCTGCGCCAGGGCATTCCGCTTCTGAAGGATGATGGGGAGGACACGCCATGAAGCTGCTTCCGGCTCCGCTCCTGTCGCTGTCACTGCTGGCGCTGTGGGTGATGCTGCAGGGTTCGGTCGACCCGGGTACCGTGATGCTGGGGGCGCTGGTGGCCATCATGGTGCCGCTGATGACCCAGACGCTGCGGCCCACGCGGGTGCGCATGCGCCGGCCCGGCAAGGTGCTCCTGCTCATCGGCCGGGTGTTCGTGGACGTGATCCGCTCCAATTTCGAGGTGGCCTGGCACGTGTGGTTCTTCCGCAGCCATCCGCCGCGCACGCAGTGGGTGGTGATCCCGCTGCAGCTGCGGACGCCCGCCGCGCTGGCGGCGCTGTCGGCCATTGCCGCCATCGTGCCCGGCACGGTCTGGAGCGAGCTGTCGATGGACCGCAGCCGGCTGCTGTTCCATGTCTTTCACGTTCCGGAAGGCCAGGACTTTGCGGCCTGGTACAAGGAACGCTATGAGGTGCTCCTGATGGAGATCTTCGAATGAGCCTGTGGCTGTCGGGTACCGTGCATTTTGCGCTGGGCTGCTTTCTGGCGGCCATGGCCATCGCCATGTTCCGGCTGTTTGCCGGCCCCACGGCGCAGGACCGGGTCATGGCGCTGGACTACATGTATGTGAATGGCATGCTGATGGTGCTGGCCGGCGGCATCATCTACGCGTCGGATGCCTACTTCGAGTCGGCGCTGCTGATGTCGATGTTCGGCTTCGTGTCGTCATCGGCCATTGCCAAGTTCCTGCTGCGCGGCGAGGTGATCGAATGAGCACCCATATCCCGATGTTCGGCGGTGCGCTGCCGGTGTGGGCCGACGTGCTGATCGGGGTGCTGCTGATCATCAGCGGCCTGCTGTCGTTCACCGGGGCGCTGGGACTGGTGCGCATCCGCGAGTTCTTCACGCGGCTGCACCCGCTGGCGCTGGGCTCCACGCTGGCGCTGTGGTGCGTGGCCGCGGCCCTGGTGCTGTGCTTTTCGTTCACCTACCAGACGCTGGTGCTGCGGGCCTGGCTGGTGGTGGTGTTCATGGCCATCACCGTGCCGGTGACGGTGGTGCTGCTGGCGCGCGCGGCGCTGTTCCGGCGGCGCGCCGCCGGCGAGGACGGCCTGCCGCCCACCTTTGCCGGGCCGGTGCGGCGGGTGTCATC
>RBWB01584578.1_pt1 | contig 9949 bp, 12 predicted proteins | sample 2014201 | NCBI WGS metagenome assembly RBWB01 (sample SAMN10133834, study PRJNA383868) | Human oral metagenome, whole genome shotgun sequencing project. | isolation source: supragingival plaque isolated from 88 juvenile twins | host: Homo sapiens | place: Australia
CGCCCTGAAACTCAATCCACTGTATCAAAAATACTATCAAAAGCTCCTGGAGTATATTCGACGTTGTATCGGACGCCCCCTTGATTTTTTGGCACATCCTTATCGTATTGCCGGGGAATGCTACCTTGTCATCCAGGTAAAAGGGGAAAAAAGTCTGTTCAATCTGACCGTATCCATTGCCGGGTATCTGAATTGGCCGGATTTTAAAAAAGCGAAACAATCCTATCGTCTTTATATGGATGTATTCGATTCGGTAGATGCCTACTACTTACGTGAGTATTTACAACAGGATCTATTTTCTCAGCCCCAAAATGATGAGTTATACACAAAAAATGTGGATAACCCCGTTAATGAGGTCGAAAAACAATAATATTATCAAAGAGTAAGTAAGATGGATGAAAACAAAACAACAGGTCATGCAAAATCAAAGCTCAAAAGTGCGGTAGGATTTGTGCTGAAAATTGTGTTGGCGCTTGCATTAATTCTAGGTATTGCAGCGGTCGGCATGCAATTTTTCCCTCAATTAATCGGCATGCAAGAGGCGATTCGCCACAATTGGTTTAATTTATTGCTCTGGCGGTTAATCCTTTACGCTGCATTTGCCGGGATTCTATTTAATTTGCAAAAACGACTGTCCAAAGGTGTTTTTCTCAAATTGGTTCGTCTTCTGGTTATGTTGGCCGTAGTCGTTGAGCTCGCCAATATTGCGCAACTATTACGAGGATAAAGTAAGATGGTTAATTTTACGGTAGATTCTTATTTTGAGTACTTCACGACATTACTGGGTTGGATTTTAAGTAATGCCATGTGGGAGCTCATTACACAAACCGGTTTGGTTTTTCTGCCTTTTTTGGGATACGTCATTAGCTTTTTCTTAAAAGCCCGTGAACAAGGCGCCGATGAAGGCAATAAAGGTGAATTATTCTTTACCTGGCTGGAACAAAAGGTCTATGTTGCAATTTTGGTTCTTGTATTTACCTGCATTCCGGTGTTTGGTATGAGTCTGAACACCCTACAATTTGACGTAGAGCGAGCTAAAGAATGCGGGCATACGATCGTGAAACCGAGTGAAACACCGTTGGCCACTATTAGCACCGAACTTGATGGACGCACCGCAGAAATGCCTTTGTGGTGGGGACTTATCCATACGGTATCTAAAGGTTTGGTTCATGGTGCGATCGCGTCAATCCCGTGTAAAGCGGATTTACGCCAAATCCGCTTTGATGTGCAACATACCCGTATTCATAATCCGGTGTTACGTCAGGAAGTGTTAGACTTTGTTGAAGAATGCTACGCACCATCAAGAGCCAAAATCCGCCGTCAGCAACTCCATTTAGATGAAGTACAGTCACGCGATTTAGATTGGATTGGCTCCAAACTAATGGTCAATACACCAGGACTTTATGATAGTTTCCGGGCACAATCACCACGCAAGCTATGGGCATATGACCCGGCGCGTGATGCCGGATTACCAAATAATGGCACCGGCGGTTATCCGAATTGTAAACAATGGTGGTCAGATACTGACGTAGGGCTCCGTAACCGACTATTACAACAAGTTGACCAGAAACTCATGACTCAAATTGCAGGAATATTTCAATCGAAAAATGAATATGAAGATGCAGTAATTCGTTCGGTCGTACGTCCGGAAAATATTGAAGTATCCTCTGGGCGAGTTTACAGTGGTTATGGTGGTAGTGTTGATTTTTCAATGATGAATGCGGCAGCTCGAGTAACTGCTATAGCAGGAAGTGCTGTCACCTCACTTGGCGCATTCCCAGCATTTGATGCCATACGACAATCTCTACCAATGGTTCAGGCATTCACTATTATGGCAATTATCATCTGTTTACCAATAGTGACGGTAATGAGTAGCTATGACCTAAGAGTACTGATGACATTAACTTTTGTTTTACTAGGTACATATGCGCTTTCATTCTGGTGGGAATTGGCTCGTTGGATAGATAGTTGGTTACTTGAGGCCTTATACGGTTCTGACACCCACTCCTATTGGAATTTGGCTGGACTGCAAAATACCTCAGATGACATATTGGTAAATTTTGTCATGGGAACCATGTTTATTATTTTACCAACATTATGGATGGGCGCCATGGGATGGGCTGGTATAAGTGCTGGGGCAGCATTAACAAATATATCTAGTACAGGAAGCCGAGATGTAAAAGGAGCGGGCGGAAAAGTTGGAGATAAACTCGGAAACAAGGTGGTATAGTTTTAGTAAAATACCGAGGTAATTACCTCGGTATTTTAAATTTAATCATAATAGATTTCATACTCATTATTTAATGTTTTATCTTCATGGCGATAAGCAATATGTTCAACCTCTTCATTATTGCCTCCCTCATCGTAATTACTAAATTCATCTCTTTCTTGATTGACTAAGCAAGCTAAAAATATAAGCACAATTAAGATTGCTGTAATAGCAGCAAACAACATGATAGAAAATAACGCCAACACTGCTACTGGAGTGTACGCAAGTACATAAACTAATGGTACCGGAAGATTATATTGTGCTGCTTTCTGTTTAGCAAGTACGGGCAGTTTTAAGTATAAACTACCTAATTTGTATCCGAATTGCTCTTTGTTCATAGCAACCCTCCTTTTTTATTACTCTAATTTTAGATTAATACCAATATTCTAACCCTTCAACCGCTTTTTCTCTCAAAATTGACTCAATAGTGCAAAGATAAGCTAGGGAACTAGTTAGTCATTTTCAGTATATTCCAATACATCAGCTCATTCTCCCCTGACTTTTTGGGCAATATCAGATAATTGAGATTCTGATAAATCTTGCTTTAAGTGCGGTCGATTTTGCATATAAAGTTTATGTTGCTCAATTAATGCAAGCTCTTCCGGAGTCACATTTTCAATACCATTTCGTCTGGCAAAGTTTTCTAAAATCAAATCCTTAATAAAAGACTGCATCGATTTTCGATTTTGTGCGGCAGTTTCTTTCAGATAATAAAAAACATCCTCATCCAATCTAATATTTAACTGTTTGACTTCTGTTGATTGTATCGCCATACATTCACTCTACTTTATAAAAGAAGCTATCTTGCTAGCATTCTAGCAAGTAAAAATTAAAGATCAAACACAATCTGTTTTTTCACAGATTTTAAAAAACAATTTTCTCTCCTCATTTCAATCAAACTTTCTTAATGTAAAGCTCCCATCGTTTGTAAACCATACGGAGAAAAAATGTGATTAGAACACTTATCACAACCTTATTGTTAAGCCTGTCTTGTGGTATTTATGCCATTCAATCGCTACCACAAGATATGCAACTCCTCGTTTTCACTACACAACATTACCCAATAACCGGCATGCAATCATATCCGGTTACGTTGTACTACATTGATTCCGTAGATAACCTAGAACAGTCGTCAACATTCCAGCTCAGCAGTAATCCACAGCAAGCTGAACAACAAGCACATGCACTTATTCGTTCGCCTGAATTTAAACAATATGAAAATCAGCTAAAACAAGCATATACGGGATTAAGCCAAGCCTTTTATCTCGGTGTCAAGAAAGTGCCGGCAATTGTCTTTTACCACACCGCTGGAGTTGGTCAGGTTGTGTACGGGGTGACGGATATAGAGCAAGCGGTTGCCTTATTTTTACAAGGGAAATACCAATGAAAAAATGTAGCAAACTCCTCAGTTGTACACTAAGCACACTAATTGCCATGACCGTTTTACATAGCCATGCTGTCATTTCAACTGCACAAATCATGGCTTCCAGTGCGTCACCACAATGTGCAGATTACAAAGTAGTTGGTATTTGTTACTGGCTATTTTGTACAAACTTTGGTTGCAAAATCCGGACATCTACAAAAGTGCGTCACTTTTTACCGGAACAGGTTGTCTCCGGATACAACCACGAAGGACAGAATCCCTGGTCTGAAGTCAGCGGTTTAGGCAATGGAATTAAAGGTGGTTCTTATCAAGACAAACCAGCGACCCAACAATATTCTCAAATGGTATTCAAAAATGTAGATGTTATCGGACATCCACAAGGTGCCATATCTCAATTTTTAGGTAACACTGGCTACTACTGCCGTAGCCAAAGTTATGCATTTCAACCGCACTTTTTAAGCGGTATGGATGTGATGGGGTGGCGTTTTGGTATACCAGAAATGTTTTACCCGGAAGCAATTACACCGGGTATGCGGGAAATGGGAAAAAATGGAGATACATGGGGAAATATCTACCCTCGAGCAGGAAGCGTTACACAAATTCATCCATATAAAGCAGCCGCCGTTGCCGTACAGCGCGCGGCAGACATCATATCACGTCAAGGACAACCTCATATCTACATGCCAGCAGCGTCTCAAGCACAACCGCAAAACGGTTGGTGGCCACCGCCGCCAGTAGAAGAAGGCAAAATCAAAACTCACAAGTGGCAAATGCTCTACCCTAAAACAGAAAACATGTGTGCTATCTTTCCGGACGGCAGTGCTTTTGATGCCTATTCAGATAAAAATTCAATACAGCAAGATTTTGCATGGGCGCTTTGGCGACCTTACTCTTGTTGTAAGCCTCGTGGCGTGTATTTATACAGTATTGATTGGATCCAGGAGTAATCATAATGAAAATAAATCAACTATCTCTAGCTATCGGGGTTGGAATCATGACAATTAGTGTCTCTTCCATCGCTGATAATTACGGCGGGTCTGCACAAGGAACCGCACTTTACGACAAGGTATTTTATCAAATCGGCGGAGGCTCCGCCGTTATGCCGGCCCCCTCAAGAAAACGCCCTCATGAATTAACCTTAGGTATTGGTTGGAATGCCAATTTAATGTGTGGCAACTTTGACATTAAGACAACAGTAAAGAATCAATTAAACGGGATTACCGAGGGCTTCAAGGACTTAATGGGAAATATTATTCAATCTGCTACCGGTGCGGTTGCTAGTATGCCTGCTATGATTATCCAACGAGCTAATCCACAATTATACGACCTCCTTACCAATGGTGTATTACAAGGCCGCTTAGACTTTGATAATTTAAAAACTTCATGTGAGGAGTTATCAAATAAAGCGGCAGATTACCTTGCTGATTCTGGCTGGAATATGATGGCCAAAAGTCAAAATTACAGTAGTATCGGACAAAATCAAAAGGATGCTAATCTCGCCAAAAAACAAATGGAAGAAGAGGATGGGAAAAATGGTATTCCTTGGATCGGTGGCAAAAAACAAGGTGGTCAAAATCAAGAACCTATCAATGTACTAGGTGGTGTTTTGACCGCAGGCTTTAATATGTCTAACGGTAAACCCGTTACAAATAAATCCGCCATTCCTGACTGTGATGGCTCATTATGTAGCACCTGGCAGTCGCCTAAAGAAGTGGCTGATTGGGGAACTCGTGTATTGGGAGAGTCCATAAAAACTACCTGTACAGTATGTGGTAGCCCATCATCCAAACCAGGAGTAGGTCTTGCTCCACTCATCGAAGAAGAAAACATTGCCTTACTCAATGAATTTCAACGGGTATTGAACACCAAAAATCCGACAGCAGAAGATTTACGGGCAATTAGCTCAACGCAAATGCCGGTAACACGTGGGTTACTTGAGGCATTAAAAGAGGATCCAGATGTAAGATTACTGGCTCCTAGACTAGCCAGTGAAATTGCTATTTCTAGAACATTAGAAAAAGCCTTGTTACTCCGTCGTACGATGCTTACGGGAATGAAAGAGCCTAATGTAGCCAATAACAAGGAAGCCTTGGCAGAAATGGAGAAAAATTTAACCACACTTGACCGTGAAATAGAACAAACTGAAATGGAAATGCGGTTACAACGTCAAATTACAGGTAATACAGCATTAGCTACACTTGAAAAACGAGCTATAGACCGTCAGAAATCACTACAAAATAATAGTCCAGATGATAATGAGAACCGAGCTAAACAACTCAGCGGCAGTGTTGATGATGCACAATCTGACAACAGTAACGAGGGCAATTTCCAAATAGATGACCCACAAATCAACTTACCTATCCCGAATATGAGCGGACTTAATAAATTAAATGGTCTCTGGGGACCTGGCAGCCATGGCCAAGACCCAAGTAGCGGCTCAGGCGCCGGAGGCAGTAGTAGCGCCAACCTGAAAAAATACGAATCTAAGGATGCATACGCTGATGGTCGGGCTACCGTATATCGAACCCCGGACGGTAAGTTAGTTCGCCGGGAAGGAGGCTCACTTGCTTGGAGAAATAATAATCCAGGTAATATTCGAGCCGGTGCATTCGCTAAATCCCTCGGCGCTATCGGCGTCGGCCCGGGCGGATTTGCTATATTCCCAGATGCCGAAACCGGTGCACGCGCCGTAGGCGCACTCATGCGCACCCAAAACTATAAAAACTTGTCGATAGCCGATGCCATTGCCCGCTACGCTCCGCCAAGTGAAAACAATACCGCAGCCTACCAAGCTGCTATTCGTAAACAAACCGGTCTTGACAGCACACGTAAGATGAGTACATTATCTGACGCAGAGCTTGGCCGCGTAGTCAATGCCATTAGACAACATGAAGGTTGGAAAGAAGGCAAAACATCCACTCAATAGGAGCATTTATGATGAAATGTAAAGTGCTATTAACCGCCGTATCATTATTAGTCAGTGCGGGTTATGTATCTGCTGCAAATCCTTCATCGGTTAACTATGATACACCGGTGACACTTGAGGGCACATTAAAGGTAGAAAAAGGCTATCCGATGTTGTATCTCCCGGCACCGATTACTGCAGTTGCCGGAGCCGGCTCTGACGGGCTCTATGATACTTTTAACGGTGCTAAAAAACTTCAAGTAGTCTGGGTCGGCGAAAAGCTACCAGCTGGTTGTATGTTGGCCACTGGGTCATTATTTGGTGCACACACAGCAGATCATAAAACAGATGTATTGATTCAACTCGAATCTTACAAACCTTGCAGTAAATAGGTACTGTTTATAGAAAAGAAAGCGACCTGGATAGGTCGCTTTTTATTCAGCTCATTATCTATGATATGGATATAAAATTTTTTTCAGTCGTTCTTGTGCACCTAACTGCTGCACAAGCAACGTACAAAAATAGCCATATAAGTCAAGTATACTAGAATTTTTAAACAGATCTATAATCGGAGCGGACTTCTTGTCTGTCCGATAAAAAGCCAACAGTTTTAAGGCCGAATAATCTTTACGATCATTAAAATAACTATCTATTGGTGCAGTAATAAAAGGTATTTTAGAGTTCAATAACGTTTCAAATAATATGCGATACTGCTCTGTATTCTTACTTGAAATCAGGAATATTTCATATTTTGAGAATAAATCACGGAATTTCTGCTCATCAAGATAAGTAATTTCCAGCTTAGCGGTGAGCTCTATTTCTTCATCTAATTTATTCGCAATATATCTTGCCGCTGCAAAATGATGACTTCCGCCGGTATTATGCCAGGTAAATGTTTTTGACCATAACTCACAGGAAACAGTTTGTGTAGATTCATGAAAAATCTTGCTCTCATAATGGTTCATATTTTTAGCCAAATTTTCCAATGTGATCTCTGAGATGAGCTCCCGGCTATTTTGCGTAACAACATCATTTAGATCGGAAAAATCACTTAGGCAAGATTTTGAACAGCTAACATTCGTTATTGTCTGTATCTCACATTTCCAATCTGGGATAACTTCGGAAGAAAGCAAATTTTTGAGCATCGGCAAAAATTCTCGGTTAAATGATGAACCGACTCTTCCTTCATATTTTCGATAACGCCACTCAATACAATGCTCACTAAAAAACTCCCAGAAATAACGTCTCTCTCCGAGAGTATTAGATGGTGTAAGTTTAGGCTTAAAGTGAGTCCAGTTCTGTTTAAGTAGGTTTTTAAGGTTATATCTTGTAACTATTGCGGGAGTTGCTCCCCCTAGGAATTGAGAGCATGACTGGAAGAATGAAACAAATTGAGCGGTTAAGTTATTCATTATTAAGACTCCTATATTCACTTTTTAAATTGGCAACCGTTGATCTTGATAAAGTATATTTCTTACAGACTTGAGACAAAGAGGCTCCCTTTTCAAAATCTAACATGATTTTAGATTTAATCACAGGTGTCACTTTACGCGGTCTTCCGCCTTTAGCTTTTAAATTACCGGCAGCAATTTTGGCTCTTTTCCCCTCTTGAGTACGCTCCACAATAAAAGAACGCTCTAATTCAGCAAATAACCCCAACAAATGAATCATTGCCATTGCCATAGGATCAGAACGTTTTGTTGTATCAATCCCCTGATCTAATGCGATAAATCCGACTTTTTTTCTTCTCAGCACCTCAAATACTTTCATAAATTGGCCTAAACTTCTTCCTAGTCTATCCACTTTAGTCACTACAACGACATCACCTTCTCTAATGAAATTAAGCATTTTATCAAGTTGAGCCTGATTCTGTTTAATTCTTGTTAAGACTGTATCTAGCTCCTCGCTATCTAGAGCTTTCCCGGAAAATTTACCTGAAAAGATTTTTTCACAACCAAACTTTCTCAAGGCTGTTAATTGCTCACTCAAATCCTGTGTTTGTGTGCTTACTCTTGCATAACCGATTTTAGCCATTTGTTTCCCTCAAAAGTCCCTAGTCAAACCTTAACGTTTTTTTAGGATTTCCAATCTATCTTTATAAAAGTAAATCAGTTTGAGCACACTCTTTAACACTAAAAGAATTATTAGCAATGCAGAAAAAGCTACAATCTCATATATAACTATAATTAAAAACAAATTCAAAAAATCTGAAAGTGAATGCAATTCACTATGATGTTTATATATTGGGATAATTACTGCAGAAAAGGCTGTAATTAACGAGATTATCCCCATTATAAAATCATAACGAGCTATTTCTTTAAGAGTAAGCGATTTCATTTTTATCTCCTTGTAGTAAATACTTAATAATTACTATACGTCTATAATTTATAATTATTTCTATTTAAAATTTAAAATTTAAAATTTAAAAGTATTTTTTATGTTTTCATTAGTGCCGGAATAGTATTGAATTAATTCATTAGAAAAACTTGACACTCTCAAACATAAAAGCAAAATATCTTTTGCCATATTGTTATTTATGGCAGATAAGGTATATTTTGGAATAAATTCCATTCCTTCTATTTTAGAGTCTTGAACATAATATTTAAAATTATCAATATTATCTATATATTGTAAAACACCTTTATTTTTATTTATATCTATTTTTAAGTAGCATTGATAGTATCGCCTACTCTTAAAGATTTTAAAAAAATAATTCTTCCTAATTTGTCTAATAAAAACTAACTCATATTTATTTTTATCTTCTATTATATGAACTGCTTTATCAAAAATTTCATAGCCTAATATTTTAGGGAATGAAATATTCAATCTATATAATATTTTAACTAGAGGCATGATAAGCATTTCTGCTTGTTCTTCTGATATAGATTGCAAGTCATTTAAGTAGAAACTTGCTGCTTTACCATATCTTTTTTTGTAATCAAACATACACGATTTCTCATTTTAGATTTTCCTATTCAAAACTTAAAATTTAAGAATTCAAGTTTACTAGAAACATCAAGCACATTCCGAATAATAAAATTAATATAGCTAAATTATTCAATCTCTTGTCTGCTTTATCAGAAAATACGCAATAAAAATGAATTGGAATCGATACTAGAATAAGTATAAGTCCAAGCCACCAAATAAAACTAAACATGATCTTCTCTTTTGTTCAAAACTTAACGCTTAAGCTCTTTTAATTCATCTTCATAAAACTTAACAAGCTCATTTAGATTTTCTTCGGTTAATCCATCTCCTATTTTTATTGTGCCAGATTTGATTTTTGCTAACTTGTCTTCCAAATAAACAATTCTTGTTTGACTCTGCACTTTGTGAAATTCGTCTAACGTAGATTGTTTAAAGTCTTCAATAGATTGTTCCGTTTTTACTA
>RBWB01584581.1_pt1 | contig 9947 bp, 8 predicted proteins | sample 2014201 | NCBI WGS metagenome assembly RBWB01 (sample SAMN10133834, study PRJNA383868) | Human oral metagenome, whole genome shotgun sequencing project. | isolation source: supragingival plaque isolated from 88 juvenile twins | host: Homo sapiens | place: Australia
GCGGGCGACAATGGTTCAGGCGGCGGGCAGGTTCGTCAAGTCGCACATTTGGGCGCAACTGGTCGAACCGTATCAAATAATCAGGTGGCACATATTGCAAGCGGAGGTATTATCAGAAATCAACAACAGTAAATATTGATATATAATTGCTATTTAGGGAACGACGCAATAATTTAGGGGCGTTCAATCCATTAAAAAACTTACGTTTATTTTTTTGTTGTATAATCCATTTATGCTATATCTAGCATAATTTACTAATTTTGGAGATTTTTCATGCCTAAAGATATTCAAAGCGTCGCCTCTACCCGTCAGGCTTATGCGGCTGCTAACCAAGCGCAAGCACTCGCCCGCGCCATCATCAAAGCAAAAGAAGATGGTAACGGTACTTTTGACAGCGCAAATGCTGAAAGCCTGATTGCTAAGGTTGACCCGCATATTGCAGCTTTTGTTTCTGCCTTGCCCGACACCAAGACTGCCACAGCCCAACAGGTTATTTTGGATTCCATCCACGAAGGTATCCAGATGTATCAAAAAAACTTCGGCTTTGCCCCTGATGGCGGCTTGATTCACACCGCAATTCAAACAGGCTTGGCAGCGGCTTCTAACCAATTTGCTGAAAACCTGAAAAGCGGTAATTTCGCAAATGCAACCTATGACGATGTAGGCAATACGTCAGGCGGTTCTATGGTAACTAACGTCGCACAACTCGCCATCTTGCAAGCATTCAGCGAAGCCATCCCGTTCGGCGGCTACTTGCCGATGGAAAGCGGTTTGACAAGCAACCTGATTATCACTATGAACCGCGCCCTGAGCAAAACAGGCGACTACAACGAACATGATAAATTGGACGGTATTGCAGGCGGCAAAACCTTCATGTCAAGCCTTCGTACTGAAAAAGCCACTTCAACCGATAATGCGAACTTTACCGCCAAAATCAAATACGCCAAAGATGATACTACTGGCACTTCCATCGTCCCAGCTTCGGTTAAGGTTTACATTAACGGCTTGATTGCCGCCGCCGCCCCTGCCGAACAACCGCGTACTAACAAAGACTTCAACTTTGCGTCTGTAAATAACTTTGTTTTGAAAGTAGGCGGTGCAGATAAGGCGTATTCCGTCACTGCCACAGTAAAAGGTAAAACTGGCGATGTTACTGTCGTAGTTAGCCCTGCACTTGAAGCTGGTACTAAGGTACTGATTGAGGCGGCTGTTGACTATGAAGACAAGGAAAACAAAGACCGCCGCCCTGAAGTGGAAGCAACAGCCGAAAACTACAAATTCGGTACGCATCAATTCTCAGGCATTTACCGCGTAACCGCTGAAGCTGAAACGCAATGGAAGAAAGAAGTGGGCTTGAGCTATGCCGCCCGTGCAACTTTGGCATTGCGTACGCAAGCAAACAGCGAGCGTCATCATCGTGCAGTTCGTGCGATGTATCGCATCGGCGAAAACTTTGCCCACAGCTATGACACCAAGTCATCTACCCGCATGGACGAGCGTACACGCGCAAGCCTGTTTGAAGATGCTTTCTTAGCTATTACTCAGGCAGACCAAGCCATGCTGGAGCGTACAGGCGAATACGGCATTTCCGTTCTTTACGTCGGTTCTATGGGTAAATCGTTCTTTGAATCTTTGCCTGAATCTTTGTTTAAACCGTCAGGCTTGCCAAATGTTCCCAATATCCATCGCATCGGCACACTGAAAGGACAATTCCAAGTGTTCTATGTCCCGAATCTTTTGGGCGAAACAGGAAATTCCTTTGAAATCTTGGCGATTGGTCGCAGTTCCCAAATTGGTTTGAATCCTTACTTGATTGGCGATGCAACAGGCGCAATCGTTGAGGAAGTTCCAAACAACTATGACCTGACAAAAGGCATGACCTATTTCCAAGTGGTAGGCGATAGTGTCAACCCATTTGCACAGGCTGCAAAAGGCGCGGCGTTAATCACTTTGACTAACGTTGAGTAATGTGTAATTAATCGGGGCTGGTATTGACTAGCCCCGATTAAGACAACTTTTAAACCAAAGGAATAAAAATGCAATTTGAACAAATGACCGTCGAACAACTGAAAGAAGTCTTGGATTTAAACGGCGTTACATACCGCGCAAATGCAAGCCGTGACAGCCTGCTTGAACTAATTGCCTCTAATGGTATCCAGCAGTTTGAAGATGATGCTGTTGAAACTGTCGAGCCTACTGAATCCGTTAAGCCGTCTGAAGAAAATACGCCTGCATCCGACAGTCAAGATAAACCTGTTGAGCCTGAGCAGGTCGAGCCATCAAAAGAGCAGGAAAACCCGCAGGAAACCGCCGCTGTTGAACGTCCTTACTTTGCGCCCGCCGTTTTAGGTGCTGATACCTACCCAATGCAAATCCGCATTGTGAACAGCACTTTGCGTGAGCGCGTATTCACTCGAATCACACCTGAAAACCATTCGGGCATTATTCCGCCTTTGGATTCTGAGGGCAAGGTTTACACCATCGCCAACCAATCAGAAGCCGAAATGCTGGAACTGAATATTCAAGAATATGCCGAACTTGAAAAATGGGAAGATGGCGCGGGCATTTTCATCAAAGGAGTGTAAGCCATGCCACAAACAGTATTCCGCCGTTCCATTCCAGGCGATATGTCAGGCGTTGCGGTAAATATCCCGCTTGACACAACAGGCACTTTACAGCCGTCCATCGGTGCGGGCGTTGTCGCACTTGCTGGCAAGATTTCGCGCGGTCGTATTGACAAGCCTTTCCTTGTCGATAAGTCAAAAATCCGTGAAAAACTTGGCAAACCTGCCTCTATGCGTATCAATCAGACCAATGAGGCTTATGTGCAAGGCTATGAAGCCTGTTTGCGCGGCGCGAGCGGCTTGGTCGTTTCCCGCATTGTGAGCGAACTTGCCAAGAATAAATGGTTTGTCGTCCGTTCGGGGACTGATGAAAATCCTATTTCATTGTCCGACACCAAGCCTGCAAGCATGGACGCAAAAACAGCCTTTGCCTTCCAGCTGAAAAACTGCATTAACGAAGGCGTTTACATTGAGTTCAACTTCAACCGCGAAACCCAACGTGCGAGCGTCGTCATTAAAGACCGTGAGCAAGTGCAACATGGCGGCTTGAAGGTTGATACACCCGATGGCAGCACTCTGTATGAGTTTGACGGTTCTATCCGTGTTGATGCCAAAAACGACTACGGCGAAAGCGACTTCATCGGCGACAATGCAACCCTGTTTTATGGCGATGAAATTGAATTTATTGTCAATCCTAACCTGACCGCCGATGCCGCCCCTTTGACCTTTGGCGCGGGCAACCCGACGACCTTTAAATCAGGTTTTGGTTATACCTACTTTACCGATTCAGGAACGCCTAAAGCCGCCGACTATCAACGAGCCGCGCAAGCGTTGGGCAATACTTCCACCCAATACAATACCATCATTGCCGCCACTGAAAGCACGGCATTGATTCAAGCGTTGGGAGAGGTTGCTATTCAATACAACCGCCGCCTTATGATTGATATTGATGGCAAGCTGTCCCCTGAAGCCGCGATTGCTTGGAAAAAACAATTCAATTTCGGCGCACAAGAAGGTATGTATCTGTCTTGGATTTGGAGTCCAATTTCCCGCGTTGACCCAACGGGCGCAAGCGGTAATATGGTATTCGGAACAAGCGGAATGCGAGCAGGCTATAAATCAGCACAAAACCTGAACTTGAACGCTTTGGGATTGCCGCCGCTACAACAGCCTATCGCTGGCAAAAACTTCATGCTTTCAGGCGTTAACTTGTCGCAGCAATATATCCCCACCGACAGCGAGTTAGCGGCACTTGCACAGGAACACATTATTCCCGTCCTTTATCAGGAATACGACGACGGCGCGGGCTATGTGTGGAATGATTCCCTGACGGGCGCGAAAAAATCGGGCATTTCCAAACTGGAAAGCGCATCTGATATTTCCATTTGGGCACAAGAAACATGGGGTAAATTCTCAAAAGGCTTGGAACAAACGCCTATGTCTGAGGCAATTACCAAAGCGACGCAGTTTACCGTAAAAACGCTGCAAATGATGGAAGCTAGTAAATGGCTGACACCAAGTAAAGCACTTGGCGGCGCAACATACGGCTACATCATCAAGCCCAACGAGCGTTACCCTGAAGACCGCTTGGAAATCGAAATCAGCCTTGCAATTAACGGCGTTGTTCGCCGCGTAACCATTAATCAACGTCTTTACTCTGCCGCGTAATCACGGCTGAAAGGAAATAAAATGCCATATTATGATGATTTGCTTGTTGACATGGCGGAAAATGCACGTCAGCAACAAGCCCCTAAACAACAAGCCACTTTTGACGGCGTAGAATATGAGGCAGTAGATGATATTGCCGCGTATCAAATGACCGATATTGCGCTGAAAGTAGGCGGCGCAATGCAAGCGTGGATTGAAACCGAACCGTCTGACTTGGACGAAGGCGAAAGCCTGTCTGACCGCTTCGATAGCCTGATGGTCGGTATCATTGACGAAGACCATGACGGCGAAATCTCTGACGATGAAGCCGCATTGCTGGAAATCGCCATGAGCAAAGCCGCCGAATGGATGATTAGCAAGGGCTTGTCTGAGGATGATGTTAGCGCATTCTTCAGCGAATCCGCCGATGATTCTGAAGTCGAGCGCATGGTTGAATTTTTGCGCGGCGTTGCCCCTGATGGCGAAGATGCCGAAATTGACGAATTGAATGATTTTGCGTTTGATGGCGACAGTTCCGCAGGTGCTTATGACGCAACCTACAAGCGCAAGATTGCCATTCGTGCAGGCAAGAAAGTGATTATCCGCAAACGCATTTCAGGTCGAGTGAAACTGACCGCCAAGCAAAAAATGGCAGTGAAGAAAATGCTTCGCAAATCACACAGTTCAAAAGCAAACCGTTTGCGCCTGAAGTCAATGAAACGGCGTATTAAAATGGGTATTTAAGCAATAATCTGACGCAGTTAACGATAGTAATAGGGTTTTGAGAATGTCTTTTTTATCAGGATTGGTTAAAAATGCCGTTACCGATGTTGTAACGAATGCCATTACGAACGGTTCTAACGGCTTTTTTGGGCAGAATGGTAACTTTGGGGATTTGCATCAAAACCTTATTGCTGTCATTCAGACTTGTGATGCTGACGGAAATTCAGGCGGGAATGGCGGTTCAGCCATTAACACTATTGTCGATGGTATAGCCAACGAAATTAATGTTAGCGGTCGCCTTCGTGTAGCCGCGCCGATGAAGGACGGCAGCTTTTCACAAACGTTTAACTGGAATAGCCCCTTTGAGGGGATGACACCCGACCAACGCAATCCGATGTTGTCGCAGGCGGTAACAAGTCAGGGATTTACGCAGCTTGAACAAATCCTTCAGGTTTTGGGGAGCGGCGACAGTCAGACGACGACGGGCGCGATTGGTAGTGTTATCGCAAACGCGGCGGGTTCTCTTGCAAGTTCTACGGGGATTAGTGATTTTTTGCAGGCGGCGCAAGGTCGTTCAACAATCACAAAACTCAATTCGAGACAGGTTTACGCGGGGCATGAGCCATTTAAAATATCGTGTACGCTTGTTTTCAGGGCTTACCAAGACCCGATAAAAGAGGTCGAATTGCCGTTAAACAAACTGCTTCAGATGTCGTATCCCCGAAAACTGGCTGACAGCTATGTCGATAGCCTGAAAGCGTATCAAGCGCAAAATCAGGCGGCTGGAGAGCAAGGGCAGACGGCGGAAATGATGGCGGCGGTTTTATTTCCAAGCACAACCCCGTCCTTTGTTTCACTGACCTATAAAGGTAAGAATTATGCGCCGCTGGTTATCGAGAACATCACTTACTCGATGACTGAGCCGCATAGTATTGCGGGCGATTTGTTTTGTGAGGTGCAGCTAGATTTGGCGAGCCTGACGGCGGTTGACGCGCAATTTATCAAAACCTTGAACAGTGCCACTAACAGCCCTATCGGAAAGCTGGCAAGCGAGGCAAGCAATGCTTTGGCAGGATTATTTAACAGATAGAAAGGAAAGCTATGTTAAGCGTAGCACAACAGAAAAAGAACTTTGACGCGATGCGGGCAGACGGCGAGATTGCCATTGCGAGTGAGTTCTCTTTGGTTATTGATGACCGCGAGGATATGACCCTTTATTTTAAAGAGTTTCCCGTCCCTATCATCAACCCTGAAGACGAAATCGAAGTTACACTTCAAGGCGGACAGAAGACAGGCACAACCGCAATCGCACGAACGCACTTTAAAGGCAGTTGCAGCCTGATTGATAACGTGTACGGCAAGTCGATTAACTTCATCAACTCGTTAAGCATGGAGCGAACCGTTGATAAACGCCCGACCGTTGACGCGACAATCTATCACGGTACACCCGAAAACTACACGCAGAAATTCCGCATTAAAAGCCTTCGTTTGTTTGGCTTTGACCCGTTCCAAGCCGACACCGAAAACCAAACGGCGGTTGTCTTGAACGGACAATGTTCTTACTCGTACTTCAACGAAAAAGAATAGGCTAACCTATGAATTTGCGTCAATACGCACAAGACTTTATCGTCCTTAATCCCACCCTGTTACTGGACGAAGAATCTGTCTTAAAGTGCTTTGTTGAGGCGACACGGAAATATCAGGCATGGGGCGGTTTAAGTGCTGAAGAATGGTTACACACCGAGCCGACGCACTATACCGACCGTATGCCTGACTACAAGCCGATTGAGGTTAACGAAGATACCGAAATCACGCCGTCCGAATATGGCGTTATTAACACGTTAGCCCGCCTGTATGTGGAGCGTGAAAACGCATTGATGCAAGAGGCGAGCAGGTTAGCAGGGCATGAGCCATACGGTCGCAATACAAGCGAAATTGAAGCGGATATAGCGGCTTTTGAGCGCGATTCTTTGGGTATGTATGCGTTTATCGAAAAAGCCTTGTCCGTATAATCAAATGGACTATCTGTTATAATGCAGGTAGTCTGTTTTTTTATGGAATCCTTGAAATGGCGATTTACAAACCTATTTCAACAGTAACAAGCATCGGCAATTCCCTATTGAGTGCAGGCGGTTCAGTTTTGAATCGCCTGTCTAGCGATTTAGGCGGCATGGTCGGCGGTGCAGTGGGTAATGGCGCACTTGGACGATTAGCGCAATATGGCACGAATCTAGCACTTCAGAAAGGGAGTAGCGAGATATTGCGCCGCGCGTCCAGTCAGGTTAACCGACTGACCTATGCAGCCGATAAAACGCTGAATCACTTAAACGACAAGATTAATAACCTTCATGGGCTTGGCTTGTTCCGCGAAATGGGGATTAGTGATAACCGCCTGAGAAACGCAGGCGGCTTGTCGTTGAAGGATATTCATCAAATATGGCTTGAGACCGACGTGGATAACCTGAGCCGTCAAAACTTCTATGTCGTAGAGGTAAATGACCGTTCGGGCGTTCCGCCTGTTGAACGCGCTACGGGCGCGAAACATAGTCGCTTTAACCTGCTATGCACTGAGCTTGATTTTTCATCCTTTGAATCAAGCCCTGAAGCGGTTGACGTTGGTTCGGTGCAGCTAAACAAGCCCACGCCAAGCCAACGGACGGAAATCAATTTGACCCTGTACGATGACAGGGGCGGGCTGATTAAATCATGGGCTGAGATGAAATCTATTGCATACGCGCAATCAAACGGGCTTTATATGCCGCCCGTTAACTATATATTCGATATTCGTGTGATTTTCGGCACTAATATTGCTGACGATGACTTCTATAAGCAAGTTTATACCGTTCAGCTTTCAAGTATGCAGCATAGCCTTTCACGCGAAAATCAAGACTTGGAGCGCGTAAGGCTTCAATTCACGCAATTCGATACCTGTATGCCTAGCTTTGGAGGGTAATCAATGGCAACGGAAAACATAAATCTATTTATCGTCCAACAAATTGTGCATTGGTTGAATACGCCTACAAATTCCTATCTTGGTTCAGGTTATGGTATTGACCTGTATAGCGAGCTTCAAAAGCCGTTAAGCGATTTTTCGTCCGACCGAATCATAGCCAAGATGTACGAGGATATCCCCATTCTGTCAAAGGTTGGGCGTGGGTATGTGAACATCTACGCCGCAGATAACGGCATTGATGACGTTAGAATCTTCATCAACGTTGGCGGTTCGCAGGTTTCAAGCGGATTGAGCGGCGGCTATTTGGGCGGCATTGATATAGACTTGTACGCGCTTGTCCAAACGGGCGCGCGCGGGGTTATTAGCCGTCGTAACGCCTACATGGAGCGCATGAGAGAGGTTGCCAAGAAGGAAGAGCAAGCAGCAGTTAAGCCGTTGGTCGATGATATTACGACAGACGGACTTTTCCTTTATCAGCCGTTCGAGCGTCTTATCTTGGCGCGTCAATCGGGCAGCATCCCCGAATTTAACGAGGCGCGTTTGGACAACCTGTTTAGGCAGGCGGGCGCATCGTTTAGCGAAAAATGGGGCGATGGCGATGATATACGCCCTGAAACCCTGTCCTTTTCGTTTGCCGCCAAGCCTAACACAAAATACAGTTTTATTTATTTGGCAATCCCGACCGATATAGAGTTACACCCGCTAAACAAGAATACGATTGAGCTTGTTAAGGCAAAATATATGCTTTTGACAAGCAAGGCACGGCGTGAAAATGGCAGTTATGAAGGGCTGACCTTATACCCTGTCAAGGTTCGCACGGCGGGCGGCGTTGCTGTTGATGGCGTTTATACCTATGACCTTCACTATAACCCTACGGCAACAAATCGGACAGGGGATGTTTACGATTGGAGGCTGAAGCTACGCAATAGCATGGGCAACGGGTTGTCTTATTACAATGGATGGGATATTCCTAACGAATATTCAGAAATTCAGGGCGGGCAAGGCGTTGCGGTAACAAATGAAGATGAATTGATTGAAGCATTTAAGAAAATTGCCCTTTATAATCTTGGTAAAATCTACCCTGATAATGTGGTATCGCCTGAGTTTGCGGCGTGGGTAAAGAAAAACGCCGAAAGCAAGGCAAAATATGAAAATGGCGCGTTCCCGTTCCCTGTTTCCGTTATAAGTTACCCTAGCGACGGAAAAAATGTAGGGGCGGCTGACTACACCGAAAAAACCGTCATGCGCTTTGATGCGCCGATTGACGGGGCGTTGACTTCATTCTTTGCGAACAAGCAAAAAACATTCCCCTACCCTATTTCGGTCGGCGGAATCAAATTTGCACAAATGCACGGCGGCGTGTTGGAGAACAAGGACAGCAAGGCGCGTAAAATCGAGTTTGACCTAGCCAAGCGCATCATAGGGCGGCTGAGAATCATAGAAGGCGAGTTAAAGCCGCATGAATTTGAGTTCTTGGCTTACCGTTACACCGATAATCTGAATGTTCTAAAAACGCCATTAGGGGCGACTGACTTCATGTTTTGGAATCTTGGCTACTTCACAGAGCCGCCGCTTTTCAATGTGAAGGAAACGCAAAACAAGCTGGAGCAAAGCGATTTGAACATTACCCGTTACGCGGTCGATATGCGTGATTCCCCTTATGGAATCCTGTATTCCCGCCCGTTCGATGATTGGTATGCTAAAACGTCCAAAAGCCATGAATTAACCCTGTCCTTTGCGTTCTTTGCAAATAAGGATACCCTTAAACTGGTTAACTCGGTTAGGGATTGGACGGTTATCAGCCTGTACGCCGCAAACACCGAAAAAGACCCAACGAAAGAGGCTAACGAAAAGCCTGTCTTTAAAATCGTGCTTTCGGGCGTTAACGGTCGTAGCGGCTTGTCTTTGGTTAATGGTAACGGCGATGCGGTTTGCGTGCTGCCGCATACAGAGATGAATTTGCGTGAAGGCTGGAACTATGTTTCTTTGCGCGTGAAAGGCAATAAGGCGCAATTCACGGTAAATAATGGGAAAGACCTGCATAATGCGAGCGCAACACA
>RBWB01584582.1_pt1 | contig 9946 bp, 6 predicted proteins | sample 2014201 | NCBI WGS metagenome assembly RBWB01 (sample SAMN10133834, study PRJNA383868) | Human oral metagenome, whole genome shotgun sequencing project. | isolation source: supragingival plaque isolated from 88 juvenile twins | host: Homo sapiens | place: Australia
ATTATCGGAGATTATTCTTTTGATGAGCCAGTAAAAGTAGGGGATAAACTGATTTTTACTGATATGGCGCATTACAGCATGGTTAAAACAAACACCTTCAATGGAATAAATCTTCCGTCAATTGCAGTTTATACTGAAAAAGATGGATTAAAAGTTATTCGTACATTTAAGTATGAGGATTTTCGTAATAGGCTTTCTTAGTGAAAGGGAAAAATATGAAAAATATAAAAAATTATATATTAAAAATTGTTTTTTTATTGTCAGTAACAATAAATATTAATGCTGGAATATTGACGCATGAATTTAGGACAGAAGAATTTGGGAATATTGAAAAGACAGATAAAGATATTGTTATTTTGATGCACGGTATTTACAGTAAATTGGACAATTTGGAGTATATTGAGAAAAAATTGGAGGAAAATGGATATTCAGGAGTTAATATTCAGTATCCAACTACTAAAGATGAAATTCAAGATATAGCAAAAAAATATATTGAGCCAGAAATTGAGAAAAAAATTAAAATTTTAAATGAAATAAATAAAAAAAGAGTATCGGAAAACAAAAAAAAATTAAAAATAAACTTTATAGTTCATTCAATGGGTTCAGTCGTTTTGAGATACCAGTTACAAGAAAATACTTTTGAAGAATTGGGAAAAGTAGTGTTTCTCTCGCCACCATCTCACGGAAGTTCAATGGCAGGAAATTTTTTTACAGAACTGTTAAGTCCATATTTGGGGAAAGCGATAAAACAGATAAATGTTCAAAAAGATAGTTTTGTAAATCATCTGAAAGAGCCAGATTACAACTGTTATGTCATGGTTGGAAATAGAGCAAATAATCCGTTATATTCGGTAATAACAGATGGAGAAAGTGACGGAGCGGTTCCAGTTAAAAGTGCAAAATTGGAAAACTGTAAATTTAAAATAATTGATGGGGAAAGTCATTCAAGCATTTTAAAGTCAGATAAAGTTATGCAAGAAATTTTGAAATATTTTAAAGAATAATTTAAAAAATCTAAAAAAAAATAATTTTAAAATAAAGACTAGAAAAATAAAAAATTCTAGTCTTTTTTTTAAAAAACTAAAAATAAAAAAATTAAATAAAATATTTTCTTAATAAAGAGAAAATTTAGTGCTGGACTTATATTAATCTTTTTAGTATAATTAAGTATAAACTATTTTAAAAGGTGGAAGAAGAATGATAAAATCAATAAACAATATTACTTTACGACATTTAAACGGAGTTTATGTTCAAGAGCAAAAACTAAATATTGAAAAAGTGAGCAATAATAATACATTGAGTATTGCCGAGATGGCTACGATCATCAAAAAATTTCAAGGATATGGATATACTTTTGAAAAGGACTTGGCAGAGATAATTTTTAAAGTAGATAGGGATTATGCCATAGATTTGTGCCGTGAAATTCTGGAAAATATTGAAGATTTTAAGTCAGATAAAGAATATGAAGTTTTTTATAAAAATTTTCCGAAAGATGTGATGAATATGGAAGAAGCGGATATTTATATAAATCAGATACTTCATTACTGGTTTGGCTATGTTCCAAAACATGAAAGTTTTAAGAACAAAAAAAAGTTTGAATACGAAGAAAGTGAACCAGCTCAATTAGTTGAACTTTCTCACTTAAAATTAGTAGTTGATTCTGATATTGAAAAATTGTTTTATAATTTACTTTCAAGCAATGTCACTTTGTCCAGTCAATATTTGGAAGATGTCTGCTTTTTGTCAAATGGATTTTCTGGCGATGAATTGGAGGAATATTCTAAAAATATTTTGATGAAGGAAACTCTTACGACGCTGTCAAGTTATGTTTGGGAAAAAAGAAAGATTTTAATTGGAGATTTTGACACGGCAACAGATGTTTTACGGTTTATTGCAAAGTTGTCAAATGAAGAATTGAATACGAAGTATATTCATTTTGCATATTTTAGTAGAACAGAATTGGATCAAATTATAAAAAAATTGGATAAAATAAAAAACAGTTTTCCTGATATTAAAAGATACAAAAAGCCATGGCACAAGTTTTTTAAATTGAATGCAAAAAAAATTAATTTAAAAAAATATCCGAATGTTCAAAAAATTGTGAATATGTTATTTTCAAAATTTGAATATGAAACACCAAAAGGTTATTTTGACAGAGTGAGAAAAAATATTTCAAATATGTCAAATAAAGATTTAGAAAAATTTATTGGACTTTATTTAAAATTTTCTGGCGATTATACAAGACAAATTTTGTCGCTTTTGAATATTTCAAGTAAAAAACAATATCACATTTTGATAGATGGTTTAAAAAAATGTATGAAAGATGTAAATACAAGGGTTTTATTGCAACTTTATGACAGACTTTTAAATTTAAAGAAAAAAAATCAATTGGAAGAAATTAAAAAAAATAAAGAAATTGAAAAAGAAAAAATCAAAAACTTACAAATTTCAGAAGAAGAAAAAACTGTGGAAGAAATTTTTGAGAAAAAATCTTCACCTGAAAAACGCTCAAAAATTAGAAATGTTTTTAGAAATCTTGTTTTCAAGGAAGAACAGAAAAATGAATCTGATTTAGAAAATCGAAAAAATGATGAAGAGAAAAAAAGTAAAATTGAAATTTTTGAAATTCTTGAGAAAGAAAAAATCAAAAATTTACAGATGGAAATTCCAAGAGTTGTGAATAGTAAAGGAATTTGGAGGAAAATAGATGAGACGATATTTTTAAGTAATGAATTGATTGAAGACTTGGCGGAAGTTGTAAGAGATGGAATTAAAGAAAAATTAAAAGAAAAAGATGAGCTAAAAAAAGTATTTATCGATGAGAGTTATAAAAATATTGTGGTCACAACGAGTGAAAAAGATAGCAACATCTCACTTCGTCCAATGACAAAAGGTTCAAAAATCAAATTTAACAGCAAGGCTGAGGTTTTGAGATTTTTTGTTGGCTGGAAAAATTTTGAAAAAGATGGCCTAAAAATCCGAACAGATATTGATTTATCTGCCGTTTACTTTGATTCTGAGTTTAAATTTTTAAATTCAATCGCATATTATAATCAGGTTGAAGAAGGTTTTGCTTTTAGTGGAGACATCGTAGATGCACCTTCTGGAGCACTGGAATTTATTGATATTTGTGATCTAAAAAAAATTAAGGAAAAAGGGATTAATTACATTCTAATGACTATTAGAAGTTACAACGGGTTTAATTTTAAGGAAATTAATAGCGTATTTGCAGGAGTTTTAGAACTTACAAAAGAAGAATCGCAAGATAGAGAAAATATGTTTAGCAGTGCAATTAGTCAAGGTTTTCAAATTTTGTCAAAAAATTATACAACTAGTACAATTTTGGTGGATTTACAAAAATCGGAATACATTTGGATTGATATGAATTTGCCTGTCAGCGAAAATTATAGAGAGCAAAATAGGCTTCAAAATAATGAAATAGCTTATCTTGAAGATGTTTTGAAATATTTTGTAAACAAAGAATATATGACAATGCATGATTTGATTGAGATGAATGTAAAAGCGAGAGGGACAAAAGTGTTTGATAAAGAAGTGGCAGATGTCGTATTTGATAAAATTGATGTGAACAATCCGCTTCCACTTGCACAAATTTTAGCAGATTTTTATTAAAAAAACTTGATAAGTGTTAATTTTTATGTTAAAATAAACTAAAGATTATTGTTAAAAAGTTATTCCTACTTCTGAACTTTGTAGAGCACGAAAGTGCTAATCGGAGAGGAATTCCTGAAATATGGATTTCCTTTCAGACCTTAATATGAATAATTCACACAATAATCTTTGTTTAAATTTTAAAATAATAAAAAATAACAAGTAAAAAATTGCTGTAAAAAATTATTCTTACTTTAAAATTTTCTTTTTGACAAAATTGTGAATAATTCATACAGCAATTTTATTTATAAAATATTTTTATACTAAAGAAGGAGAAAGCTTGGTATGGCTGAAGGGAAAAAATTAAATATAACAATCACTTCCATCCTTTTGGGAGTTCTTGGCGCAGTTTTAGTTTCATCTAGTGCATTTTACATGGTATTGAAATTTGGAACTTTAACCTGGTCCTCAATTACAGTTACAACAATTTCCATATTAATTCTAAATTTTCTAAAAAACACAAATGACAAAGAAATAGCGATTACCCAGATGATTATGGGAAGTGGAACCACGATTGCGGCTGGGGTAGCTTTTACTATGCCAGTTTATGTTCTTTTTGGTGGAAGCCTTGAAAGTATTAATAGAGATACAATGTTTTTTACAGTTTTAGTTGGAAGCATCCTGGGTGGATTTGTGTCATATATTTTTAGAGCCAAGATGTTAGAAGAGGATAAACTCGAATTTCCTGTTGGAGAAGCCACTTTTAATGTGATAAATTCTGGAAAAAACATTCAAAGTTCCAGAGCGGTTGGATTTGGAGTGGGAGTGAGTTCAATCGTAACCATTCTGCGGGATGCCAATTTTTCTAGAAGTAAACCATTAGTTCCAACAGTTTTTTTCTTAAAAAATGGTCTTAATTTTTATATTTCTCCAATGTTAGTCGGAATAGGCTATATTTTAGGGCTTTCAAAAACTTTTCTCTGGTTCTTGGGAGGAATTTTAGTTTATTTTATTTCAGATTTAATTTCAAAATTTTATGAAATAGATGATTTCGCAAATGTAAAATTTAGTTTGACTATGGGAATCTTAGTTGGGATAGGATTTTGTATAGTTTTTAAGACGTTTACATTTGAAAATTTTAAAAAAAATTCAAATATTTTGGTAAAACTTTTATTTTTGACAATTTTTTTTCTTTTTTTCACGAATATGATTTATAAAATACCGCTGTTTTTATCAATACTTTCGATGTTTTTAGTAATTTTTGCCGTAGTAATCTCTGGTTATACAACTGGAAAAACAGGAATAAATCCAATAGAAATCAATGCCATTGTGACAATTTCTTTAATATCATTTTTAAATAAGCTGTTTAATGGACTAAATATTTCTGGAGAAAGATATGTTGTGGGACTAACAACTTTGATATTATTTTTAATGGCATGTATTGTAACTGTTGCCAGTTCTTTTGCAGGAGATATTTTAAATAATTCTAAAATGTGCACAAAAGTTGGAATCAATCCAAGAGAACAGTTTTTGGCACAGATGATAGGGGCAGTTGCCAGCTCTTTTATAATAACATTTTTATTTCTTTTATTTTTTTCATCAGAAAAAACTTTATCATATGCTAGTTCCAACTTAAAAATTTCAATTATATTGGACTCTATAAATCAAATTCCGCATTTGAAAGTATTTTTTACAGGATTTTTAATAGGAGCAATTTTAAAATTTTTCAATTTTAATATAATAATTTTTGGAATAGGAATGTATATGCCATTTAGTTTTACATTGACAGTATTTTTTGGCGGTATGTTAAGTTTTTTAGCAAATCGGATTTCAAAAAGTTTTTATGGCAGAATGTTATTATTTTCAAATGGATTGATGGGTGGAGAAGTACTGGTCGGAACATTTTTAAGCTTGATTATGCTTACAAGTTAAAAATTAGATATTTAATTGGTGAAAAATATTTGTAACACATGAAAAGAGAGGTTTAAAACGCTAAATAATAAGTTAGGAGTATTTAAAAATAATAAGGGAGTGTTTCGTAAATAAGAGAAACATTCCCTTTTAAAATTGATTTTTAATAAATAATGTAAAAATATCTATGGTTTCAAAAAATCTTATTTTTCACTAAAATAAATATTTATATTCAAACCATCAATTTTATCCTCTTCACTAAAATGAATGTCGCTAAATACAATTTTATATTTAGAATTTTTTGTTTCAGATAAATAAGTTAAATCATTTTCAGGAAGTTCGACGTAACTTTGATTTTGTTTTTTAGCTTTTTCTTTTATTTTTAAATAGACTTCAGTTGCAATTTTGTTTAAATCAATATTTAATACTTCAATATTTTTTTGAATATTTTTAATCATTAAATTTTTATTTTTTAATACTACTTTATAGTTTTCGTTGTCAAATTCTTTTGTTTCATTTGCATCCAATAGATACGAAACGCTAAAATCATATATTAAGTAATCATATCCCTTTGCTTCGGTCATTTTAATACCATCATTCATTTTTAAACTAATTTCAGAAATAACGCCTTTTTCTTGATTGTCAATACTTTCATAGCTTCTCCAGAAGTCGTTAGCGCCGATTACTTTCATAAAATCTTCTGGCTTTTCGTATGTTTTTCCTAAAATTTTTATTTTTTTCCATTTTAATTCTGAAGTATTGTTGTAAAAATAATCTATTACTGACATAATCTCATTTTTACTTTTTATGGAAACCTTATCATTTTTATTTGTAATTTTTCCATTTTGAATAATTCCATTTTTTATAAGAAGTCTTTCAAGCCGTTTATTTTGACTGTTTATAGAAACAGTTACCAAGTTAAATGGACTAAATACTGCGATTAAAATTGCAAAAATATATGAAATAAGTACCCATTTTACATCATTTTTTACAATGTACAAAATCATATTAAATAACAGCCAAATTACAAGGATTACCACTAAATATCGATTTTCTGTTATTCCATATTGAAAAATTCTTTCGTTTATTGAAAAAAGTGCCAGTAGAATAAGCGGTACTGAAATCATTGGAAAAAATTTTTTATAAAATTTTGCAAATTTATTTTTAAAAGTTATTGGAGTTACCATAATTATTATAAACAGACTAAAAGCTGTATACCATAAAACTAAGTGCGACACAACTCCTTTTGGCATTTTTAGTGTAAATATAATTTTTGCAAAGTATAAATATAAAATTGCTGTATAAATTAAGATTAATGGTATTAAAATATAGCAGATTAAAATTTCCACAATTTTTGGCAATGCATAATTTTCAAGACTTTCATCTTTTTCTTTTAATCTTGATACAAAAAATATTACCCCGAAAACTGCCGATGAAAATACGAAAGCATGAATATATAGTGTGTGTGAAAGATTTACAAGAAGAACATCGACTGTGCCTATTATGGCAGAAAATCCTAAAAATAAAACTAAAGCAAAACCTATTGTAATTATTTGATTTCCAACAACTGACTGCAAATATTTTTCTCTGTTTTCATTTCTGTAAACAATCGGAATCAAATAAAAAAGTACATAAAAAATCAATATTGTAGCGGTAATATTAATTATTTCTCCCGCAAAATAATTTTTAAAAAACATTTTTGAAACAAAAATAAACAAAATTGTTCCAAAAAAATTGATAGCTCTAAAGAATTTACGATTTTTATTTTCAAAATATTTTTCTCTTATAAGCTCAACTGTCGCAGAAAAAGGTATCGCTATGATTAAATATTCTATCCAAGTTTCTAGCTTATAATAGCTGCCTTCAATTGAAAATATTGTTACAATAAAAAGTATTAAACCAAATATCACAGTTACTGGAAATCTTTCTATTCCCTTTTTCATATCAGGAAACAAGTTTTTAAATTTTTCTTTAAGTTTCATAAAATCATCTCCTTATATTTTTGAAATTTTTTATTTTAATTTCTCAATTTTTTTATTTCAGCTTCCAATTTATCTAGGAGACTGTCAAGTTGTTTAGAAACTGCTTCGATTGTAGATTTTTTACTCAAGTCAACTCCTGCTTTTTTTAATTGGTTCATTGGAAAATCATTTCCACCTGAACTTAATAGCTCAATATATTTTTTTAGTGCTTCAATTCTAACATTTTCATCTTCATTTTTTATCATTTTATCGTAAAGTATTGCCGATGAAGCAAAACAAGTTGCATATTGATACACATAAAACGGTGAATTAAAGAAATGTGGCACTCTTGCCCAGAAAATACTTAATAGTTCGTCTCTTTCAATTTCGTCGCCGTAATAAGCCTTAAATAAATCTTCTGTTATCTTGCTCAAAACATCAGCTGTAATTGGCTGGCCAGTTTCCGCCAATTTGTGTGCCTGATATTCGTAGTCAGCAAGTAACGCCTGAAAATAGAATGTTCCTGTAATATTCCTTATCTCCTGTTCCAAAAGCGCTATTTTTTCAGTTGGATCTTGCGTTTTTTCAAGCATATAGTCAAGTAGGAGTCTTTCGTTAAAGGTTGATGCCACTTCCGCTACAAAAATTGTGTAATCTGATGTTGAAAAAGGTTGATTTTCTTGAGAATACAATGTGTGTAAAGTATGTCCTAATTCATGTGCCAATGTAAATACACTGTCAAGAGTCTTGTTGTAATTTAATAACATATATGGATGAACTCCGTAAACTCCAGCAGAATAAGCTCCCGAGCGTTTTCCTTGAGTTTCAAATACGTCAAGCCAGCCTTGTGAAATTGCTTTTTCCATTTTTTTTGTATAATCTTTTCCAAGCGGCGCAATTGAATTTAAAACAATTTTTTTAGCATCGTCATATTCATATTCTTTATCAAATTTAACAAGATTTATCGAACCGTCATAGTTATGATATTCAGAAAGGCCCAAAATTTCTTTTCTTAATTTAATATATCGTTTTAACGGCGCAGTATTTTCTTTCGCAGTATTTATTAAATTCAAATAAATATCTTCGGGAATGTTGTTATCTTCCAAAGCACTTGCCAAAAATGATTTATAGTTATAAGCTTTTGAACTTGCTATATCTTTTTGCAAAATTGAATTATAAATTGCCGCAATCGTATTTTTTCTTTTTTCAAAAATGCCGTAGTAATTTTCAAATATCAATTTTCTATCTTCCTGATTTCTATTTGTAGACACAACTTTACTATAATTAGCAGCTGTCGCCTGAATTTCTTCGCCATTATTTAGTGTAACCAAAGGCCATTCTACATCAGTTACTGTTATTTCAGAATAAATGCTTCTTGGTGCTGAAAAATATGAGCTGTAATAAGAAAGAAGCTTACTCTTATCTTCGTCCAAAACATGGTTTTGCAGTCTAAACAAGTTTTCAAGCCCAAATCTGTAATCTGAAAATTCTTTTTTTTGAATCCATTTTTCAATATTTTCTCTATTTTCAATAAGTTCTGGATTTACCCAAGAAAGCTCTGTTCCCATTTTTGCAAACAAAAACTGAATTTTTTGCATATTTTCAGTTGCTTTTTTGTCCGATGAGTCAAGGTCTCTCGCAAGTTGTGGGTATCTATAAAGCTTGTAAGCAATTTTTTCTGACTCTTCCTGCTTTTTCAAAAATTCCAGAAGTTTATCTTCATTATCAAATTTTCCTTTATATTCAACAAGTTCTTCTTGAATTTTTTCCATTTTTGCAAGATCTTCGTTCCATTTTTCATAATTTTCATAAATGTCGCCTAAATTCCATTTATATTCCTTTGGTATGTCTTTTCTTTCCATATTTTTTCCTCCTGTTTTTTTATTGTTTATTTAGATAAAAATTTTATGTTTTTGATTAAAAATTTTTTTAGTGTTGGAAATTTATTGATGTATTTTATATTTTCTATATTTATATTTAAAATTTCCAAAATCATAGTTTTTCTTATTTCACACAATTTTTTTTGATTTAAATTCAACATATCTATTGTTTTCATTGCCATTTCATACTCTATTCCATTTTCATATTTTGGAATATTTCGCCTGTACTAATACTATATTCAAAATAATCTTCAGGATTATTTTCAACTGGATTTATAAATTTATCATCCCACCTGTTTCCTTTTATCGAACCGCAACTCTGATTTTCAAGACAACCTGCCAAAAGATTACGGTAATTATTAAACAACCCAGGAAATTTATCTTTTGGCTTTATATGTTCAATTTGACTTTTTTCAATTTTGATTTGTCTTTCACAATAAGGACAAAAATAATCGCCATCTATTTTCTGCTCATTTTCAAGCATATATTCTTTTAGTTTGCCCTTTATTTTAAAATCAAAATCTTTCCAGTTTTTTGGATTACTTTTCTTTTTAAATTCCGTAAAAAACTCTGGCTCATCGTTTT